>OLQK01002171.1_pt1 | contig 10949 bp, 8 predicted proteins | sample 1672501 | NCBI WGS metagenome assembly OLQK01 (sample SAMEA3136693, study PRJEB25190) | human gut metagenome | biome: human gut; feature: human-associated habitat; material: faeces | place: Austria | collected 2013 | reverse complement strand
CATCTAAGAAGTGGACTGGAATTGATGTTCAGGTACTTAAGAAACTGGCAGCAGAAGCCATTACAGATGCCCATCATGTAAAGAATATCAAGCCTCTTCCAAGCAGAAAGAGTACAAAGGAAGTTCCGCTTCTTGACTGCTTCTATGCGCCATGTTCAGAGGGATGTCCAATTCATCAGGATATTCCACAGTACATCTCTCTTACAGGCGAAGGAAAATATAAAGAAGCCCTGGAAGTAATTCTTGAGAAGAATGCTCTGCCCTTTATTACAGGCACCTTATGTGCACATAACTGTATGAATAAATGTACCCGTAATTTCTATGAAGAATCTGTAAACATCCGTGATACCAAGCTGATTGCAGCACAGAAGGGCTATGATGAAATAATCGGTGAGATCAAAGCCGGCGCAGCAAATGGCAAAAAGGTTGCAGTAGTAGGCGGCGGCCCGGCTGGTATTGCATCCGCATACTTCCTTGCAAGAGAAGGTGCATCCGTTACCATTTTTGAAAAAGAAGAAAAAGCAGGTGGTGTGATCCGCTATGTGATTCCTGGTTTCCGTATTGGAAACGATGCCATTGACAAAGATGTTTCCTTCATTGAAAAAATGGGCGTAGAGATCCGCACCAACACAGAGATCACTTCTGTGGCAGACTTAAAAGCACAGGGCTATGATGCTGTGATCCTTGCAATCGGAGCAGGAAAACCTGGTACCTTGAAGCTGGAAAAGGGCGAAACTGTAAATGCACTGAAATTCCTCCGTGATTTCAAGGCAAATGACGGAAATCTTGATATTGGAAATTGGCGGCGGCAACACAGCCATGGATACAGCAAGAGCAGCCAAACGCACAAAAGGCGTAGAGCATGTTTATCTTGTATACAGAAGAACCAAACGCTACATGCCGGCAGCAGAGGATGAGCTTCTGGAAGTTCTGGAAGAGGGAGTTGAATTCAAAGAGCTTCTTTCTCCGGTAAGCCTTGAAAATGGCAGACTGATCTGTAAGAAGATGGAGCTTGGCAACATGGATGCATCCGGACGGGCAAGCGTAACAGAAACTGCAGATGTTGTGGAAGTTCCGGCAGATACTGTAATTGTAGCAGTTGGTGAGAAAATTGATACACATTTCTACACTGCAAACCAGATCGCAGTAGATGAAAGAGGAAAAGCAAAAGTTAATGATAAGACTCTTGAAACAAGTGTAAGCGGCGTCTATGTTGCAGGAGACGGGGCGAGAGGTGCAGCGACTATTGTAGAAGGAATCCGTGATGCACAGCTTGCAGTAAAGGACATCCTCGGCAAAGAAATTACAAAGGATGCAGCTTTAAACAGTGATGAGGCAGACTGCTTTGCAAAGAAGGGAATCCTGAAACACAGCAAGGATGCAAAGACAGAGGAGGAAAGATGTCTTACCTGTAATAAGGTCTGTGAAAACTGTGTGGATGTATGTCCGAACCGTGCAAACATTTCCATTAAAGTTCCTGGCATGGCAATGAACCAGGTAATCCATGTGGATTATATGTGTAACGAATGTGGCAACTGCAAGAGCTTCTGCCCATATGCAAGTGCGCCTTATAAAGACAAATTCACTTTGTTTGCCAGTGAAAAGGACATGGCAGACAGCACCAATGACGGATTTGTTGTTCTGGATAAAGAAACAAAAACCTGCAAGGTCAGATTTGTGGGCCAGATTACAGACTGCAAGGCAGATGATCCTGCTGATAAGCTGTACGATGGTCTTAAGAAGCTGATCTGTGCAGTAATCGATGATTACGGATATCTGATCTGATAAAAAATGTAAATAGCAAAGCAACCATTGTCCACAGCTTTATAAGGGCTGTGGACAGTGTATATATAATGTAAAGGAGAGTCCAATATGGCAGTATTTACATTCAACGGACAGACCGTAGAGACGGCGAGGAACCAGAAGCTGCTTCGGTTTCTGCGGGATGAGCTGCATCTGACTTCCGTAAAGGACGGCTGCAGTGAGGGTGCATGTGGGGCATGCACAGTAATTATTGATGGCAGAACCTGTAAAGCCTGTGTGCCGGATACGGATTCACTGGACGGGAGAAATGTAATCACAGTGGAAGGCCTGACTGAATGGGAAGAAAAGGTATACACCTATGCATATGGAAAAGCAGGTGCTGTACAGTGCGGTTTTTGTATCCCGGGTATGGTAATGTGCACAAAGGCTCTTCTGGATGTGAACAAAGAACCAACAGATGAAGAAATCAGGTACGCGCTAAGAAACAATTACTGCCGTTGTACCGGATATGTAAAGATTATAGATGCAGTGCACATTGCGGCAGAGATTATGCGGGAGGGAAAACTTCCGGAAGAACAGGGGGATAACTGGCAGCTTGGCTCCCGTGTGGCAAGGATCGATGTAGAGGAAAAGGTTCTTGGAACAGGAAAATATCCGGATGATTTTTATTTTGAGGGCATGCTTTATGGCTCTGCACTTAGAAGCAAATATCCCCGTGCCAGAGTTCTTTCCATTGATAAGACCAAAGCCCTGGCAATGCCTGGCGTGGAAGCGGTAGTTACCGCTGAAGATATTCCAGGTGAGAATAAAATCGGACATCTGAAGCATGATCAATATACCCTGATACCGGTTGGGGGACTGACCCATTATCTGGGGGATGCCATTGCTCTTGTTGCAGCAAAGGATAAAGAGACAGCCCAAAAAGCAAAGAAGCTGATAAAAGTAGAATATGAGGTGCTGCCTCATGTACACACCATTGAAGAAGCAGCAGCTCCGGATGCGCCGAAAGTGTTTGATGAAGAGGAAAACAATATTTGTGCATATAAGCACATCAGCAGGGGAAATGCCACAGAAGCTATTGCTGCCTCTAAATATGTGATTTCCCAGCATTTTGAGACACCCTGGACAGAGCATGCATTTCTGGAACCGGAATGTGCAGTTTCTTTTTATGATGAAGACGGAGATATTTTTGTGTATTCCACAGACCAGTCTGCTCATCAGACCTTACATGAGTGCAGCCTGCTTCTTGGAACAGATAAGATAAAGGTACAAAATGCTCTTGTGGGAGGTGGCTTTGGGGGCAAAGAGGATATGACCGTGCAGCATTTAAGTGCACTTCTTACCTACGTGACCAAAAAGCCGGTGAAAATGAAGCTTTCAAGAGCTGAGTCTTTGCTTGTCCATCCAAAACGTCATCCATTTTATATGGACATGACGATGGGATGTGATGAAAATGGAAATATTATGGGTGTGAAGGCAAAGGTTGCTTCTGATACGGGAGCGTTTGCCTCTCTTGGAGGTCCTGTGCTGGAACGTGCCTGCACCCATGCGGCAGGTCCCTATCATTATGAAAATTTTGAAATAGAAGGAACTGCTTATTATACCAACAATCCTCCGGCAGGAGCTTTCCGTGGATTTGGTGTTACACAGACCTGTTTTGCAACGGAAACCCTGCTGAATATGATGGCAGACAAGGTAGGCATCACTCCCTGGGAGATTCGCTACCGAAACGCCATCCGTCCGGGAGAAACCCTTCCAAACGGACAGATTGTGGATGATTCTACCGGTCTTGTAGAAACCCTGAATGCAGTAAAAGAAAAATATGAAGAAGCCCTGGCCAAAGGAAAACCGGTGGGAATTGGCTGTGCCATGAAAAACGCCGGTGTTGGTGTGGGAATTCCGGATACCGGCCGTGTGAAGCTGATTTATGAAAAAGACAAAAAACTTCATATTTATTCCGGTGCCTCCTGTATCGGACAGGGACTTGGTACCGTGCTTACACAGATGGTAGTTACCAACACAGATGTGAAAAGAGAAGATATTGTCTACGAAAGAAGCAATACCTGGATTTCACCTGATTCCGGAACCACATCCGGCTCCAGACAGACCCTGATTACAGGAGAGGCCTGCCGAAGAGCCTGCGAGAAGCTGATGGAGGACAAAAAAGCTGGAAAAACAGTGGAAGATATGATTGGCAAGGTTTATTATGCAGAGTATCTTGCAAAAACAGATCCTTTAGGAGCAAATGTCCCCAACCCGGTGTCTCACGTTGCATATGGATATGCAACTCAGGTCTGTATCCTGGATTCCAAGACAGGTAAAATTGAGGAAATGGTGGCAGCCCATGATGTGGGAAAAGCAGTAAATCCTTTATCCTGTGAAGGACAGATCGAAGGCGGCGTAGTTATGTCCATGGGATTTGCCCTTCGAGAAAAATATCCCATTGATGAGAACTGTAAACCTATTGAGAAATATGGTTCCCTTGGATTGTTCCGTGCCCATGAGATTCCGAAGATTGATGCCATTGTAATTGACAAGCCAGGCTTAAAAGTTGCCTGTGGTGCAATCGGAATCGGTGAAATCACATCCATTCCAACTGCTCCTGCGATTGCAGATGCATATTTCAGGAGAGATGGAATAAGACGTTACAGTCTTCCCCTTAGTGGAACTCCATATGAAAGGAAGGGATGATATGGCTGTAAAAAAGAAATTTCCTTACAAAGCTGCATTTGTGGCATGCAATGGCGGATGCAGGACCGCAAAGGAGGATACAGGCTGCAAAAATGGCTGTATTGGTTGTGGAGCCTGTGTCAGCAAATGTAAATTTGGTGCCATTTCCCTGAATGAGTATGGGGTGGCAGAGGTTGATGAAGAAAAATGCATCGGCTGCGGAGCATGTTCAAAAGTATGTCCCCAGAATATTATTCATGTACATGAATGTGCCAACTGGATTGTTGTGAAATGCTCCAATAAAGCAAAAGGTGCAGAGGCAAAAAAACAGTGTGAAGTAAGCTGTATCGGCTGCGGAATCTGCGAAAAAACCTGTACAGCAGGAGCTATCCGGGTGATAGAAAACTGTGCACAGATTAAGGAGTCCATCTGCCTTAGCTGTGGAATGTGTGCAGTGAAATGTCCGCGTCATGCTATTTACGATTTGCGGGGGATTTTTACCCAGAAAGAATAGAACGATTGGGCTGCTGCAAAGTAGTTGCACAAGCTTTATGTTTTGTCAGAAAAAAACAAAATAAATATGAAATATCAGAAATACACAGCTAAAAAATATTATTCATAAAAATATTGCCAATTTCCTATGAAGTGTGATACAATATTTTTGTACAAAAGAGATGCTTTATACAATTTTTTTGAGGGGAATGAAATAGAAAATAGGTAAAAGCCGACAACCAGTTCAAAGAAGAACCGTGAATCTGTTTTTTGAACGGTGTCGGCTATTCGTTTATGAAAAGGCAAAAAGTTGGGGGACTTTAGAGCCTGTTTGAAAAAGAAAATAGAAGAGAAGGTGAAGCAAATGATTGGAAAGAGTGTTCCAAGAGTAGACGCTTATGAAAAGGTGACAGGACGGGCGAAATTTACAGATGACCTGATCCTGAATAAGTGTCTGGTAGCGAAAGTTTATCATGCTGCCATCGGCAACGGCGTGGTGAAATCCATTGACACCAGCCAGGCAGAAGCTTTGGACGGCGTAGTAAAAGTGGTTACTTTTAAGGACGTACCGAATCATTGTTATCCCACACCAGGACATCCCTGGTCTGTGGAGCTGGCACATCAGGACGTTGCAGACCGTAATCTTCTGACTGGAAGAGTACGTTACTATGGAGATGATATTGCAGCTGTAGTTGCAGAGGATGAGGTGACAGCCTCCCGTGCGCTGAAGCTGATTAAGGTAGAATATGAAGAATATCCGGTTGTCACCAGCCCGAAGGTATCCATGCGGGGCAGTGAACATCCCATTCATCTTGACAAGAAAGACAATATTCTTGCACGCTCCAGTTTCGCAATTGGAGATGTGGAGAAGGGAATGGAGCAGGCTTCTGTAAAAATTAAAAGAAGCTATAAGACTCCTATTGTACAGCACTGCCATATTGAGAATAATATTTCCTATGCCTATATGGAAAAGGGCAGAGTGGTGGTAGTATCCTCCACACAGATCCCTCATATTGTCCGCCGTGTGGTAGCACAGGCCCTTGGAATCCCCTGGGGGCAGGTGCGGGTGATCAAGCCTTATGTTGGTGGAGGTTTTGGAAATAAGCAGGAGGTTTTGTATGAGCCGTTGAATGCTTTTCTTACCATGCAGGTAGGGGGACGCCCGGTAAAAATCGAGCTGACCCGAGAGGAGACTTTTACCAATACCAGAACCCGTCACTCCATTGAATATGATATGGAGGCAGGAGTAGATGCAGAAGGTCATCTTCTTGCAAAGGAAATGACCACCTATTCCAACCAGGGAGCCTATGCATCTCATGGACACGCCATTGCAGCAAACGGACTGACAGCAAGCCGCCTTCAGTACGCATGTCCTAATATTAAAGGAGAGGCGTATACGGTTTATACCAACTGTCCTACAGCAGGAGCCATGCGTGGTTATGGCATTCCCCAGGTTTGTTTTGCAACGGAAAGCTTTATGGATGATATTGCTTTTGAAATCGGCATGGATCCCCTGGAATTTCGCCGGAAAAACCTGATTCACGGTTATTATGAGGATGCTTATCTCAAACCTATTGCTGCAAATACAAATGGTATTTTTGAATGTCTGGATAAAGGTGCAGCATATATACACTGGGATGAGAAGCGCAAGGCATATAAGGAACAGACCGGCTCTGTGCGAAGAGGCGTAGGTATGGCTTTATTTTCCTATAAGACAGGTGTATGGCCGATTTCTCTTGAAATTGCAGGTGCTAGACTTTCCCTGAATCAGGATGGAAGTGTACAGCTGCAGGTTGGTGCTACTGAGATCGGACAGGGAGCAGATACGGTATTTTCCCAGATGGCAGCAGAGACATTACATATGGATATTTCCAAAGTCCATATCGTGTCCATGCAGGATACGGATGTAACACCTTTTGATACAGGAGCCTATGCTTCCAGACAGTCTTTTGTCACCGGAACTGCTGTAAAGGAATGTGCACAGCAGCTGAAACAGAAGATTCTGGAGTACGCCAGAACCCTGGTACCTGGTAATGTAGACCGTCTGGAGCTGGAGGATGGCTATGTACTGGCAGATGGAAATCCGGCTATTTCTCTGGAAGATCTGGCTATGGAGAGCTATTACAGTCTTAGCAATTCTTCTGTTCTTACAGCAGAGGTTTCCAGACAGGTAAAGAAAAATACAGTTGCCAGCGGCTGCTGCTTTGCAGAAGTGGAAGTTGATATGAAGCTGGGAAAAATAAAAGTTCTGGACATCATTAATGTACATGACAGTGGAACTTTGCTTAATCCACAACTTGCAGCCATGCAGGTACATGGCGGTATGTCCATGGGTATGGGATACGGGCTTTCTGAACAGCTTCTTATTGATGAAAAAACAGGAAGACCATTAAATGGGACTTTGCTTGATTATAAAATGATGACTATGATGGATACCCCGGATCTTACAGCAGAATTTGTGGAATTAAACGATCCTATGGGACCATATGGAAATAAGGCTCTTGGAGAGCCTCCGGCCATTCCGGGAGCACCTGCTATCCGAAATGCAGTTTTAAATGCCACAGGAATCGGATTTTCGGAAATTCCTCTGACACCGCAAAGACTGATAGACGGCTTTACAAAAGCCGGGCTGATCTAGGAAGGGGGCACAAGGGAATGTACGATATTGAGAATTATTATAATGCCACTACCATAAAAGAGGCAGTTACCTTATTAAAGGAGCATCCGGATACAAGAGTGATTTCAGGCGGCAGTGATGTGCTGATCAAAATAAGAGAAGGCAAAATGGCAGGAACTTCTCTGGTAAGCATCCGGGATATTAAAGAAATCCGGGGAATCCAGCTTATGGATTCTGGGGATATTTATATTGGGGCAGCTACCACGTTTTCCCATGTGACAAATGATCCTGTGATCCAGAAATGGATTCCGGTTCTGGGAGAAGCCGTGGATCAGGTAGGCGGTCCACAGGTTCGTAATATTGGTACTATTGGAGGAAATGTGTGTAATGGTGCGGTAAGTGCGGACAGCGCCCCAACATTATTTTCCTTAAATGCCATGCTTCGGATTGCAGATGGAACTGGTGGACGGATGGTTCCTATTAAGGATTTTTATCTTGGACCGGGCCGTGTGGATCTTCATCAGGGGGATGTACTTACCCATATTGTGATTCCAGGAAAAGAATATCAGGGATATCACGGTTTTTACATTAAATATTCTATGAGAAATGCCATGGACATTGCGACTTTAAGCTGCAGTGTGGTAAGTAAAATTAATGCACCAAAGAAAATCCTTGAAGACGTAAGGATTACGTTCGGAGTTGCTGCTCCTGTTCCATATCGCTGTCACAAGACTGAGGAAGCACTGAAGGGAATGGAAATTGGTGAAGGACTGTATCAGAAAGTGGAAGAACTGGTACGGGAAGAAATCAATCCCAGAGATTCCTGGAGGGCATCCAAGGCATTTCGTATCCAGATTGGCGGAGAGATTGCAAAGCGTGCACTGGCAGAGAGCATCCGCCGGGGAATGGTGGCAGGGGTTACCGTAAATGATCAGGAATTTGTGAAAAAAGTAACAGGAGGTGAGCAGGCATGAAAAAAGATATGCAGCTGGTTCAGTGTATTGTAAATGGGAAAGAAGTGGCAGAATATGTGGATGTAAGGGAGTCACTTCTTGACATGCTGCGTAACCGCCTTGGACTTACTTCGGTAAAGAAGGGCTGTGAGGTTGGAGAATGTGGCGCCTGTACTGTGATCATAGACGGTGAAACCATTGATTCCTGTATTTATCTGGCTGTGTGGGCACAGGGCAAGAATATCCGTACTCTGGAAGGCCTGGAGAAAAACGGGGAGCTTACCAGGATACAGGAGGCATTTATTGAGGAAGGTGCCATCCAGTGCGGATTCTGCACTCCTGGATTTGTAATGTCAGCGACTGTGCTTCTTGAGCGGGGAGAGAAGCTGACAAGAGATGCCATCCGCAAGCATATGGCAGGAAACCTTTGCCGCTGTACCGGATATGAGAATATTGTAAATGCAGTGGAAAAGGTAAACCGTGAGAATATGGAAGCGGTAGATTAAAGGAATAAACAGACTAAAAATAAAAAGCTGAAATAATGTTAAGGACAAAAGTATGAATAACAACTGTGTAATTGTCCGTGGCGGCGGCGATCTGGCAAGTGGAGTGATCCACAAACTGTATCGCTGCGGCTACCGGGTTCTGGTTCTGGAGTGTGAAAACCCAAGTGCCATCCGCAGAAAGGTGGCTTTTTGTGAGGCAGTATATGATGAAAATGCAGAGGTGGAAGGCGTTTTGTGCAGGCGTGCCGGCTCCCTGGAAGAATGTGATAAAATATGGCAGGCAGGGGAAATTCCGCTTATGGTAGATCCTTCTGGAAAAAGCATTCAGAAGCTTAAAGAAGAGAAGAAGGTGGATGCCCTTGTGGACGCTATCCTTGCAAAGAAAAATCTGGGAACCTCTAAAGATATGGCACCTCTTACCATTGGACTTGGTCCGGGCTTTACGGCAGGGGTGGATGTGGATTTTGTTGTGGAAACCATGCGTGGCCACGATCTTGCCAGAATTATCACAGAGGGTGCTGCAATTCCAAATACAGGTGTTCCGGGTATGGTTGGCGGCGTAAGTAAAGAAAGAGTTATCCATTCTCCAGCTGCGGGAAAAATACACAATATTGCCCATATAGCAGATCTTGTAGAGAAAGAACAGGTACTTGCCTATGTGGGAGATGTACCTGTAACAGCTTCTATAACGGGCGTATTACGTGGTATTATAAGAGAAGGCTATGAAGTACCCTTCAGAATGAAAATCGCAGATATAGACCCCAGAAAAGAGGAAAAGAAGAACTGTTTTACGATTTCGGATAAAGCAAGATGCATTGCGGGAAGCGTGGTAGAGATTCTTTTGAATAACCGTGTTTTGCCAAACAGGCTTTAGAGCGTAAATGTAACTGCAAAGGTTATTTATTTGTTCTATCTTTGGGTTAAGGAGGGGTGAGGATGAGAGAAAACGGATATTTTCTGGATCTTTTGCAGCTGGACATAGCGAAATATCCGGTAATTGCAGTTGTAGGAGGAGGCGGAAAGACCAGTCTGATCTACCGGCTGAATGAAGAACTTCAGGCGAGAAAGAAAAAGGTGATCATTTCCACCACTACCCATATGGCATATGATCCTTTACTGCCTCTTGTCACAGGAAAAGAGCTGGAAAAGGTACCTGCAATGCTGGAAAAATACGGGTATACAGCTGTGGCAGATCTGGAGGAGGATACCGGGAAAATGTGCTCCATAAAGGAAGAAGAATTAAAAAAGCTTGTTCCTTTTTGCGATGTGATGCTCATTGAGGCAGATGGAGCAAAAAGAAAACCTTTGAAAGTTCCGGCAGAGTGGGAACCAGTGATTCCCTCTTTTGCAGATGTGGTGGTAAGCGTGATCGGACTGGATTGTCTTGGAAAACCTATTTGCCAGACGGCTCACAGGGCAGAGTACACCAGTTCCTTCCTTGAAAAAAATATGGATGCACCGGTGACGGTACAGGATATTGAAAAAATAGCAACTTCCATTCATGGCTTATACAAAAATGTAGACCATAAGGTTTACAGAGTTTATCTGAACAAAGTGGATGTGCTGCCAGATGAAAAAGAGGCAGAACATATAGTGGCGGATCTGGCAAAGCAGGGAATTGTAGCGGCATATGGAAAAATAAGAGGCAAATAAAATGAACATTGCACTGATTATGCTGGCGGCTGGGAACAGCCGCCGTTTTGGAAGTAATAAACTGTTGTATGAAATTGAAGGAAAACCTATGTACCGGCATATTTTGGAAAATCTGACGGCAGTTGCACAAAAAAATTGTGCAGCCAGCTGGCAGGAAGTCGGACACAGAAAAAAAGCTTCAGAGTCAGATGGTTCTATGAAAGAATATGAATTAAAGAAAAACAGGACAGTAACTGTGGTAACACAGTATGAAAAAATAGAGCAGGAAGCCAGAAAACTGGGTGCAAGGGTGTA
>OLQK01002170.1_pt1 | contig 10950 bp, 13 predicted proteins | sample 1672501 | NCBI WGS metagenome assembly OLQK01 (sample SAMEA3136693, study PRJEB25190) | human gut metagenome | biome: human gut; feature: human-associated habitat; material: faeces | place: Austria | collected 2013 | reverse complement strand
TCGCGCCAATAGCGTATGATATCATTCTCTTATGAAAAGAAAAGCAGTCATAAGTTTCCTACTTACAACTGTTTTCTATAAAAATTTACATGTAATTTTAGTGGAGGTCTTACATGTAACTATGTATAAGAATTCGCATTTCAGGCTTATGCCCTGCCTCGCTACTAAAATAATTGTAACAGATTTTCCTACTGTCACAAGCTCCCTGGGGGGATATTCTGCCATTCCTATTTTGCATAAAATATTCATTTTATGGAATACCTGTATTTTCTATGCTGTCAAAAAGAATATTGCTTTACAGAATTTAAAATACTGCATCTACCAGTTTTTTCGTATATTCCTCTTTCGGCTCGTTAATAATGTCATCCGGACGTCCGCTTTCCACAAGCTTTCCCTCATATAATACCAGCACTTTATCACAGAACATCTGAACCAGTGCCAGATTATGACAGATAAAAATAAAAGACAGTCCGCTTTGCTCCTTTAATTCTTCCAGAAGCTCCATAATCTGTTTTTGAATGGTCACGTCAAGAGCACTGGTGGCCTCATCGCAGATCAGCACCTTTGGTTCTACTGCCAGAGCCCTTGCAATGGCAGCACGCTGACACTGGCCGCCGCTTACTTCATGGGGATACCTTTTTGCAAACTCCGGTTCCAGGCCACATTGCAACAACAGCTTTTTCACTTTTTCTTCTACATCCTTTTTCTTCATCCCACCATTGCGAAGACTTTCTCCGATTCCGTCTCCCAGTGTCCTCCTGGGATCAAAAGATCCCACAGGATTTTGAAAAACCATCTGGATATTTCCGTATACATCCTTAAGCTGTCTTTGCTTTAATCTGGTAATATCCTTTCCTTCAAACTTTAATGTGCCATCTGTTATATCTGTCAGACGGGTAATCATTTTTGCCAGCGTACTTTTACCAGAACCGGATTCCCCTACAATTCCCAGCGTTTCCCCGGTTTTTAATATAAAACTCACATCATCCACTGCTTTAAATGGCTTTTTTCCCTGACTGATAAATACCTTTGTTAAATGTTCTGCCTCTAAAAGTACACTCATATTCTTACCTTTCTCTTAAGCTTAGGCACTGCTTCCAGCAATTTTTTTGTATAAGGATCCTGTGGATGATCTAATACCATTTTCGCTTCTCCATATTCCACTGTCTTTCCATTTTTTAGAACCAGTACGGAATCTGCCATTGCACGGACCACACCAATATCATGAGTTACAATCACAATTGAAGTTCCAAACAGTTCTCTGAGATTTAACATCTCATTTACCACCTGCCTCTGTACAGATACATCCAGAGCACTGGTAGGTTCATCTGCAAACAGAACTGGCGGATTCATCAGCATGGCTATGGCAATGCCCGCTCTTTGATTCATTCCACCGGATAATTCAAAGGGATAGCTGGCCCACACTCTCTGGCTGTCCTTGAAATTCAGTTTTTCAAACAGCTCCATTGCCCTATCTTTTGCCTGGGCTTTTGTTACTTTTTTGTGGGCACGCATACTCTCATAGATCTGATCACCAATTGTACGGATAGGGCAAAGAGAGGCACCAGCATCCTGAAAAATCATACCAATTTTTGCACCTCTGATCTTTCTTTTCTCTTTTTCCGGGATATCCAGAATATTCTGCTCCATAAAGCAGATATCACCTCTTGTAACCAGACCATCCTGGCCAAGAAGTCCCATTGCTGCTTTTATCAGAGTACTTTTCCCGCTTCCTGATTCTCCCACCAGGCCCAGGATCTCACCTGGTTCAATGGAAAAATTCACGTTATGAACCACTGCTTTCCCGCCAAATGATATCTCCACGCTATCATAGGTCAGTATTTTATTTTCCATTTATTGCTGACTCCTCCTACTTCTCTTTCTGGGAAAATATACCTAAAAACTATATTTGCCAGCCATTGCATCTTTGTAATCTGCAACAGCTGGCTTTTAATCAATCAATATCCAAATCTGCAGTTAATTCATAGTAATCACACGGATGAGCCACTAGACCAGTTACATTTGCCTGCATGATCATACTCATTCTTAAATGAGAACAAAATACATAAGCATTATCATCCAATATTGTCTGCTGCATCTGGATTCCAAGTTCAGAGCGTTTATCTACATCAAACTCTGTTTCCATCTGGGCCGCAAGTTCTTCCAGCTTATCACTGTGATAATGCCCATTATTGGAAACAGAGGAATCCAGTGCACAGGAAGTAAAGAAATACTGTGGATCTCCTGTAGGCGCCGTTACCATAGCACTTGCATATACATCCCAAAGTGTAGGATCTTTACGGATGGTATTGTTATCAGATGTACAATTTACCTGAACATCCATCCCAATGTCCTTCAATGTTGCCTGTGCCGACTCTGCCAAAAGCGGGAGCTCCTGGCGACTTGGATAAGTAAGCCAGCGGATTACAAGCTTCTGTCCATCTTTTTCGCGAATTCCATCTCCATCTGTATCTATCCAGCCTGCCTCCTCCAGAATCTGTTTTGCAGCATCAGGATCATAACTTTCTGTTGTAAGATTCTTTCCTCCAAAAGAGAAAGTATCCGGAAATGCTCCCACAGCCGGATATCCATATCCATTAAGCAGAACCGATACAAAGCTGTCTTTATCAATTCCCATCGCAATTGCTTTACGAACGGCTGGATCAGAGGTTACTGGACTTTCAAAATTCATCCATGCATAAAATGCACGGCTTGTTGGAGTACTGGTAAAAGTAAAATCATCATTTTCAAATAACGGATAACTTGCATATGCCATACCGTAGGCAGCATTAATTTCTCCTGCCTGAAGTGCAAATGCCAGTGTATCACCATCTGAAATAGTACGAACGGTAATCTCATCTATATTGACATCGCCATTCCAGTAATTTTCATTTTTTTCAAGTGTAAGATGATCATCTGTTACCAGATCCGTTGCCACATATGGACCGGTTCCGATTACAATTCCATTATCTGTGATTCCCGCCTGCATATCAATAATGCATCCATAAGGATCACTTAAATAATTGATCAGTGCCGGCTTTGGTTCCGTTGTTTTGATCGTAATTGTATTACCATCAGCCTCTATACTGTCAATGCAAAGATCTCCGGCAGCACGTTCATTATTTGCAATCAATCCCTCAAGGGATTCTTTTACTGCCTCGCCATCACAGACACGTCCGTTAGAAAAAACGACTCCATCATTTAAGGTGATTTTCCAGGTCAGCTCATCCACATTTTCATATTCTTTTGCAACCCATGGTTCGATTTCCATAATATCGGAATAACGAAATAAAGTTTCTCCAACTCCATAACGGATACACGCCCATCCGGCATATGTATTCTGCGGATTAATATCTTCCTCTTCATTCTCTGCATTGAAAGTAGTGTCACCAAATACAAATGTTTTTTTGTCAGCAGCAAAAGTAGGCATTGCCGTTATTCCCATTGTCATGCCTGCCACTAATGCAATTGCCAGAAATTTCTTTGTTTTCATTTTTAATCCTCCCTGTATTCTCAGATTCTTATGTCTTCGTAAAAATGCCGTTCAGAATTTTTTCTGTACCAGCATCATGAATCTGCACTTCAAAATCATCAACCTTATAATCAGCTACTTTTAGGATCAAGGTAATCGCGAACCGTGTCTCCCAGCAGGTTAAAAATAGCCACTGATACAAAAATTGCAATTCCAGGAGAAAGCACAACCCATGGATATGTCTGGATCATACTGCGGCCACTGCTCATCATACTTCCCCATTCAGCCATTGGAATCTGTGCTCCAAGTCCCAGAAAAGATAAACCAGCTAGTTCCATCATCATAGTACCAATATCCAGCATAGCTGTTACCAGAACCGGTCCCATCATATTGGGAAGAACATGTCTTATCATAACCTGAGCCCAGTTGTCACCTGCCAGTATTGCAGCGTGAATATACGGTTCATTTTTTAATGCCAATGTCTGGCTTCTTGCAATACGTGAATACTTTGGCCAACTGATCACAGCAAGGGCAATAATGGCATTTTGGATACCACCTCCCAAAATTGCAGCAATCGCCATCGCAAATACAAGCCCAGGAAAAGCAAGACAGACATCTGAAATACGCATCATAACAGAATCCATGATTCCTCCAAAATATCCACAGCATACCCCTACAACAGTTCCAAATATTGAAATTACTGCAACCAGAATGAAGGTAGAAAAAATACTGGCTCTGGCTCCACTGATCACTCTTGACAGCATATCTCTTCCATAAGTATCAGTCCCCATTGGATGTGCCAGGCTTGGAGCCTGAAGGGCACTTGACAGATCCTGGGTATATGGATCATAAGGGCAAAGTTTTTCAGAAAAGACTGCAAGTATCACAAGCCCTGCTGCCAGAATCATAAAAAAGATCAGTTTTTGTTTTATATAATTTTTCTTAATTTTCTGTACACGTACCGTTATGTTTTTTTTCAATTTTTCATACCTCCCAGACGGATTCTTGGATCCAGGAAACGATATGACAGGTCTGTAAGTAGATTTACCAGAACATAAATAATCGCCATCCACATAACATACGCCTGAATAATGGGATAATCACGCATTGAAATCGCATCTACCGCCATTTTTCCCACACCATCCCACATAAAAATAGATTCCACAATTGCAGTTCCACCAAGCAGATTTCCAACAGAAAGCATCAACAGGGTGATAATGGTTACCAGAGAGGCCTTCATAATGCTCTTCCATAAAGTAACAGAAAATTTTACCCCCCGTGCCTTTGCACCAGCCACATAATCCTTTCCAAGCTCATCCAGCACAGTAGCCCGAACCTGACGAAGATATTTCGCTGACATGGCAATTGCCAGGGTAATTGCAGGCATTGCAACGCTTTTCAAGCTGACTTCCTTTGCAATGACAGGAAAAATCCGCAACTTTATGGCAAGAAAATACATCAGCAACAAAGAAACAAAAAAATTGGGGAGGCTGTTTCCTATAAAACTGCATAAGCGGATAACATAATCCAGTATTGTATTCTGTTTCACCGCTGCCAGAATTCCTAGAGGAATAGATATTACGATTGTAAGCAGAATTGATGTTACCGTCAGAAGCAATGTTGCCGGAAGTTTTGACAAAAAGGTATCAAAAACCGGAAATCCAGACACATAACTGTTCCCCATATTTCCCTGAAGTAATTTGCCCAGCCATACAAAATATTGGGTCAGAAATGGTTTATCGAGTCCTAACTGTTCCCTTGCTGCATCCAGTGTTGCTTCTGAAACTACAGCTCCTGTGTTTTCCATTTTCTGTGTTACAACATCACTGCCTGCAATTCTCATCATTCCATATGACAGGAATGTAATTGCAAACAAAATGGGAATCAGCTGCAGCAGACGTTTAATTGCATATTTTTTCATTTGTTTTTCTCCATTATTTATATAGGAACGCACCCGTCAGTGCCATCAATATATTATTCAGACCGTTGTATAGTTTATCAAAAACAAAAACGGTTCACAACCCACCCAGGGGGTTATGAACCATTCTATATTTGCATGTATTTTCATTTTTTTGGAATATCAGTTTTGGAGAATATCCGTTTTCAGTTTTTCATTCAGAAAGCATAAAAATTCTTCAATAAGCTCATCTGTATCATCATTTTTTCTTCTGATATATCCAAAAAAGATTTTATTCTTTTTGAATTTCAGGGGAATTCCAAAATTAACTGCCTTCTTATCATCGGAAAGATAACTTCCACTGATATTGGAAAGTTCTGTTTCCCGCAACATTTTTTCCATAATATAGTCACTGTTTGTAATCACTGCTACATCCAGATTTTCCCAGCTAAATGTTCCCTTTTTTTCTTTGTCGCTTAATTCCAGGAATTCATCACGGTAGTTCTGAATAAACCGTAAGGATTTCATTTGTTCCATACTTACCAGTGGCTTCGCCACAGTATTGTTTTTTTCAGCACATTCCTGATACAGAGGATTCAATTTTCCAGGATAAAAAGTTGCCGTGCTCTCCTGCATTACCTGAAATACAAGGCGGTTTCTTGCCAATTCGTACTGAAATTCTTTCTTTTGCTGTTCCATCACATATACAAACCCGATATCTGACAAATAGTCCCGCACGCGCTCCATTACCGTCCTGATACCTGCCGTATAAATCTCAAAATGGTAATCTTTTTCATAATTTTTTTTATAAAATTCTACAAACTGATTAGTAAACCAAGAACTAGGATTCAGGGAAATACGAAGATATTTGGTCATATTTTGCTTTCCCATTTCTTCCAGCATTCTGGAATCACTTACCATTCTGCATGCATAACGGTAAGCTTCACGGCCTTTGGCTGTAAGTGAAATCCCCCGGGGCATACGGTCAAACAATACAATTCCCATTTCATTTTCCAGCGCTTTGATAGCCTTACTCACACTTGGCTGGGTGGTATAAAGAAGTTTAGCAGCCTCACTTACAGAACCGGTTTCAGCACACACTATAAAATATTTTAATTGTTTTAAATCTAACATATCTGTCCTTTCTATGAGACTTATCTGACAGACCTTTGTGTAACTTTTTTATGCGGAGATGCGTTACACAACCTTTAATGGAGTTAACACTTTCTTCTGTGTCATATTTAGAATAGCATATTTCTTATTTTGCACAAGCCTCCCCTGGGGATAAAATTTTTACATATTAAATCAAAATTCCTTCCAGATGGTCACATTCATGCTGTATAATCTGGGCTGTCCACCCCTTAAAAGTAGCCCGCTGCCTGCGAAATCCCATATCCTCATACTCTACTTCAATTTCCTCATATCTGGTACATTTACGAATACCTATAAGGGAAAGACAGCCTTCTTCATGAGCCTTTAATGTGTCCAGAAGATCCTGGGCGATGTGGCTGTCTGCTTTTGTTGCCGTCTCTGACTTCTGGCTTAGAAACCAGGTGTCATGCATAATTTCTCTTTTGCATCCCGCACAATTCCCAGGGCAATTTTCTGATTATAAGAATGTGTTACATTATTCCTCGCCTGCAATCCTTGAAGCCATATTGTTTCGTCTTTGATCATTCCCGCTTTATAAGCTGTTTTTAAAATTATTTTTGGAGAACCTGTAGCACCTTCTTCAAACCCATGCATTTCCAAAATCTCTTTCATCATCTTCCAGGATTGTTCAAAACAAATTTCATATAATCCTACCAGACCGGTTAAAACAACATTATCGTAAGGCTCTGTATAATTATAAATCTCTTTCATATTTTTCAATGAAGAACAAAAATTTTCATATTTTTTCATATAATATTTTCCCTTCTCTAAAAATTGATTCACGTAATTCATCCTGCATCTCACTGTCCAGATTTACAATATCAAATTCCAACAGGGTTTGGGTTTCTTCATCTACATCCAATGCAAAACGCTCAAAATCACCACCAGTCACAGCCAGATCAATATCACTTGTCCTTTTAAAATCTCCTCTTGCCCGTGAACCAAACAATATTACCTTATCTATGTTATATTGATGTGCCAAATCACAAATTTCCTTTATTACTTCTTTTTTTATTCCTGTTGTCTCCATACTTGTTCCTTTCCAAAAGTTCTCTCTTCCACTTTAACATATCTGGTCTGGAAGTCAACTGATTGTTATTATGCGCTTACATATGTGCTTAGCAGCCTGTAATTTCTTATTTGACAATCTTTCTCACCTATGTTATCATTCAAATCACATAAAACCCAGCGAATAACTAGGTGATACAAACAAATAACAGATTAAAATACCCCAATAACAGATTATGAGGAGGAAAATCATGAGAAAAAGCATTGTAACTTTAGGACTTACCGCAGTATTGACAGGAGTTTTGGCAGCATGCACCATGGTTTACGCTGATTCTGATGAGCTTTCCCAGATTCAGGAATCAGGTACACTTAAAGTTGGTGTGGAGGGCACCTATCCTCCATACACTTATCACGATGATGACGGAACCCTTACCGGCTTTGATGTAGACGTAGCCAAGGCAATCGCAGATAAACTTGGTGTAGAGGCAGATTTCACTGAATCCGACTGGGATTCTCTTCTTGCAGGAATCGACAGTGGACGTCTTGACACCGTTATCAATGCAGTAAGCATTACAGACGAACGCGAGGAAAAATATGACTTTGCAGGACCTTATTTTTACATTACACAGCAGATCGTAGTTGCCAAAGATAACGATGATATCGTAGACATGACATCCCTTGATGGCAAAAAAATGGCGAATACAGCCACCACAGCATATCTGGATCTTCTTGAGGACGCAGGTGTATCCCTGGTTCAGATCAGCACCGCTGATGAAGCTGTTTCCCTGATTTCATCTGGCCGTGCAGACTTTACTACCTTCAACTCCGTTGTATTCAACGAATATCTCAAACAGCATCCGGATGCAAATTTAAAGGTTGCTTTCGTTATCCCGGATGTACAGGATGAATACGGCGTGCCTGTGAAAAAGGGCGAAACCGCATTGTATGACGCCATTCAGAATGCCATTGATGAGTTAAAAGAGGACGGCACTTTAAGCCAGCTTTCCATGGACTACTTTGACACAGATTTCACACAGCCGGAGGATGCTGCCACAGATTCCAGCAAAGCAGATTCCGATACGACAGATTCTGATGATTCAACGACTACAGATTCTAGCAATTCCGATGCTGAAGCTTCCGATTCTGACGCAGAATAAACAGCTATATAGAACAAAAGCCACACAAAAAAGGAAACAATTATGACTGAACGATTAGCAGGGATCCTGGTATCTTCTTTTACCAGGATCCTTATTCCGGGAATTAAAGTTACCATTCCCCTTACCTTAATTTCTTTTGTATTTGGATGTATCATTGCCCTCTTTCTTGCAATTGTACAAACTGCAAATATAAAAGGACTGAAACAGTTTGCAAGATTTTACATATGGATTTTCAGAGGAACTCCTTTGATCGTGCAGCTGTTTATTATCTTCTTCGGACTTCCTTCCGTAGGAATTATTCTGGATGCATTTCCTTCTGCAGTCATTGCATTTGCCCTGAATCTGGGTGCATATAATGCAGAAGTTTTCCGTTCTGCCATCCAGGCAGTTCCGGCAGGACAGACAGAAGCAGCTTATATGATCGGGCTTAATTATCCCCAGACCATGTTCCGTATTGTAATGCCACAGGCTTTCCGTATTGCTTTTCCGCCCCTTTTTAACTCCCTGATCGGGCTGACAAAGGATACTTCCCTTGCATCCAGCATTACAGTAGTAGAATTATTTACCACTGCACAGCAGATTGCAGCAAGGACCTATGAGCCCTTTGCATTATACTGTGAAGCGGCTGTAATTTATCTGATGATCTGTACGGTACTGACATGGATTCAGCACTATTTTGAAAAAAAACTGACCTGGAGCAAACCAGTTCCAGAGAAATAAAAAAGTTCCGGGAACTAAACCAGGAAAACGAAAGCATCCGAGGAATAAGGGAGTTTCTAAAATAAAATACGTAACTTTCAAAAAAGAATGTGAGAAAAAAGTATGCTGGAAATAAAAAATATCCATAAAAAATTTGGACCAAATGAAGTTTTAAAGGGTGTGGATTTTAAGGTTGAAAAGGGTTCTGTAATCGCAGTTCTTGGTAACAGTGGTTCTGGAAAAACCACACTTCTTAGATGTATCAGCTTCCTGGAACAGGCAGATGCAGGTGAAATTTCTTTCGATGATTTTCATAAAGATATCACAGCCGTAAGCAAAAAAGAAATCAAACAGCTGCGGATGAAAATGGGATTTGTCTTTCAGGGCTATAATCTTTTCAGCAACAAAACTGCCCTGCAAAATGTGCTGGAGGGGCTTACCGTTGCCCGCAAAATCCCAGCAGATGAAGCAAAGAAAACCGCTATGAAAGTCTTAGAAAAAGTGGGCATGGCAGACCGTGCCAATTTCTATCCTGACCAGCTTTCCGGAGGCCAGCAGCAGCGTGTTGCCATTGCAAGAGCCATCGCCTATAACCCAGAAGTAGTGCTTTTTGATGAGCCTACCTCTGCCCTTGATCCAAGACTTACAGGGGAAGTCCTTGAGGTTATGAGAAAGCTTGCTGATGAGGGAACTACCATGGTTGTGGTAACTCACGAAATGGGTTTCGCAAGAAAAGTAGCCAACTGGGTGGTCTACATGGAGGATGGCGTTATTGTAGAAGAGGGTCCTTCCAAAGAATTTTTTGAACACCCCTCAAATGAAAAGACACGGAAATTTTTACATATGACAAACAAAGAAGCTGAAATTTAATAATAACTTCTTTACCAGAAAAGGGGCTGTCGGAAAATATGATTATGGAACAAAGTACGAGCTGGGAAATGCACAGATGTTTGTGATCGAAGGGATGGATAAAGTCCGGGAAGTGATCGAAAAGAACAGAAAACGAAAGCTTGTAAAACATAAAAAGCTTTCAAATAACCGTATTATAGAGATCGATAACTGTTCACCGCTTGAAATACGGAAACTCCAGAACAATCTCACGATGATCGCAGACAACGAGGGAATCGAATTCGTTTACGGAAAAGGAAAAAGAAAACCTGCACTTCAACAGCTGCATGAGGAACTGGAACAATGCGGAAAACGACTGATGGAATATAAAGAATGTTTTGAGATCATGGGAAAAGACAGAAACAGTTATTCCAAAACAGATCTGGAAGCGATTTTTATGCGCATGAAAGAGGACCACATGCTGAACGGACAGTTAAAACCGGCATATAATGTTCAGATCGCGGTAGAGAATTATTTTATCGTACATGGATATGTAAGCAGCGACCGCACCGATTATAATACCCTGATCCCGGTCCTTGAAAAACATAAGAATGCTTTCGGGAGTATTCTGGAAGAAGTAACTGCGGACAGCGGGTACTGTAGTGAAAAAAATCTGCTTTATTTAAAACGGAATGAAATATCCAGTTATATAAAACTGCAGGATCATGAAAAGCGAA
>OLQK01002163.1_pt1 | contig 10998 bp, 8 predicted proteins | sample 1672501 | NCBI WGS metagenome assembly OLQK01 (sample SAMEA3136693, study PRJEB25190) | human gut metagenome | biome: human gut; feature: human-associated habitat; material: faeces | place: Austria | collected 2013 | reverse complement strand
TACTACCTTCTCCATTGCTTTGTCTACTGCGCCCATCAGCTTCTCTTTTTCCTCTTCTTCCAGAGGGCTGTTTTTCAGAGGCTTCATAATCCGCAGATTAAAATCGTTGACTGCGTTTTCCTTGATTTCCTGGATTCTCGGGATCAGTTCCTTTCCATCCAGCCATTTAAAAAACTCCTCCATCTGCTCCCTTACGATCCTGCCTGCGGCTTCTAAATTTTCCTGAAGCTCTGCGGGTGTTTCGTCCATGCGGAAGCTGTCCATGTCAAATAAAGTGACGCCCTCGAATCTGCCTACCTCCGGCTCAATGTCTCTTGGCACGGCAAGGTCGATGAGAATAATATTTTTCTCAAGTTCCAGATCCTCAAACAATTCCTCCCGGAGAGTAAAATTGGGGCTTGCAGTTGCGCTTACTACCAGGTCACACTTGGGAAGGTACTCCATTCTTTCCCCGTAATTGATTCGCTTGCAGCCAAATGGGATGTTTACCACACCGCTTCGGTACTGTCTTACAGTGACCGTTACATCTGCCCCTGCGTCTTCTAAAGCCTGGGCGGCTACCTTTCCCATTTCTCCGTTTCCAATTACCATACAGACTTTACCGGAAACAGAGTAGCCCTGTTTTTCCAGCATCTGGATAGCCTGGTGGATTACGGAAGGGTTGCCGTGGGAAAAGGGAACTTCTGTCTTGATCTTCTTGCCTGCGGTGACGGCCATACGGAAAAGGACTTCCAGGGCTCCGTCTGTGGTGAAGTGCTCTCTTGCAATTCCAAGAGCATCCTTTACCTGAGTGAGAATCTGGTCTTCTCCAAGGATCTGGGACTTCAGACCAGATGCAAGGTAGAAAAGGTGTTCTACGGCATCGTGGCCTTCCCGTCTGGTAAAATATTTCCGGTATTCATCGTTGTGGACATTTTTCAGTCTGCACAGCTCTTCATACAGGGAAACCTCTGCTTCCTCATCTACGCTTGCCCATACTTCCAGGCGGTTGCATGTGGAAAGTATGATGCAGCCGTAAATTCCCGGCTGTTCCTTTATTTTTTCCATGGCCTCCCCTGCATTTTTCTTTGTAAATGCAAATAAGGCTCGTATATCTACGGGAGCCATACTATGATCGATTCCAATCATGGAAATACTCATCTTATGTAATTTCTCCTTCTAAAAAAACTTGCGGTTTCTTCGTCAGGGCAGCTTCCCTTAAAGCAAGTCTGCACTGACGTCCATTGCCCATTTTACTAATTTGACCGGGTATTGTCAATAAAACCGGGAAAAAGGTTTCCAGGTTTTGAAAGTACAATGTTACTGTTCATTCCGTTCACAGCGACACGCTTTGCGATGCACAGAAATCATGCTTTTCGTTATTTCGCGCCGAGGTTCTCGGGTTTTCTGTGAGCTTTGCTCACAAAAAAGACCGGATGCCCCATCTTATATACCAGCATCCAGTCTCATTTATTTTCTTAATTCAGAAGCAGTATAGCCCGCACTATGCTATCTTCTGCATTCGCTTATCCAAGAAAACTTTTAGATTATTTTGCAGCCTTGGCATGCTCCACGAAAATATGGCGGATGCTTTCGTATTTCCCAAGGCCCCTCAGGACGGTTTCTACTTCATAGCCTTTCTTGCTGATGATGGTTTTCCAGGAATCTGGTTCGTCACCGGCCATGTCGTTTTTGGCGTGGTCTCCTGCGACAATCATAAATGGTGCAATTACCACCTTCTTTGGTCCGCATTTTTCCAGCTGCTTTAATACCTGGGAAATCTCCGGGTAGCCTTCTACAGTTCCCACAATCACATTTTCGTGTCCCATATCCTTAAATCGGTAGTCAAGGGCTGCATAAACTGCATTAGCGTAATGCTCGGTTCCATGACCCATAAGTACCAGTGCAGTTTCTTTATCCTCAATTGCCGGGAATGCCTCCGCAATGGCCTTTACTACCAGCTTATTATCTTCTTCTGTGGTAAGAAGAGGAGTTCCGAATGAAACAGACTGAAACTGTCCTTCATATGCAAGTACATCTTCTTTCATAAGATCGTTCTCCACGCCGTTCATAACGTGGGTTGGCTGAACCAGTACATCTGTGATGCCGTCTCTTAACATGCGTTCCATAGCTTCTTTTACATTGTCATAGTGAATGCCGTCTCTTTTTTCCAGTCTGGCAAGGATCATTTTGCTGGTCCATGCCCGGTAAAGACTGTAGTCCTCAAATGCAGCTTTTAAATCTTCCTCTATGGCATCGATTGTTACTTTTCTGGTGTCGCTGTGGCTGGTTCCAAAGCTCACTGCGAGAATTGCTTTTTTGGCTGTTTCGCCCATTTTGTTTTCCTCCATAATTCCGATAATTTTCATACATGGTGATGCTGCTTACAGTCCCATGCCCATTTCGTAACGATTAAATGCCTCCGCGTATTCCTGAAATTTGATATTTTCAGATAAATTTTATTATAACTTACATGCTATACAGAGTAAAGATATTCTTTTATTTCCGGTTGCCCGGTGGAGACATTTATGGTAAATTTTATCTGGAGGTATACAGACTTATGACAGAGAATCAGAACAAAGTAATAGAGCTTATAAAGCAGACAGGGCCCCTGATTTTTCAGGAAATGACCCATGAGAAGGTTACGGAAAAAGGTGCTGCGGATTATGTGACAAATGTGGATGTGGCAGTACAGAATTTTCTGAAGGACGCTCTTGCCAAAGAGTTTCCTGATATTGCATTAATTGCCGAGGAAAAGGAAAACCTTGGGCTGGATCCGGCGAAATCCTACTGGATTCTGGATCCAATTGACGGAACTACCAACCTGATCCGGGATTACCACCTCAGTGCAGTGTCCCTGGGACTTTATGAAAATGGTGAGATTACTTTCGGAGTTGTTTACAATCCGTTTACAGAAGAACTTTTCTGTGGTGCAAAGAAAGAAGGCGCATTTTTAAACGGAGTGCCAATCCATGTCTCTGACCAGCCAGAGTTTAAGGACGCCGTGATTTCCTTTGGATCTTCTCCTTATGAGAAAAATCGGGCGAAGGATCTGTTCCCGGTATTTTATAATGTATTTATGAACTGCGCGGATTTCAGAAGAACCGGGTCCGCTGCCCTTGACCTTTGTTACGTAGCATGTGGCAGACAGCATGCCTTTCTGGAACAGAATCTGAAACCCTGGGATTACAGCGGCGCTGCAGTCATTCTCACAGAAGCAGGCGGCACCATCTCTGACTGGAAAAATGAGAAGCTGCCGTATCTGGCAAACGCGGATATCCTGGCCTGTGTTCCACAATTCCGGGAAATATTACTTAAGCTAATTGAACAAAAATATTGATCTGCAAAATGTGTGTTGCAATTTGCGAAAAATTTTGTCTGAACTCTCCGTCATTGTAAAAAAGGCGGAGAGTTTGGTATAAACAGGCTCTAAAGTATTTTAGGCAGAGAGTTATTCTGCCGTATACTCTCTTACCCGCAGCGGGATTCCCAGCTTCTCTGCCACTTTGCGGCTTTTCTCAACATTCTCTTCCCCAATGCAGTTTACTACTGTAAATTTCACATTTTTGGTATACTGCTTGCAGTCTGTGGCAAATTTCAGCATTGCATCAAAGGCCCTCTCCCCATATGCCGGACGGACCACTTCGTTGTAGGATTTAGCATCTGGCATGTTCAGGCTGATGGAAACTACGTCTACTGCGAAACAGACCTCTTTCGCAATGGATCGCTTGTTGATCAGGTCACCAAGACCATTTGTATTAAGGCGAAGCTTGATTCCTGCACAGGGGTTTCCATCCCGGTCAAGATGCGCTGGATATTTTCTTCTCATGTACCCGCTGACTGCCAGCAGCTTGTCCAGCGCCATGGTTGGCTCTCCATAGCCGCAGAAAACAGCCTCCTTGTAGCCGGAGAAATCAAATGCATCGATTGCCTTGTAAATTTCCTCCATAGTGGGCTCTTTGTCAAACCATAAATTCTTTGCCTCTCCTACAGAATCCCCGTTGTTGCGGATGCAGAAAGTACAATTGCAGGGACATTTATTTGTCAGATTAAAATATACCTCATCATTATAACAATAAACAATATCAGCCATGATATACACACCTTTCTATTTCTTTTTACATAATTCTCCAAGATATTTCTCAAAGCAGACTCCATCATTCCGGTCGGTTCCCTCTTTAACGGTTTCTGAAATTGCTTTGGAGAGAAAATCTACTGCCAGTTTCACGCAGTCTATCATGGACATTCCACGCACCAGGCCTGCGCTTAAAACCGAAGCGAACAGATCCCCGGTTCCGGAATAGCTGCCACCCTCTTTCCTGGCAAAATACCAGGAGAGCGCACCATTTTCTACTACCAGATTTCCCATCTGGGTTTGTGCCTCTTTTTTCCCGGTACTTACCGTCATTTCCTGAGAATTTTTTTCATATTCGATCCCGGTAATCACAGCAGCCTGCAAATGAAAACGTTCTGCCATTTCTTTTCCGATTTTCCCAATCATTTCCAAGCGTTTCTCCCCTGTCAGAGCCATCAGGGATGCGTAGCTTTCTTCCATCTCTGCCTTCCCGTACAGTAAAAGCAATGCTTCTGTAAGATTTGGCGTAATCACCTGGGCACAGTCTGCAAGCTGGAGCATTTTTTTTTGAAGCCCTTCTGTGTAAATCCCATAAGCACTGCCGTTGTCTCCCATTACCGGGTCCACCAGAACCATAGTGTCTGGACCACGAAATCTTCTGAAAAAATCCAGGATCTTATCTGCCTGTTTCTCATCTGCCAAAAATCCGGTATAGATTCCATCTGGTGCAAATCCAAGTTTCTCCCATTCATCCATAACTTTTTCCATATGACCGGTATAATCACAGGCATAGTAAGATGGGTAGCCAGTCTGGTTGCTAAGAACCGCCGTTGGAAGCGGCACCGCCTGCACACCCATTACCGAAATTACGGGAATAGCGGCTGTCAGCGAGCACTTTCCCAACCCGGACAGATCCTGAATCACTGCTATTTTTTTCAAATCCATCACTCCTGTAAAAAGATATTGTTCATTGCTGTCCACCTGCCCAGAGCATGCCACCAAAGACTGTCTGAAAGCTATACTCCCAGAGAATTCCAGAGAATTGCTCATGAACAGCAGCTTCTAATACCTTGTAAATTTTATGTTTATATTGTAGAATAACACCTAAGTGTATGTATAAAAATATCCAAATCAAACTTTTTTAGAGGGGACAGTTTTATGTTAGACATTGCAAAAGGCCAGAATCGCACCACACATCTTTATATGGAGGTTTATGAATACTATAAAAAGCTGATTCTGGATGGGAAAATGACTCCAGGCAGCAAAATGCCATCTCTTCGCAAATGCTCCCAGGAGCTGAAGCTTTCCCGCACCACCATTGAGACCGCTTACCTGCAGCTTGCAGCAGACGGCTACATTATGGCAAAAGCCCAGAGTGGCTACTATGTAACGGAAATTGCTTCCCACCACCATATCAGTAGTCAGCCAGACAGGCGCGATGAAATTCACTATCGCTATGATCTTGCATCCTCAGGCGTTGACCGGGAAAGCTTCCGTTTTGATTTGTGGAGCCGTTATATGAAAAGCGCCCTGCGCCAGAATGAACGAATGCTCACCTACGGGGAGCCCCAGGGGGAAGCGGATTTCCGCGAGGCACTGTGTTCTTATATCCGCCAGCGCAGAAATATCCTCTGTTCTCCTGATGATATTGTAGTAGGTGCCAGCTTCCAGAACCTTCTTCAGATCCTCTGTCCGCTTATTCATGAAGTATATCCGGATTTTCAAAAGGTATCCTTTCCCACACCTTCCTTTATACATGGAAGTACCATTTTTCAGGATTACGGCTATGACATCCATTACAGGGACAAAAACTGTGATGTGGTCTATGTCTCTCCTGCACACATGACCAGATGGGGCGAGATCATGCCTGTAAAACGCCGACTGGAGCTTTTGAAATATGCCAATGAGCGTTATCACCTTGTTATTGAAGATGATTTTGAAAACGAGTTCGTATATTTTCAGAAGCCCACGCCTTCACTTTTCGGGCTTTCCGGGGGACAGGGGGTAGTTTATATCGGATCTTTTTCCAGACTTCTTCTGCCATCCATCCGTATCAGCTTTATGATTTTGCCCCAGGAGCTTCTTTTTGTATACAAAAAAAAGGCTGCCTGTTATAACCAGACCGCCTCAAAGGCTGAACAGATCGCCCTCTGCCAGTTCATCCGGGATGGCCATCTCCTCTCCCAGACACGCAGACTGAAACGACTTTATTCTTCAAAATTAAAACAGCTTCGCGGTGCCCTGCGCCAGGTATTTGGAACAGCCTGCCAGATTCAGGCCGGACCTGCAGGCACCAGCCTTGCCCTTACTCTTCCATGCACCAAAAGCGGCGAGAAACTGAAAAAACAGGCTGAAGAAAATGGATTGCATCTGCAGATCCTGAAAGAAACAGATACCTCGGTAACACTCCTTATGTCCTGTTCTGCCATGGCTGTGCAGGATTTTGTACCCGCCAGCCAGCTGTTAAAACAGGTAATCGAAGCCTAAAGTGCAGGCTACACAGGTCAAATTCAGGCGAAATATACCACAAGGTTGGGCGTACAGACTGCGGAAATAATTTTGGGGACAGGCTTTCTATCAGCCCCGGTTATTATCAATCATATACAACAGTGCATTGCAAATGCAGGCCGCAATATTGGAGCCTCCCTTTCGTCCTCTGGCAACAATATACGGAACTTCTGTTTCCATAATCAGCTCTTTTGACTGAACCACATTGACAAAGCCTACGGGCACGCCAATAATCAGCTCCGGCTTTAATTTTTTGTCCTCAATCAGCTCATAAAGCCTTACAAGTGCAGTAGGTGCATTTCCAATTGCAAAAATCAGCTTTTTATCAAGTCCAGCCGCTTTATCCATGCTGGCAGTTGCCCTGGTAGAGCCATTTTCTTTTGCAATTTTGGCCACATCCTCATCTGACATGAAGCAATAAACCTCTCCCCCATATCTTGCAAGGGCTTTTTTGTTGATTCCAGCTTTTGCCATCTGAGTATCCGTAACAATACAGGCTCCCTCTTTGATGGCTTCAATTGCTTTTTCCACTGCATGATCTGAAAAGCAAAGATTCTTCGCATAATCAAAATCCGCACTTGTATGGATGCAGCGCTTCACCACCAGCTCTGTACCCGGAATAAGAGGTGTATCTCCAAGCTCTTTTGTGATGATCTCAAAACTTCTTTTTTCTATATCCATAGGCTTTACATTTTCAAGTTCTACTTTCATGCCCTTCTCCTGTCCTTTTGTTCTGTGAAAAAAACCTGTATTTTTCTTATATTTTTTCAGATTCCCTCATCCAGAATTTCATAAATTTTTTTCATATCCAGATGCTTTCTAAGCTCTTCTGCCAGAATATCATATTGTGTCTCTTTAAAGGCTGCAAAATCCATTCCTGTCATCTGTGATACATCCAGACCTTTCTTTTCTCCAATGATCTGTACAATAGCCTGTGCAACAGCTTCCTTATCAAAAACACCATGCACATAGGTTCCACACACATTGTCTACATGAGCACCATCTTCTTTGCTCTCTCCTGTCACACTGTCACAGATTTTCGCAGAATATCTGGCATCTCCTTTTAAAACCGTTTCTCCCATATGGATCTCATAACCTTCCAGCTCTGTATCGGAAAGCTTTAAAAACGCTCCTGTAAACTGTCCAAATCTGCCGTGAACTCTTGTTCTTGTTTTCTTCTTTGCAAAAACAGTATCCATAGGAAGAAGTCCCATTCCTTTAATGGTTCCTCCTGCTTCCACACGATAAGGATCACTTAACGTTTCTCCTAACATCTGATAGCCACCACAGATCCCAAAAATCAGTTTTCCTTTTGAAGCCTCTTTCAGAATCAATGCTTCAAGGCCATTTTCACGCATCCACAAAAGATCTTCCATTGTATTTTTGGTTCCGGGAAGAAGAATCATATCTGGATTTCCAAGCTGGGACGGATTTTTCACATATCGAAGAGAGACTCCCGGAATGCTTTCCAACGGGTTAAAATCCGTAAAATTGGAAATCCTTGGCACCCGGATAACTGCAATATCAATCAGATCAACAGAACGACTGGTTTCAAAGCGCTCTGTAAGGCTGTCCTCGTCTTCCACCTGAATGTTAAGATAAGGAGCCACTCCCACAACAGGAATGCCACTTCTTTCTTCCAGCATTTCTACACCTGGATCCAGAATGGTTTTATCTCCCCGGAACTTGTTGATAATAAGACCTTTTACCATGCTTTTTTCATCTTCTTCCAAAAGCATGACCGTTCCGATCAGCTGTGCAAAGACCCCGCCTCTGTCAATATCTCCCACAAGAAGCACCGGAGCCTTTGCCATCTTCGCCATTCCCATATTTACGATATCATCACTTTTTAAATTGATTTCTGCAGGGCTTCCTGCTCCTTCTATAACAATAATATCATTTTTCGCTGCCAGCGCATTGTAGGCCTTCATAATATCCGGCACCAGTTTCTTTTTATATTTAAAATAATCCCTGGCACTCATGTTTCCAAGGACCTCTCCATTTACAATCACCTGGGAACCTGTATCATTGGTAGGCTTCAAAAGAATAGGATTCATAAGAACAGAGGGCTTAATCCCTGCCGCCTCTGCCTGCATTACCTGCGCCCTTCCCATTTCCAGTCCTTCTTCTGTGATAAAGGAATTCAGTGCCATATTCTGGGATTTAAAAGGTGCTACCTTATATCCATCCTGTTTAAAAATTCTGCAAAGACCGGCTGCCAGAAGACTTTTTCCGGCATTTGACATCGTTCCCTGCACCATGATTGCTTTTGCCAAACCACATTCCTCCTGTATCTGTAACCTGTTTCACACACTGTCACATCAGCTTCAAAAAACATTTCAGCTTTTTAAAGCCTGGATCAGTGCCCTGTTTTCTTCATGATTTTTCACTGCCACACGGTAGTAGCCTTTGTAAAGTCCTGTATAATTGCTACAGTCACGAATAAGGATTTTTTTCTTTTCCAGCTTTTCATACAGATCTTCTGGTCCCTTAAAAAATACATAATTTGCCTGGGAAGGATAAACCGGATAGCCAAGGGCACTCAGTTCTTTTTTCAGATAATCCAGTTCCTGAAATGTTACCTGTCTTCCTTCCTCTACATATGCCGTCTCTTTTAGCGCTGCCAGACCAGCCGCCTGTGCCAGAGAAGAAACATTCCACGGCTGACACATGCTTTCCATTTTTTCTAACAGTTTCCCATTGCCGCAAAGACCATATCCCAGCCTTACCCCTGCCATAGCGTAACGCTTTGTAAACGCCTTAAAAAGAAACAGGTTTTCATAATCCTTCAGATATTCTTTTAATGTATATTTTTCCGGCTCCGGCACGAAATCCAGGAAGCATTCATCCACAGCCATAAAAATATCAAGCTGCCTGCAGCGGTCCAGAAGTTTTTTCAAACCCTCTTTTTCTGCCAGAAGGCCGGTGGGATTGTTTGGATTACACAAAAATATTATATCTAGATCCGGAGTAAGTGCCGAAATAAAGTCCTCATCCAGACGAAACTGTTTTTTTTCATCCAAGTAAAAAAATTCCACCTGACAGCCCACACTATATAAGGCCTGCTGGTATTCTGCAAAGGTAGGCGCAGGCACCAGAGCCTTCTTTGGGCTTACTGCCCTGCAAAGGGTAAATATCACCTCTGCAGCACCGTTTCCACAGATAACCTGTGAAAAATCTGTATGTTCATATTCTGCAATTGCTTTTTTCAGAGGAAAGCAGCCTACCTGGGGATAATCATTTATATGATCCAGGCTTTCTATGATTGCCTCTTTGACTTTTCTTGGAGTGCCAAGAGGATTGCAGTTTGCTGAAAAATCAATGCATCCCTGGTGATGATACACATCACCGCCATGTATGTGTTTTTCCATATGTGTTCTCCATTATATTTATTATGATCCGGATTACGCAGACCAAATTCAGGTAAAATCTCCCGCAAAGTGGGGCGTGCAGATTGCAGGAATGATTTTGGGGGCACGCTCTAGGCATGAAACTGCAGATAAATCAGCATCCGCACTCCAAAGAATATAATAGCTCCCAGAATGCAGGTGGCATAAAGAAGCCTGTTGGCTCTTTTGATATCCTCTGTTTCCACCGGGCGGATGGGATCTCCTATTGTAGGTTTTTCATATAATTTTCCAAAATAATATGCATTTCCCGCAAGCTGGACATCCAGGGCACCTGCCATGGCAGCCTCGGTCTGTGCAGAGTTGGGGCTTGCATGATTCCGTCTGTCTCTTTTGTATATCTTCGCTGCATTTTTGGTGTCCATACCTGCAAAAACAGTTGCAAGCACCATCAGCCAGCCGGAAATCCTTGCAGGAATAAAATTCGCCACATCATCCAGCTTTGCTGCACATCTTCCAAAATTCAGGTATCTGTCATTTTTATAACCAAGCATGGAATCCATAGTATTGATTCCTTTATACAAAAACATCAGCGGAGCCCCGCCAATTGCCATATAAAGCATGGGGGCAATAATTCCATCAGAAGAATTTTCTGCTACCGTTTCCACTGCTGCTTTTGTGACACCTTCTTCTGTAAGGTCTTTGGTATCACGTCCCACGATCATGGAAACTGCATAACGTGCTTCATCAATTGTACTATTTTTCAGACGGTCATAAACTTTCATGCTTTCGTCCTTTAAAGATCTGGTTGCAAGCAGCTGACCGCACCAGAAGGTTTCCAGCACAAACCCTGCAATAAACTGCCAGCCATAAAGCAGCTGAAGCACTGCAAAAGGTATCATATAAGTAAACACACATACAAGAATAACCTCCAGAATTCCTCCTGCAAGCTCTCCTTTCTGGTTTTTCGGGAAAATCTTCCGGATTCCCCCCTCCAGCACACTGATCAGTTTTCCGATCAGGCACACCGGATGGTACAGCCATCTTGGATCCCCTATTATAAGATCCAGGATAAAACCTGCCGGAAGT
>OLQK01002160.1_pt1 | contig 11003 bp, 13 predicted proteins | sample 1672501 | NCBI WGS metagenome assembly OLQK01 (sample SAMEA3136693, study PRJEB25190) | human gut metagenome | biome: human gut; feature: human-associated habitat; material: faeces | place: Austria | collected 2013 | reverse complement strand
TATCTAAAAAGTAAAAAGGCTATACCTTATTAACTAAGATATAACCTCTTAACAATCTATTTCAGAATATAAATATTTATTATATTCATCTTCATATATGGTTTCTGGAGCAAGTCCTAATAGTTCTTCAATATTATTTCCTCTAATTAAGTCATCTATTACCTCTTCTTTACTTGTTTGCTCTATCCAATATTCAACTAGTGAGTCCTTATCTATTAAGGAATCAACATATAGTGCATCATCAAGCATGTCATCTAATAGCTCTCTTAAAACATCTTTTAGATTAGCTGAACTTTTATAAATTATGCTATAATCATCAATCATTACATAACCTTGTTCATCTAACTCATTACACCAATTAATAACATGACCTATTGATAATTCTTCTAATCCATTACTTTTTAGATTTTGGTACATAGAAATTATCCTATCATCAACTTCATTTTCTCCAATTTCTTTTGATATCTTTACTGACATGCTCCAATCATTTAGGAATTCCTCTTTTAGCTCTTCATTGCTTATACTGTTTATTAATTTTTCTACATTTCTTATTTCTGTTGATATACTCTTGTATTTATCTAATACTTTCTTAATTTCTCTTATTACATATTGTTGTATTATTGAAGAAATTTCTTCATTAACTGTAATGAACACATTATCTTTATTAAACATTTATACTCCCTCTTTCTATACTTTTATTTAAATGTAAAAAAGTCTTAATCACTATACTTGTAGCAATTAAGACTTTTAGATTTGGTTTATTTCTTGCTTTAACATTTCAATGAATTCTTCTGAAAATACTTTCTCTCTTATTGATTCTTTTATTAGATCTATTAGTTCTAGCTCTGTTACATCAAGACTTCTTGGAATGTATGTTTCATCACCTCTTCTAGTTGCCTTGTAGACACAGAACCTTACTTCGTCTCTCTTTAGTTCTTTGATGTAGATTTTCTCTATTGAGTATGTATACTCTCCCTCTCCAACTTTTCCTTGGCTTATTATCTTACAATACTTAGTTTCTTTGATTACCTTCTCTTCATTCTTCTTACTCATGTTATTCAATCTCCCTATCTTATTCTATTAGGAATTTAGAAAGTTCTTCTGTTGTTACTACTACTATCGCATAATCACTTGAAAGTAAAAATAGTGAAGAAGTCCAATCAACTCCTTCACTACATTCAACGATATCAGTATATTCTGGTACTAACCCTTGTAACTTATCTTGTTTCAGTATTTCCATATCTACAATATTTTCTGCTATAACTACATATCCACCTAAATCAGATTCTACATCTCTATCCTCTACATAGTTTTCATTTAATATATCTATTGTTACTTTTATACTTTTAATTACTTCTGATGGTATATTATTTAATTCTAACAATTGACTTTCTTTATAAATCTTCTTCATCATTAATCCTCCCTAAAATATAAAAACTTCTATATGTAAAACCTAATTACACATAGAAGTTTTTTGTAAGTAATATCTTTTTTTAGTTATTATTCTTAATTATAATATATATTTATATTTTAGATTTAGTTCTAAAATACAATTATTTATCAAAACTAACTACTAAAAGTAATTTACCAATTAGTTTTAATAATTAATGTTTCTTTTAAATGTATAATATGTTCCTATAAAGTAACAAATATAAATAACAATCATTAAAGCAACTCCAAAGATTATACTTAAAATAAATTCTATATTCCCAACAAAAACTGTAATTATATCATTATAAATTAGATAATAATTATATATAAATATAGCATCCCCAATCATTGCTATAACAATAGGCACTATGAAATATATGGAAATTTGTTTTAAAATAATCCTATTTATTTGATTTTCTTCAACACCTAATTTTCTAAGCACATTAAACCTATCTTTATGCTCAATAGAATCAGTAAGCTGGCTAAGTGATAAAATAGTTAAACTTATCATTAAAAGTACTATCCCTAAATATACTCCAAGAATTCTCATGGCTAAGGTTGTTGTTAAAATATTATTAATTTCTAGTGATTTGATTCTTATATCAATTACCCTATATGTTATGTCATTTTCATCACTATACTTTGTTACAAATTCAGAATTATTACTTCTAAACCAATTATAAATATAATTTTGTCTAAATTCATTAGCCTCTTCATATTTCATCTTATTTTCAATATTAGCAACAAAATTAGTTTCTATAAAGTCAAGGTTATCACATACTTCATCAGGTAAAATTATAATATTATCAGAATTAAAGTAAAAACCTTCTCCAATAGATTCCTTATAACTTGAATCTTGGCTAATATTATATGTTACTCCATTGATATTCAGCTTTGAATTTTTGCCTACATAATTATTTATTACTTCATCACTAACAACATTATGCCATTGGGTTGTAAATTCCTTATCATTAAGTTTAATTTCATCATAGCCTAGCATGGTTCTTAATTTATTAAAATCACTTAGTTTTATTGCTAAAGTTGATTTAATATTATCATCGTGACTTATAATATATTTTTCTACCTGACAATAACTCTCTATGTCTTTCCCATTATTATTTAACCAGTCTACAATCTCACTATAATCTAATTTAGGAATTACTTTAATATCATCTATATTAGATTGAGCTAAAAAATTAGTACTATAATTATTTCTTATCTCTATATCATAAGGAACTCTCATATCTAAATATCCCATTGACCACTGAGACATTACAAGTGTCATTATAAAACTTATCATAGCACCTAAAAAAGTAATTGATATTGTAGCCATTAATATTGGAGCTGTCTTTACTTTAGATACTATTGCCCCTATTAAAAATAAATTTGTTCCTTCATATTTAAAATTAATGCATTTATTTTTTATATAAATCATAATATAAGCTATTGAATAAAATAATGCATAAGTCCCTATTATAAAAGTAATCAAAGATATTCCTATATACATCAATGATTTTACACTATAATCAATCTCTGAATTTATTAATTTAACAGTATAGCTACCACTAATAATATACATAATTATTGATACTACAAATATTGCTATATACACTTTGTTACTTCTTTTAAATTGAAATTCAACTTGTTTATGTGCATTTATCATATCTATAAGCTTTATTTTTCTTAAAACTATAACATTATACAGTCCAATTATACAAAACATAGATATAAAAAATATAAATGTAATTACCACTGTATCAGCATATAACTTTATACTAAAGACTACTTCCTGCTTTGCACTTATTAACACTATCGCTGTAATTGCTTGAGAAAATAAAGTTCCTACCAATATTCCTGTTATTATAGCTAAAAATCCTACTACAATTGTTTCAATAAAAAACATCAATGATACACTTATTTGTTCAGCTCCAAGTAACACATATGTGGCAAATTCTCTCTTACGTCTCCCTATCATATATTTATTAACATAAGCTATAAGTAAAATAAGAATTGCTGTAATCAAATAAGTTGAATACTGTAATATTATCTTTAAAGCTCTAAAGTTATAGGATTCTTCTGTAATTAATTCATAATCAGAACTAGAAAGCGATGTAATTGCATAAAACAAACTTACACATATTGCTATAGTTATAAAATAAATCAAATAATCTTTAATAGATTTTCTAACATTAGTTTTGGCTAGCTGAGCGTACATCTCTAACATCACCACCTAATAAAGCTACTACATCTAATATTTTATTGAAAAATTGTCGTCTTGTATTTGTACCTCTTACTAACTCTGTAAAGATTTTACCGTCCTTAATAAATAATATTCTATCACAATAGCTAGCCGTAAATGAATCATGAGTTACCATTAATATTGTTGCCTCTAAATCTCTATTTAAATTTGATATCATTTCTATTAACATTTGAGCCGCTTTTGAATCTAATGCACCTGTAGGTTCATCTGCTAATATAAGTTTAGGATTAGTTACTAATGCCCTTGCACATGCAGTTCTTTGTTTTTGTCCACCTGATACCTCATAAGGATATTTTGAAAGCAAATCTTCTATTCCTAGTTCTTTTGCTACGTTTATTACTTTATTATCTATCTCACTCTTTTTAGTTTTATTTATAGTTAGTGCTAAAGCTATATTTTCATGTATAGTTAATGTATCTAACAAATTAAAATCTTGGAATATAAAACCCAAATTTTCTCTTCTAAACTTAGCTATTTTCTTCTGGTTTATTTCAGTTAAATCTTTTCCATCTAGATAAATACTTCCTGCACTTACATCATCAATTGTAGCTATCAAATTTAATAATGTTGTCTTTCCTGACCCTGACGGTCCCATTACCCCTACAAACTCACCTTTTTTCACATTAAAGCTTATTCCATCAATAGCTTTAACTATATTCCCTTTATTTCCATAGTATTTTTCAATATTGTCTATTTTTAATACTTCATTCATTAATTATCACCTCAAAGATATTTTAACTTATATATCACATACTAGATTCGATTTAATATTACTTTTAGGTGACAATATTGTAACATTAGTAACTTAGAACTTACAAAAACTTCCCATAGGAAAAGTAATACTAACTTTTGTATAAGTATCTATTTCTGATTCTATACCTATTAATAGTCCTAATTTATCACACAATTTTTTACACAAATATAATCCAATCCCTGTAGATTTACTGTTTATACGACCTATATTCCCTGTAAATCCTTTTTCAAATATTCTCTCTATTTCATCTTTAGAAATTCCAATACCATTATCCTCAATAATTAATTTAGTCCCATTTTTAATTTCTTGTAAATAAATCTTAACTTTTGGATTTATGTTATTTCTATACTTTATAGAATTTACTATTATTTGATTTAAAATAAATTCAAGCCACTTACTATCACAATATACCTCTGTGTCTATGTCTTCAATTTCTATATCAATATTATTTAAAATAAAGCCTTGCTTATTTCTTGTAATAACGTTGTTTACACAACTCTTAAGACTTATCTCCTTTACAAGATAATCTTTATCAACATCTTCACTTCTTGCATAAAATAAAGCTTGCTCCACATATCTATCTATTTCTTCCAGTTGCATAAGTATTGCTGAACTGTTAGCATTTCTATTATTTTCTTCAATTAATTTAATAAGAGAAATTGGTGTTTTTACTTCATGAATCCATTGTTCTATATACTCTTTATAATCCTTTAATCTTAATTTTTCTTTATTAATCTCTTCCCTCATTGCTTTACTAGATTTTTTCAAAAGGAAATAATAGGGCTTTGCCTCAATAAAAGGTGGTACCTCTAATACCTCACTTATTAAATACTTTTTATCTATATTGCATATACACTTTTCTACAAAGATAAAATAATCTTTTCTTTTTATATAGGCGATAATCAAATATCCAAATAAAACACACCCCCAAATTACTGCTATAATTATTAATGGTTTTAATTCATTGTCTATGCTTAAAAGAAACACTTCTAAAAATATTAAAGACATGATATTTAACAATATATTTCCTATGTTATATTTTAGATACTCTTTAAAATTCATATTATATAACCCTGTCCTCTTTTAGTTTTAATAAAATCCTTTAATCCTATTTCTTCAATTTTATTTCTTATTCTTGTTATATTTACTGTAAGAGTATTATCATTTACAAACATAGAGCTATCCCATAAGTATTCCATAATTTCTACTCTAGATACTATCTTTTCTTTATTTATTAATAAGTAATACAATATTTTCATTTCATTTTTTGTAAGCTCTTTACTATTTCCCTTATACTCAATAGTACTTGATAGAATATTTAACTTTAACCCATTGTACTCAATAATATCTAAGTTAGAATCATTAGGATAAGCTCTTTTTATTAAGGCATTTATTCTAGCTAAAAGTATTTGGGTATTATATGGCTTTGTTATATAGTCATCTCCACCTAAGGTGATTGCCATAAGCTCGTCTATATTGGTATTTCTACTTGTTATAAAAATTATAGGCACCTTTGAAAAGCTACGTATCTCTGTACATAATTTAAATCCATCATCACTTGGTAGATTTATATCTAATAATACTAAATCTGGACTATCATCTTTTACCATTTTAGGTATCTTATCAAAATCTTTTGGTTTTAAAACTGAATACCCATTTATGGTCAATAAATTCCCAATTTCATTTTGAAGTTGTTCATTATCATCTATTATCATTATCGTAATCATATTTTTCTCCATTAATTTTTATCTTACTTCTATATATAGTACTAATATTTTATTATACCATATTATTCTATTTTTTATAAATATAACTTTCTTATTTTAATAACCTTTATTATTTTATTCTGGACAAAAAAACTCTTACCTGTATATTTAAATACAAACAAGAGTTTTAATATCTTATAACATTATTATATTTACAATTTCAGTAAAAACCTCACTTATTTATGGTACGGTTCATTTTTCATTATTCTAAAAGCTCTATAAACTTGTTCTAATAACATTACTCTAAATAATTGATGTGGGAAAGTCATTTTAGAAAAACATATCTTATAATTAGCTCTTTTAATTACATCTTGAGATAATCCTAAACTTCCTCCTATAACAAAAGTTATGTTTGAATTACCCATAACCCCTTGGGTTTCAATAAACTTTGAAAACTCCTCAGAGGTCATTTGCTTAGCATTTAAATCCATTGCTATAACAAACATATTATCCTTTATCTTAGATAAAATAAGCTGTCCTTCCTTATACTTAATTTGAAGTTCTTCCTTTTCAGATGCATTATCAGGTGTTTTTTCATCAGGAAGTTCTATACTATCAATTTTGCAATATCTAGTTAATCTCTTAGAATATTCATCAATAGCTTGCTTCAAATATTTTTCCTTTAATTTTCCTACAGAAATAATTGTTATATTCATCATTTTCTCCTCCTTTGTTAAATAAAAAAACTATATTTGTTCTTCCTTAAAATTATCTACCTCTACAATAGTAGTATCCTTACTTATATAAGTGCTTTTTGGTATCAATACATTTAAGGTATCATTTTTTAAAACAGCCCTAATTCCATTAGGATCTGCATTTTCCACATAATAATCTTCATTTATATCTCCACCTGGTTGAACTATAGCTACTGCTATATTTTCATTATTACTATAAAACAAGTTTCTCTTAACTTGTAATGTAACATAATTATTATAATACTCTAAGTTAATATCTTCTTTTTTCACTCCTGGTAAATAACATTGAATTGTATAACCCCTTTTATGCTCTTTAAATTGTATATTAATAGGTAACATTTCATCTATATTTTTGACTAAGTTATCTATAAATTCACTATTAACAATATTATTTACAACATTATCAACTATATTATCAAACCTATTAATATTGCCAGCTATAGCATTAAAAGTAGTAGAAAATATATATGGGAATATACTAAACATATAAACTACCTCCAAATAAACCTACTATTATAATTTATTTATTTGAATTATCATTTGACACTAAAATATAAATTAATTAATGCAAAAAAGAGCTTTGATATCAAAGCTCTTTTATAAAAATGGAAATTATTTTCCACAACATTTTTTATATTTCTTTCCGCTTCCACATGGACAAGCATCATTTCTTCCAACTTTATTTTCATTTCTTACACTACAGCTTTCTCTGTATGCTTTTTGGATTTCTCTTCTCTTTTCAGGTGAGAATATAGCATCCCATTGTGGTAAGTTATAAAGATATTCAGCTTTAGCTTCTAACATATTAAAGAATAGTTTTTCTAAGTTTATATCTAATACTATCTCATCATTTGAAGTTAAAGCTTCTAAATCATATTGATTATTTAAACTTTCATTTATTCCATCAACAAATCCCATAATGAATTCTTCAGAAGTTTCATACTTCTTAGCAAAATCAGCAATAGTTATTTTCATAGCTTCTTTGCTATTAGCTAATAAATCTCTATATATAGCAGTTTCTATTTTAGTATATTCATTCCAAAATGCTGCTTCTCCCTTAGTCTTAACATACTCTACGACCATATCTGTCCATTGTTTATATAAACTCATAATTTTTTCTCCTTTTTCTTTTCTTACGATTATATAAAAATTATACTAAATATTATGTATCTTTTTCAACATATAAATATTAAGTCATTTCAACTTGATACTGTGCTTCTTTTTCACAATAACTGCATTTATTTTTTGTTGTCTTATTAATTACAGGAAATGTTTCTTTTCCATCTATAACTTCATCCATTGCCTCATCTATATGATCTTCACAGGCATATATTTTTTTCATATTCTCATCCTCTACTTTTATAAAGTAATTATCTTGCTTGGATTATGTCTATTAGCTAAACTTAAAAATACATCTGAACCAACATTAATATTATTACTATCTAATATGTTTCTAACTGTAATTTCAGCTAATTCAGGTGTATTATTAGTATTACTTAAATGCCCTAAAATTATTTTTTTCCCTAGTCCACTTTTTAATACCCTAACAATTGCTTCACCACAATCCTCATTAGATAAATGTCCATATGCTTCTTTTATTCTTTGCTTTAAGCTATACGGATAGGGCCCAAAGTCTAGCATTTCTGGATTATAGTTACTTTCAATTAAAATAATACTTGAATCCTTTATATTATCTTCAATTTCTTTAGTAAAAGTTCCAAAATCAGTTGCTACACTTGCTTTCTTATCATTTAAATTAATTGTATATCCAACTGGTGCAGCTGCATCATGTGGAATAATAAATGATTTAATTTCCATATCCTTAACTGCTACAATTGATCTTCTATCCATTACTTTTAAATTATGCTCTTTTATCTTTCCAATTGTCCCTTCCATTGCAACCCAAGTGTCATGTGGTGCATAAATAGGAATATCATATTTTCTAGATAAAACTCCAACACCTTTAATATGATCTATATGCTCATGAGTTATAAAAATCCCATCTAATTCGCTTGGATTTTGCCCAATTTGCTTTAATGCTTCATCTATTTTCTTTCCAGGTAATCCAGCATCAATTAAAATTTTAGCCTTTTCTGAACCTACAAAAATACTATTTCCACTACTTCCACTATATAATGAGCAAAACTTCATTTAAAATTCCCCCAAGCTTATTTTTCTACTCTTTTTATATCTGCTCCTAAAGCTCTGAATTTATCTTCAATATGAGGATATCCTCTATCAATATGCTCTATATCAGAAATTTCTGTTTCCCCATTTGCAACTAATCCTGCTATAACCATAGCTGCTCCAGCTCTTAAATCTGTTGCTGTAACCTTTGCTCCATTTAATGACTTAACACCATCTATTATAGCAGTTCTTCCTTCTACTTTTATTTCAGCACCCATTTTCTTTAATTCATCAGTATGCTTATGTCTATTTTCCCATATACTTTCTGCAATTAAGCTTCTTCCTTCTGTAATGCTTAATAAAGTAGACATAGGTTGCTGTACATCTGTTGGAAATCCTGGATATGGAGCTGTTTTAACACTAACACCTTTTAAAGGTTTATCAACTGTAACTCTTACGCTATCATCGCCTTCTTCAACTATTGCTCCCATTTCTAAAAGCTTTGCTGAAATAGATTCTAAATGCTTTGGAATTACATTTTTTATAGTTATATCACCTTTTGTAGCTGCTGCTGCAATCATGAATGTTCCTGCTTCTATTTGGTCAGGTATAACGCTATAATTACATCCTATTAATTTTTTAACACCTTTTACTCTTATAACATCAGTACCAGCACCTTTAACATCTGCTCCCATAGTATTTAAGAAATTTGCAACGTCTACTACGTGTGGCTCCTTAGCAACATTTTCTAATATAGTTGTTCCTTCAGCCATTGTTGCTGCAATCATTACATTTATTGTAGCTCCAACAGAAACTACATCAAAGAAAATATTGGCTGCATGTAAATTTTCAGCATTAACACTTACAGCCCCATGTTCTATAACAACTTCTGCACCTAATGCCTCAAAACCTTTTATATGTTGATCTATAGGTCTAACTCCTATAGGGCATCCCCCTGGAAGTTCAACTTTAGCTTTTTTAAATCTAGCTAATAATGCCCCTATAAAATAATATGATGCTCTCATTCTTCTTACGTCTTCAGTACACGCATTAACTGTTGTAATATCTGAAGCATCAATTTCTAACGTATTACTATTTAGTTTATTTACTCTACAGCCTAAACTAGCTAAAATTCTTTCTAAGCAATGTACGTCTTCTATATCTGGTATATTATCAATAATACATTTTCCTTCGCTAGCTAAAATAGCTGCCGGCAAAATAGCAACTGCTGCATTTTTGGCTCCATTAATTTCTACGTCGCCCCTTAATGTTTTGCCTCCATTAATAATCAATGTTTCCATCTTATATTCACCCTTATCCAATTTATATATATATTAATTTATCCTACAATACAAAAATTATCCATTTTTCATTTTATATGGTATAGTTTAAATTTTTACCTTATAAAATTTTAGTCAACACTATTGATTATATCATAAAGTATGTAAGAGTTAATAGGGTTTTTTCTTCCAAAATCCCTTAAATTTTAACTTTATCTTATGTTATTACCCAAATATATAAATTGTCAATTTAAGATTACATATGATATAATTTAATATAAAAGTATAATACAAAATTTAACTTGTGAGGTTATAACATGAAATATTATTTGGTGGCATTATTTGATGATGTATCTTATAAAAACTTAAGTCCAATTCAAAGAAGTTTATCTAAAAGATTTAGGGCAAACAGGAATTCTCCTATTCCATATATCCCCTTAGAAGTAATAGAAAACCCTAATATAGATAAACTAAATACTGTAATGGATAAAATTTTAAAACCCTATAAAAATTTTAAGGTAGAGCTATCATCAACTGTATCACTTTGCGACTCAAATAAAACTATTAACTTAAAAATTGAAAATATAGGTTATATAAAAAAAATAGATAGATTGATTGCTGACAATTTAAAGTTATATGGATTTAATGTAAAAAGTGGAAATAATGAATTACATTTATCTTTAGCTAATA
>OLQK01002159.1_pt1 | contig 11003 bp, 17 predicted proteins | sample 1672501 | NCBI WGS metagenome assembly OLQK01 (sample SAMEA3136693, study PRJEB25190) | human gut metagenome | biome: human gut; feature: human-associated habitat; material: faeces | place: Austria | collected 2013 | reverse complement strand
AAGACAGATGAGGGGAATGACGCTCCGTGACTTAGCCATTGAGTGTCTGACCAATGAAGGACAGTCCGGACTCAACAGAAGATCCTCTGATGAACTCTACGGTATGTTACAGAGACAGTTCTACAATCCGACAGCAGCGTTCCCTGCTATCCTCGACAATGCCATCAACAAGGCATATGTGGAAGGACACAAGACTGTAGCCGTAACATTCGACCAGTGGACAAAGAAGGGAACTCTTAAGGACTTCAAGACCCACGACAACAACTACTTAGCAGGACCGGTAGGCGAGTTCCTCGAAGTGCCGGAGGGTGGAGAGTTAAAGCATGATGTGTTCGGAGATGAGAAACTCCCGACCAGAAAGCTGAAAACATACGGCCGCCAGTTCACGCTTACAAGACAGGCATTCATCAACGATGATATCGATCTTGTAACCAGAATTCCTGCCAAGTACGCAGCGAGCGCAAGAAAGACCCAGAATAAGCAGTGTTACCAGATCCTCGTAAACAACCCGGCGATTTATGACGGTACTGCATTATTCAGCAGCGCACACTCCAACTTACTGGCAAAGGGTACAGGAATCACGAAGGAAGCCGTGCAGGGAATGATCCTAGCACTCCAGAACCAGACAGACCAGTTCGGAGAAGCAACTATCATCAGACCTGCAATCATTATCGTGCCGAGCGGATATATGTTCGATATGTACACGCTGTTCTACAGCCCGACAATCAGCACATCCGGCAACACACAGGCAGTGAACCCGCTCTACAGATACAAGGACAGCATCACGGTAGTGGAAGATCCTACAATCAACGCACTCTGCGGTGGTTTTGGAAATGTAATGCCTTGGTGGTTACTTGGAGCAAAGGACGACACAGACTTCATCGAGGTTGACTATCTGAACGGACAGGAGATCCCGACAATCAGAAGAATGGAGACTCCGGGCACATTGGGATTCGTATGGGATATCTACCTCGACTGGGGTATCAGCGTCATGGATTACCGTGGAGCAATCAAGAACCCTGGTATCGAAGTAAAGAACCCGATTGAGTTAGCATAACAGAAGGAGGATGCAGCCATGAGCAAAGCAAGTTACTGGCAGAGAGGGGAAACCCTCGATTATAAAAATACTGGATCATCCACCATCGAAGCCAATACAGTCGTAGAACTTACTGGCAGAGTGGGTATCGCAGGAACTGACATCGCACCCGGAGCAGAAGGCGACCTTCATGTGTGCGGTGTTTTTGAGTTCGATAAGACTGGAACGAACGAGATCGCATTCGGACAGCCTGTTTATTTCGACAAGACAGGCATCACAGACGCAGCGAACAACGGAGAGACTAGCGGAAGCAAGGTCGCATACACACCTGCAGGTTTCGCAGCCAAGGCAGCGGCCGCAGGAGACGCAAAGGTACTTGTAAAAATTGGATAAGGAGGTGCAGCCATGGAACTGGTAGCAACATACCCTATCCTTTACAGATCACACCAGTATGAAGTCGGAGACAGCCTCCCGGCAGACGATGAATCAATGGTGCAGGCATGGCTTGACGCAGGAACAGCCGTGTGGAGCGAAGGCAAGCAGGAGAAAGCGAAAGCGACTCCTGCCACCGCCACAGCAGGACTGGCAGGGGAATCCAAGAACGGAGAAACCCCGGAGAATGTAGTCGGCAGAGTGCCAAAGACACCGACCCGAAGTAAAGGGGCGAAAAAGAATGGTTAGAAAATCATTCAAAGAAGTCATGAAGGACGATGTGAATAACACCTTCATGAATGTGGATGAATTCGCAGATATGCACACCGTGGACGGAAAAGAAATCCCGGTTCTCGTAGATGACAATGAAATCATCGAAAGAGAAAAGAAGATGAAATCCAACATGGACGGTGTGTATGTGAAGCAGAAACTAATCTATGTGAAGGCGGATGACTTCGGATCACTGCCTGCCATCGGTCGGCAGATTGTCTTTGATGGAAAGAGGTACATGGTAACCGATTCCACAGACGAGGGCGGAGTATACACAATAACCATGGAGGCTAACAGGACGAAGTAATGGGATTGCAGAGCGGAATGATAGAGTTTGAAGTCGACCAGACTCAACTCCAGAGGATAGAACTGAAACTGAAGGACATGAAAGCGAAAGCACCGCAGGCATTGAAGAATGCCGTGAATGCTACCGCCAGAGATGCCAAAAAGGATCTGGCTGACAAAGCCAAGGAAACCTATGCGGTAAAGAGTCCAAGGTTTAAGAAAGCTATCGCCCAGAAGAACGCAACGGCATCCAATCCGACAGCCACTCTGAAAATTACAGGGGCAGTGAATGAGTTGGCGGACTTCAAGTACAAAGACAATACTTCAACAGATGCGGCCAGAGGTAAGGTACTGAAAGCAAGTGGACTGAAAAGTCTGCAAAAGGGTAACCTCAAGGCTTTTATTACCAAATTCGGAAGTGGTCATGTTTCTGTAGTTCAGAGAAAAGGAACATCAAGGCTGCCACTTAAGAAATTACTCAGTCCGTCCATTCCTACCATGGTAGGAAACGAAGCCAAGGTATATGGCATCGTAAAGCCTAACATAGAAAAGAACCTGCAGAAGAACATCCAGAAGCAGATCGACAAAATACTGGGAGGCAAGTAAATGACGGCGCAGATTTTACAGGAAGAACTTGTAAAGGAAATAGGGGTTATTTTTAGGGATGACCTCTTCAAGGATTCCGCAGGGGAGTACATCAAGATGAATGTCTATGAGCAGAACCTCCCCATCAGACAGGACGAAGATGCACCGGACCCGATTCCGTATGTGATCGTCCGAGTGGAAACAGGGCAAGCCAAGGGCGGTGTAGAACCGCAGGAAGTGTTCGTCACACTGCTGATCGGATATTTTGACGATGACGCAGGAAACAACGGACACAAGGGTGTCCTTGGAATCATCCAGAAGATACAGGAACGGTTCATGAAAGAACCAATGCTCGCAAAGCAATTCTATTTTATGAATGATGAGCAGCACCCATTCGACTGGGCACTGCAGGACGAAGAATCATTCCCTTACTTCTTCGGAGCAGCGAGCATGACATTTGCAACAGCAGCAATAAGGAAGGAGGATAGATTCGCATGAGCGAAGCAAAGACAAAAGCAGTGCAGGCGGAAGCCAAGCAGGAAGCAAAGACGGTAGCCAAGACACAGGAAACGATGGTGTATGCCGGCCCGACAATTCTGGGAGTGGCAATCAGTTCTTCAACAACGGACTGCCGGATGGATTGAAAACCGCAATGGAGAAAGAACCTGCGATTTACAATCTGGTCGTGCCGATCAGCAATCTGGCGGCCGTGAACGCAGACATCGCATCACAGAGCGGTGCCGCTTATGTATTTTATAAAAAAGCAGCCGAGTATAAGGCTTAAGGAAGGAGAGAAAAGCAATGGCTTACAATCATGGAGTAAGGGTAAAAGAGCAGGCAACGAGCCTGGTCACACCCGTTACAGGAACAGCCGGACTGCAGGTAATCATCGGAACAGCACCTGTGAACCTCGCAGCCGACCCGTACAAGGCAAGGAAAGCGGCACCTGTGCCCACTGCACAAATTACCACATACCGATGACGCAGTACCCATGCAAACGGTGTGAGAAATTAAATCAGAATTAAGGACCGTCCGGACAGGGCGGTCTTTTTAGAGAGGAGGTGCAGCGCATGGATGTGACAGCAATCATCGTGGCAGCGAGTATCCCATCGGCACTGACTGGCTTCTTTTTCTGGCTCATCGAGCAGAGTATACAGAAGCGTGCCGACAAGGAAAAAGCAGAGCGGGAAGAACGGCAGAAGGAAGTAGATGCCAGAGAGCAGATCCGAGAGAAGAATGAACTCTGCATCATCAACTGCGTCAATGCTTCCCTGGCACTCGGAGAAGCGACAGCCAGAGCGGTGCAGAGAATCCCGGACGCACACTGCAATGGGGATATGCACGCAGCACTCGACTACGCTCAGAAAGTCAAGCATGAGCAGAAGGACTTTTTGAACGAACAGGCACTTAAACAAATTGTATAACAGGAGGACAAAGCAATGAAGAAAATCGACTGGGTAAGAAAACTCACAAGCAGAAAACTGTGGACGGCAGTGGCATCATTTGTCTCAATGATGATCCTCGCCACAGGCGGAACAGATAACACGGCAACGCAGGTAACTGCACTGATTATGGCAGGAGCGTCCGTGGTGGCTTACATCATCGGGGAAGGCTTGACCGACTCCGCCAACATCGGTGCTTCGGATGATACCGAGGAACAGTAACAGGAAACATACGCAGCAGGGCGGCCAGTAGGCTGCCCTATTTTATTACAGAAAGTGAGGAAACAGATATGGCAATCAAAGGTATGGACATTTCATATTGGCAGGGCAATGTAGACTTTGCCAGAGTAGCAGCAGACGGCATCAAGTTCGCAATCCTCCGTGAAGGATACGCACAGACGGTAGACGCAAAGTTCCGCCAGTATGTGGATGGCTGCAGAAAGAATGGTATCGAGATCAAGGGAGTATATCATTTCAGTTATGCACTCAACGCAGAACAGGCAGCGCAGGAGGCGGCATTCTGCATCAAGCAGATGGAACAGGCAGGTCTCGGAAAAGATGTGATCGTATTCTACGATTTTGAGTACGACACCGTAAAGAAAGCCAAGGCAAAGGGAGTGACCCTCGGAAAGAATGAGTGCATCGCATTCACAAAGGCATTCTGTGAGTACGTGGAAAGCCACGGATACAAGGCAGGTGTTTATTCCAACATCGACTACCACAGAAATATGTATTCGGACGAAGTGCTCTCCAAGTATGTGTACTGGCTCGCAGATTACACAGGATCTCCGGACTATGACTGCGCATTCCACCAGTACACCAGTTCCGGAACAGTAAGCGGCATCGATGGCAAGGTAGATATGGACTACTACTACGGAGAGAAAACCAAAGAGAACCAGGGCGAGAAGAAATCCGTCACTGAGGTGGCAAAGGAAGTGCTCGCAGGAGACTGGGGAAACGGAGATGACCGCAAGAATAGACTGGCTGCTGCCGGATATGACTACGCAACGGTGCAGGCAGAAGTGAACCGCCTTGCAGGAGCAACCTCCGCACCGAAAAAGAGCGTGGCAGAAATCGCCAAGGAAGTCATTGCAGGACAGTGGGGAAATGGCGATGACAGAAAGAACCGCATCAAGGCAGCCGGATATGACTACGATGCAGTCCAGAAAGAGGTCAATGCACAGCTTGGAGTAAAACCGCAGAAAAGCGTTACTGAGGTAGCCAAGGAAGTGATCGCAGGTAAGTGGGGCAACGGCGAAACCAGAAAGCAGAAGCTGAAGGCAGCCGGATACGACTACGCAGCCGTGCAGAAGAAGGTCAATGAACTTCTGTAATTGGCGATTGACTTATAAAAAGAGTGGAGGTATGATGTGCCGCAGAGGGGGTTCTAAAGGGGGTAAGCACCCGGACGATGTGACCGACATAAATGTCGGGAACACCGCAACGCAGAACCCAGAGCGTGGCGCACCGTGACAGCCAGAATAAGACGAAAAGCAACCCAGTGGAACAAACACCCACTGGGTCTTTTTTATTGCCTAAATGGGGCAGATTTGGAAGCCAAAGAAAAAGCAGGGGCAATGATTACCCCTGCGGAAAGATAAAGATTTTATAGACCTGCTCTGGGGTAAGAGAATATCTCCGGGCAATGAGACGGATATACTTCAGAGCAAACTCGCCACGACCATTCCAGATGGTGGAGAAGTTCGGAACGGACATACCAATGGCCGCAGCCAAGTCCTTGTTTTTATCTCCGTGAGCACGCATGATCGGCTCAAGCAATTCTTTATTCATGAGACAACACCTCCCTGCAGGAGAACCTGCTGACATTGTCAGAGCAGGAATCCGAAATCACAAGGCGAACCAGAACATCGCCAAACTTGTCAGTAACATCGAGCACACGAACACCAGTCCCTATGCCGACCTTGCCGGAATCAGAGAACCGACATCTATCATCAACCGCCCACTCATCCACGGTAACACCGAGGTCAGTGCGGCACTTATCAATATAAATCATTTTATCAGATCCTTTCAGATTTTATCGCCGTTTTTCAAAAAGGAACAATAAGCCATGTCGCCCATCGGTCTCGCCCGACTGGAGAGAACGTCCAGTGTTACGGTACACCAGATAAGACCTCGTGCTCGGCTGCACACCACCTAACCCTTTCTCTGCAACGCAGGAAACAAAATCAACGAGTTGCGATAGGCAATCGGTAAAACCAATAACTCCTCCTACCTTTAAGGCTTTCACATTAAAAACCAGGCAAACTTGTCAGACATCACTCAGACATGGCATTGTCCTTCGCTCCCCTCACGCTTCCGCCTTCTGGACTTGGGACCAGACATCGGTGGGTTAGAGCCGGAGCAGATGTACTGCCCCGGACGGACCGGCTACATTCTGGAAAGCAGGAGAAGCAGACCAGAAACCACGATAAGCAACTCCGCTATCCGAAAAGCCAGAACCGAAACTGAAACACATAACCGTTTCATTGACAAGACCTCCAATCGTGTGGTATATTTTGAGAAGCAAGGGAGAGAGGTGGACCCCTCCCCCAAGCCATCATCATAAGATGATGAATCGGATAACCGCTACGAGCGTTCCGATTTCCAATGCAAGCTGAGTAAGGGCTCGAACAACTTTACTCAGCTTATTTATTTTAGAAACCAAATCATCCAGGTTCATCGGATGCACCTCCTTTCCTTTAGGTTGTGTGTATGTTACCTTGGAAAAGAGGTAAATTCAAGTTATTTATAACATATAATCTGCACAAACTTCTGAGCCATAATCGGCTCGTTTTTTGTTGGCTTTTTATTTAATATTTTGTTGATTTATGGGCATCCAGATGTTTCAAAAAGTCATCAACCTCTGCAAGGTTAGCGAAGAAATCCACATATGCTCCAAGACCAGATTCCTTGATAATTCTGAAAGAACCCTGTCTGGTTTTCAGTAGTCCCAGTCCGTTCTCTTTGGCAATCATACAAGCCTTTTTTGTGAGTTTTCCAAGACTCATGATCTCTTTGCTGTTTCCTTTTTCAAATGCGCTTTTGCAACCTGTTTTATCAATGTATCTCATTTTGTTTCCCTCCACTTTTTATTTGCTATCCTTTAAGTGTCTGTATATTACCTTGGGTTGCGGAGGTATTCAAGTCTTTTATAACAAATAAATTACACAAAAAACCGAGCCACAATCGACTCGGTTTTTGTTGGTATTTTAAGACTTTTATAACATTTTTTCAAGCATCACTTCTTTAGACGCATGGTCTATTTTTACTCGATAAGCCTCACTGTTATCAGTCCAGTAGGTGTCGCCAGTGTTAAAATTAGACCAGTTGATCTGGAAATTGTTGTTCTTTTTGAGTTCGGCAATATCGCACAGAACCTCCTCGTCTCCTTTTACATTGTAGCCATATGCTTCCATTTTAGAAACCTCCTTGTTTTTTGTTGTTGGCATATTACCTCTACCACAAACAGTTCGCAAGTGATAAAAACGACAAAAATATAACCCTAAAAGCACCACTTCTTTGTCGGTATTTTATCCTTATTTATAAGTGTTTTGTTATTGAAATTTATAACTTTAACACCGATAATAGTAGAAAGAGACAAGGAGGTGCTGCCATGCGCAGATTTAAACAGTTATCCAGAGCCGACAGGCTGAAATTAGAAGCACTGCTGAAAGCAGGACACGGCAAACAGGAAATCGCTGACCAGATAGGAGTCCATGTCAGCACCATATACCGTGAGATAAAGAGAGGAACGTACACACATACCAATTCGGATCTGACAGAGGAAGAAAGGTACTCCCCAGACATCGCAGAGGATAAGTACCAACAGAACCTGCGAGACAAGGGTCCAGACCTTAAGATAGGCAAAGACCACAGACTGGCAGAGTACATAGAAACAAAGATAGCAGAGGACGGATACTCGCCCGGAGCAGTCCTCGGAGAGATTAAAGCCAAGGGGTTGGAGTTTGAGACAGAGATCAGTAAGCCGACCCTTTACAGTTACATCGACAAGGGGATATTCCTCACAATCACAAATAAGGAACTCCCAGTAAAAGGCAGACGGAAAAAGAAGAATAAGAAAGTCCGCAGGCAGGCGAGAGCCAACGCAGGTACAAGCATAGAGAAGCGGCCAGAGGACATCGACACCAGAGAGGAATTCGGACACTGGGAGATGGACACAGTGGTAGGTAAAAGAGGGGAAAGCAAACACAGCCTTCTGGTACTGACAGAGAGAAAGACCAGGAACGAACTCATATACCTTTTATATGAGCACACGACTGAGCAGGTCTGCAAGCGACTGGATCAGTTAGAAGCTGAATGGGGAGAGCGATTCGGGCAGGTGTTCAAGACCATAACCGTGGACAATGGCTCGGAGTTCGCTGACTGGGAGGGAATGCAGCAGTCGGCAGCAGATGAGTCCGAAAAGAGAGTGACCGTGTTCTACTGCCACCCATACTGCTCCTTTGAGCGTGGCAGCAACGAAAACCAGAACCGACTGGTGCGCAGGAAGATACCAAAGGGAGAGAACTTCGATGACCGGACAGAGGACGATATCCAGAGGGTAGAGAACTGGATCAACGACTACCCAAGGGAGATGTTCGGATGGAAAACCTCCGGCGAATTGTTCCAGGAAGAACTGGCAAGACTGGCATAAATAGAGTAGAATAAGCAGAGAGCAAAACGAAAAGAGGGGTAGCCTGTGCAAATTTACCAACAAAACGCAAACAGAGTTGTGCAAAATGATGAAATGATGTTTCGCAAGTAAAGTTTTGCATTTATTGCTTGACTTTTCAATGCGGTGGTGGATCCATAAAAGTATTTACTTCGTGCCGGATTTTATGCTAATATATACAAAGTATGGAAAAGTATAGAAAAAACGGAAACATGTGGAAAAAAGAGAGAGGATATAGAAGGAATGGCGAAGAAAAACACATATGATGCGGAGAGTATTTCAGTATTAGAAGGTCTGGAAGCGGTAAGAAAAAGACCGGGAATGTATATCGGAAGCGTATCTACAAAAGGTCTGAACCATCTGATCTATGAGATTGTAGATAATGCGGTAGATGAACATCTGGCAGGATACTGCAGCGAGATCCATGTCACACTGGAAAAAGACGGTTCTGCCACGATTGCAGATAATGGACGTGGTGTGCCGGTCGATATGCATGCCAAAGGTGTGCCGGCAGAGCGTCTTGTCTATACAACGCTTCATGCCGGTGGTAAGTTCGATGACTCGGCATATAAGACAAGCGGAGGTCTGCACGGTGTAGGTTCTTCTGTTGTAAATGCACTGTCCGTATATATGGATGTGGAGATCAGCCGTGACGGCTATATCCACCATGACAGATATGAAAAGGGAAATCCGGTCGTAGAGCTGGTAGATGGTCTTCTTCCAAAACTTGGAAAAACAAGAAAAACCGGAACAAAAGTAAATTTCCTGCCGGATGGAACGATTTTTGAGAAAACAAGATTCAAGGCTGAAGATGTAAAAAGCCGTATGCATGAAACGGCATATCTGAATCCAGAGCTAACGATCGTTTTTGAAGACTTAAGAGACGGAAAAAAAGAGAAGATCACCTACCACGAACCGGAAGGAATCATTGGATTTATCCAGGATCTGAATGGAAAGAAAGAGAAGATCCATGAGCCGGTTTATTTTAAAGGAACTGCGGACGGAATTGAAGTGGAAGTGGCATTCCAGTATGTCAATGAGTTCCATGAAAACATTCTTGGCTTCTGTAATAATATTTACAACAGTGAAGGCGGAATGCATCTGACCGGATTTAAAACGACATTTACGACCGTGATCAACCAATATGCAAGAGAACTTGGAATTCTGAAAGATAAAGATGCGAACTTTACCGGAGCAGATATCCGAAATGGAATGACTGCAATCGTATCCATCAAACATCCGGATCCCCGCTTTGAAGGACAGACGAAGACAAAACTGGATAACCCGGATGCGGCAAAAGCGACAAGTAAGGTGACCGGCGATGAAATCGTGCGTTATTTTGATCGTAATCTGGAAACGCTTAAGAAAGTGATCGGCTGTGCAGAGAAAGCGGCAAAGATCCGTAAGACAGAAGAAAAAGCGAAGACCAATCTTCTGACAAAGCAGAAATATTCCTTTGACAGCAACGGAAAGCTTGCAAATTGTGAAAGCCGTGATGCATCAAAATGTGAGATTTTTATTGTCGAGGGAGATTCCGCCGGAGGATCTGCAAAAACAGCGCGTGACCGTATGTATCAGGCAATCCTGCCGATCCGTGGAAAGATCCTGAATGTAGAAAAAGCAACGATCGACAAGGTGCTTGCAAATGCGGAGATCAAGACGATGATCAATGCATTCGGCTGTGGCTTTTCGGAAGGTTATGGAAATGATTTTGATATCAGCAAACTCCGTTATGATAAGATCATTATCATGGCAGATGCGGACGTGGATGGTGCACACATTTCGACACTGCTTCTTACATTGTTCTATCGTTTTATGAAAGAACTGATCGATGAAGGACATGTCTACATTGCGATGCCGCCACTTTATAAAGCGATGCCGAAAAAAGGCGAAGAAGAATATCTGTACGATGACAAAGCGCTGGAGTGTTACCGGAAGACACACGAAGGTCCGTTTACATTGCAGCGGTACAAAGGTCTGGGCGAGATGGATGCAGAGCAGCTCTGGGAGACAACACTGAATCCGGAAACCCGTATTTTAAAAAGAGTTGAGATTGAAGATGCGAGAATGGCTTCTGCGGTGACAGAGATGTTGATGGGAACGGAAGTACCGCCGCGAAGAGAATTTATTTATGAAAATGCTGCAGAGGCAGAACTGGACGTATAAAGGAGAAGAAAGATGCAGGATTCACAGATCATAAGAACCGAGTATTCGGAAGTGATGAAAAAATCATATATTGACTATGCGATGAGTGTTATTGTTGCCAGAGCGCTGCCGGATG
>OLQK01002153.1_pt1 | contig 11026 bp, 6 predicted proteins | sample 1672501 | NCBI WGS metagenome assembly OLQK01 (sample SAMEA3136693, study PRJEB25190) | human gut metagenome | biome: human gut; feature: human-associated habitat; material: faeces | place: Austria | collected 2013 | reverse complement strand
GAAATTTTCTTTTCCCGCAGCAAAGGTTCATACTTTTCATAGGTATCCAGAATCAGTGTATCCAGCTCACAGGGGGATTTCAGAATACTCCAGGATTTGTTGTCTGCATTTGCAAGAGCAAGCATATCTCCTACCAGCCTTGACATCCTGTTTCCTTCGCTTTTTATAGTCTGCATAAATTTCCTGCTTTCCCCTGGATCTGTCTCCATATCCTGAACACAGGACAAAATCACAGCCAGTGGAGAACGCAGCTCATGGGAGGCAGCCGCAATAAACTGTGTCTGCCTTTTTCTGTTTTCCTCCAGCGGGCCAAGCATTTTTCCTGTAAAAAACCAGGCAAATCCCCACAAAACGGCCACAGCTACAGCTACCAGAATCCCAAACAGAACCCGTTGATGGAATATCTGATTTTTCAGTCCATCTAAAGAATGTACCATTACAAGACTCAAAACGCCATTTTCTTTTGGAATTAAAGCTGTACAGGCATAAAAATCCCCAGTCTTAAAAAAGGTCTCTCTTGAAAGTGCCAGATTTCCACTATACTCCACATCTAATCCCTGTTCTTCTTTTGAAATTCTTGCGGCTGTTTCCAACATATTCTGTGAACGTTTCTGGCTTTTTGACACATTTGCCTGATCCAGTTTTTCGAAATATAATTTTCTTCCATTATCCAGAATACTGATCTCCACTCCATATTCCTGTCTGGATTCCAGAATCCACTGATAAGTCAGCACATTCTGGTTTTCCAGATAAGCCACACAGGAATTTCCATTATTCCAAAAGCGTTCATAGCTGTTGCGTACAAGTCCCTGCTCTGAAATAATAAGACATGTGATGGTCATAAGAATTAAAATTCCACTTGTAACCAATGTTGAAAAAATGGTCATTTGCCTGTGCAGCTTACAAAACATACTTTTTCCTCTTTCTGTTTTTTCTTAAACGTTCTTACCTTTAACTATAGCAGCCCTTCTTTTATTCTGACAGATACAGGTTTACCTGCTGTATCACTGCATTTGCAGCCTCATCCAGACTGATCTCATTATTTAAATACCTCACGCCTGTGTCTGACACTGCACCTGTAATAATAGCATTATCAAGAACAGGTGTTGTCAGCGTTTTTCCAAGAGCTTTAAACTCCTCTACCTTATCTGCTTCCGGTACAGTTATCTCACAATTTACTTCCTGTCCGGTTTCACTGTTTGAACCACCTCCTGTGGTCAACACTTTTCCCACTTCGCCCTGATCCCAGTATGCATCACTGTCATATACACTTTCCACCACCGGAAGGCCATCATTTTTTGATACCTGCTGTCCCTCTTCTGAAAAAAGATACTGCACAAATTTCATTGCAGCCTCTTTCTGAAGAGACTTTGAACTTACTCCGACCTTGCATACAGGAAGAAAGCAATTTGAAATCTGTCCATTCCAAAGCTTGTAGGACAGGTCATTTCCCTGCTTTGCAATGGAATCCACTGCTGCAAAATCATATGGAGAAAAAACGCCTCCTACAGCAAATAAAGCAGTTCCCCACAGAAGTAATATATTTTCACCGGCAATTCCCTCCAAACGGTTGTAGGGGGCTTCCTCGCTGTCAGCAAATTCCTGTGCGTACTTTTCTTTGAATTCATTTAAGCCATCCTCTCCTGCTTTGTAAATTCTTCCCGCCTGTTCCAGAAACTCTTTTACTTTCTCTTCCGACAATGTCCCGTCCTCATTTAACCATGCAGCAGAATTATTATCACATAATTCCTGCAAAAATACCTGCGGATATAAGAAATAACACATAGGGAATTTATAAAAAGTCTCCTGTGAAATTCCATATTCCTCTTTATGTGACTCTGCCACATCTGCCAGAGATGTAAGGTCAGTGACCAGATCTACATCTTCTTTTTTCCCTTCAATCACAGGAATTCCAAATTTCACAGGCATTTCATAAATACTGCCATCCTCATTTGTATATGCATCTTTAATGTTCGTAAGCAGACCTGCATCCTTAAATATTCCGCTAAGATCTTCCAGCATGCCCTGTTCCACATAGGTTTGTGCTGAAATTCCATCTAAAATCAGAATATCAGGTCCTTTTCCTGCCATAATTTCTGTATTCAGTGTTTTCAGTGCATCGGTGCGGGTTACGCCATCATCTCCTGACATTCCGGTTTCCAGTGTAATATAAATATCCGGATATTTTTTCTGGAACATGACTACCGCCTGGCGAATACTGGAATTATCTTCAAGAGAATATAAAGTCAGCTCTGTATCTGGAACAGTGGGAATATCGGCAGAGTAAGAATAACTGAATATTTTTCCATTGAAATCACCAGAACTGTAATCCAGTTCTCCAATATAAAATGCACCCTCTTCATCTTTCACCATGGCAGAAAAAGCTTTATTTACCGCACTAAGAGAATTAAGGCTTCCATCAATTAGCTGTTCCACCACATTTCCTCCAAAAGCATAGCGATACAGGCCTCTGTCATCCACATAAAACAAAGAATTGTCTTCATCGCCATCCATAAACAAAATAGAAGAACCAGATGAATTTCCCATAGTAAGATTGGACGGATTCTTTTTCAGCTGGGAAGTAAGTGCATCCCCTCCTTCTGCGGGTTTGCCAGTTTCCACATCATAGTATTTCACATCTCCTGATTCCATTACAATCAGATATTTTGTGGTAACACTCATATAATCTACATGCTCACCTTTTTCATATTCATGAGCCACCGTCTGATCTTCTGGATTTACTTCCAGAATTCCATCTCCTACAAGAAGCAGGAACAGATTTCCGTTTGCTCCTATTTTTATATCAAAAGCAAAGGTTCCCTCTACATCACTGCCAAGTTCCAGCTTTGTAACGTTTCCCCCGGCAGGGCAGTAATAATACTCCATCTTCCCTATTGAAGCTTCATCTTCTCCGGGAATATAATCTCCAGCTACAACACTGCCATCTTTGCCAAGCGCTGCCTTATAAACCGGATCTTCACCGGAAGAATCCATTCCCAGAAGATCTGCTACTTTTGTTCCTGTATCCCATGTTTTTCCTTTATCTGTGGATCTGTAAAGGCAACAATACCAGCTCTCATCCCGTGCCAGAAGTTCCATGGTTCCATCCTCCAGAATCTGAAGGTCCATAATCTCTCCGCATCCTTTCGGAACAGCCAGATCTGTTTCCATATAACGTCCCATTGCTTTTGAGTCTGAAGTGCCCTCTTTGTCTACACACTTTTCCTCCTGGATGCTTTTGCTTTCACTGTTTTCTGCCGCTTTATTAATGCCTGTACATCCACTTAAACTTCCTGCACCTGTAATGGCCATACTGGTAATCACAGAAAAAGATAACAGTTTTTTTATGTTTTTATACCTTTTCATGTTAAGATACTCCTTCCAGTTATTAAGATTGTTGTTATCTTAACAGAGGAATCTCTATGTTTTCTCTAAACAAATATAATACCTGCTCCATTTATGGAAAAACAGCCAGAAAGAAAACTTCTGTTTCCGTTTCTGACTGTTCTTTTGTAAGTTCGTTATTCTTTTAATTCTCTATTTTTTATTCACTTCTAAGTGCATCAATTGGGTTCAGATTTGCCGCTTTCACAGATGGAAGCAGTCCAAAGATAATACCGATCAGCATGGAAAATACCACAGATCCTACAATAGCAGGCACACTGATGGCAGTTGGGGAGCCGGCTACCTTGGATACAATCTTGGAAAGTCCGATTCCCAGTATTACACCGATAATACCGCCAACACTGGTCAGTACTGCTGCCTCTGTAAGGAACTGATTCAGAATTGTTTTCTTTCTTGCACCAATGGCCTTTTTCAGACCGATTTCCTTGGTTCTCTCTGTTACAGATACCAGCATGATATTCATAACACCGATGCCGCCTACCAGAAGAGAAATACTTGCAATCCAGATCAGCTGTGAATTGGTACTCTCACTTAAATTCTGAAGATTCTTTACACGCTCCATAACATCATCCGCTTTGTACTTAAAGGTACTTTTGCCGTTTGAGTTATCTATGGATTTATTTAAAATTTTTGCAACTGTGGAACCGGCTTCACTCATGTTATCTGTGCTGTCAACTCTTATGATTGCATTTTCCGGCTCATCAAATTTGTAAGAGATTGCCCAGCATTTATTTGGGATCAGAACAGTTCCGATAACACTTTCATAGTAGTTGTCAAACTCACTTGGTGTCTCCATATTCGGCAGACTGTCGGAAGCCTGGCGGATAACACCTATAACGGTAAATGGCTCTGAACCAATCTCAATAATTTTGCCTATCGGATTATCGCCTGGGAACATGGTATCTGCGGCATAGCTGTCCAGCAATGCCACCTTGCGGAAATTATCATAATCCTTCTGCACAAATCCGCGTCCCGATCTGACCTGATATCCGCAGGTATCCAGATAATTCAGATCCACGCCATATACCTTGCCTCCGGAAAAGCTGCTGTTCTCATAGTATACGCTGCTGTTGTAATCTGTTCTGCTGTAGAAAAAGGTTGCATTCTGTACATGATCTGCCTCAAGAACTTCTTCCTTGATGGCATCACTAAGAAGCGGCGTGGAACCAGAGCTGCTGTCTCCATAATAATCCACACTGTATGCACTGTCACCCTGGGAAAGAGTGATATTTACCGTATTATTTCCGGAACCAATCAGGTTCTCCTTAATCTGTTCACTGGTTCCCTTAATCGTGGAAACAATTGCAATAATAGATGCAATACCAATAATAATACCCAGCATTGTAAGGAAAGATCTCATCTTATGTGACCAGATTCCCTGGAATGCCAGACGTATATTTTCAAACATGAAATCCCTCCTTAACCAAGACCTCCGGAATATGACGTACTGTCATATCCCATAAATTTATCCAGTGAATCCGAGTTAACAGCTTTGGTTTTCATGCCTTCCTGGATCGACTTGGAATATGGGAACGCGATCTTATCATCAGCAGAAATACCGCTGCTGATCAGTACATACATTCCGCCGTTTACATTCTCTTTTACTTTGACGATCTGTTTTTTCAGTACGCCATTGTTATCTTTATATACATAGCTTACGCCATCCTCTGTCCGTACAAAAGCCTTGGAAAGTACAATTCCATCTGTATTCTGGGATTGACTGTTCAGCTGGATATCCACCCAGTCTCCAACGCTTACCTGTGCAGAATCATCGGTAATCTTTGCTGTAAAGGTGTAGGAGGATACATTGGGATTGCTGTCTCCATAGTAGAAATAATTATCTCCATCCACTGCATAATCAGAAACCTGCACCACTTCAGCCTCGAACATCATGTAACCGTTTTCCCCATAGGAATTACAGTTCAGTATGGTTCCTTCTTTTACTTCATCCAGAATAAGCTCACCAACAGTTCCCTGTACATAATAGCCATCTTTACTCTTAACCGCTATAAATGCATCGGATTCTGAATTGGTTCTTGTGGCAGCATCACCGACTGTTGTAACAATACCGTCCAGCTTGCTGGTAATCAGCTTTCTGCTTGCCTTCTTCTCAAGCTTGCTGATATTGATTTCACTTTCCTGAATATCAAGCTGCAGACTGGCAATCCTGTTTTTCTGTATCCGGATTGCTTCTTTTCGGCTCAAAGTGGAGCCACCATTATTATTGCCTCCATCGTCCGGGATAACAGGATCATCATCGGAACCATTATCATACTGCATTGCCCCGTCAAGAGTGAAATCCATTTCTGCAAAACGGTCTACCGGATTGGAAAGCATATTTCCCTCAATCAGATAATAACCGGTGCAGGAGCTCTTGCGGTCTGTATAGTCTGCTATAGTATCATTCTTATGAAATTCAAGAAGATACCAGTAGCCGCCTGGCTCAAGGATGATGGTGCCATCTGCATTGTAGCCTGCCATCTTATTCAAAAATGCACCAGTTACATTTACCTTGCCTTTGGCACTGGAACAGAGGAAAAGGAATGGATCATCCTGAGTTCCGCTTCCCTGATAAGGCTGGGTGTCGTAATCCAGGGTCTGATAAAAGGTTTCATCCCCATCTGTAAAATCGCCATCACCTGCCTGGTCATCCGGATTTACAAACACAGAACCATCAGGCAGAACCGGAGTTGGTTCCGGTGCAGGAGTCAATATATCACCGCCATCTGACACAAAACCGCCATTTCCAGAATTGCTGCCATCTCCGCTGTTAAATCCATCTTCCTCACTGACAGGTTCCTCTGTATCGTCTGCGGGAGGATCGTAATAATCGGATGCTGTTCCCGGATCCCCTGATCCACCATCCATATCATCCGTCCCGTTAAGACCATCCATTTCATCCATGCTGTCATCTACCAAATCACCTTCCGACAGATCCGGAGTTTCATCATAAAAAGAATCGTCTGCAGCCGCAGCTTCCTCACTGCCTACGGCTGCTGTATCACCAGCATCATCAAAAACATCGGTTACAGCAGCAAGCAGCAATGGCTGCACTATAGCTGCAAGATAATGATCTGATGCAGTAACATTTGCAGAGGAAAGATCAAGGTCGTCACCAGAATCAGAACCATAATCGCTTCCAGAATCACTTCCGGAATCAGTACCGGAATCTATGAGATTGTCTGCTGAAGAGGAATCCGTGTCCAAAATCGGGCCGCCATTTTGAAGGCTTGTCAGCCTTTTTTTTGCAGTTGCAAGATCCTGCTGCTGCTTTTGCAGTTTCAGCTTTGCAATATTTAATTCCATTTCCACAAGGGTCATATCAAAGGAAATCAGCTTATCTCCAGGCTTCACCTCATCGCCTTTGCTTACATAGACTTCCTGAATGACCATATCTTTATCTACTGTGATCCTCTGAGTGGCATTGGCATATACATTACCGCTTAAGGTGGCATCATTGCCATAATAATCAGTCATAAGGTCACTGACACTGGCAACCATTACTTCTTTCTGGTTACCCTTGCGGACATACATAAGTCCGCCTCCGATGGCTGTTCCCACAAGCGCTGTCACTACCACGCCTGCGATCACTTTCTTTACTTTACCCACCAGATCACCTCTTTTCCTGAAGCTCACCGTCACGGATCATTACCACCCGTTTGGCATGTGCTGCAATATCAGGATCATGGGTGATCATAAGAACAGATACACCCTCATCGTTCAGTTTCTGGAAAAGCTCCATAACCTGGGCTCCTGACTTACTGTCCAGTGCACCGGTAGGCTCGTCTGCAAGTAAAAGCTTGGGATTGTTTACAATTGCACGGGCAATGGCAACTCGCTGCATCTGACCACCGGAAAGCTGGTTTGGCCTGAAGTCCACACGGTCAGCCAGCCCCACTCTTTCAAGTGCGGCAAAGGCCCGTTCTCTTCGCTCTTTTTTGGGAACTCTTGCATAGTTCAGAGGCATCTCCACATTAGAAATGGCAGACTGCCTTGGAAGAAGGTGGAAGCTTTGAAATACAAATCCTATCTTTTTCAGTCTGATATCTGACATTTCATTCTCTGAACATTTGCTGATATCCAGTCCATCCAGAAAAAAGTTCCCCTTGGTTGCCTGATCCAGACAGCCAATAATATTCATCAAGGTAGACTTGCCAGAACCGGAAGGACCCATGATTGCCACATACTCGCCCTCTTCCATGGAAAAATTCACATCCTTCAAAACCGGCACTGTCATTTTTCCCTGCTGGTAGTCCTTATAAATTCCCTTCAGTTCAAGTATCATCCTGCTGCCTCCGTATCATCAGATCCATACTGTTGTGGTTCGTCAATGATTTCCTCTGCTGAATCCTCACCTGATGACTCATCATCCCAAAATCCATCATCTGTATAACCGTCATCTATGGTCACATCGTCTTCTGATCCATCATCTATAGCTGCATCATAAGACTCATCCAGACCTTCATCATATCCCCAGTCTACCGTATCATCCGATATGTCTCCATCTATAGATTCCATGGTATCGCCATCGGAATATTCAGAATCATCCATGTAATTGCTGTCATCCAGGCCTTCCATATCTACTGCTGAATCCATCTCGTCAGACTCCATCTCTGATACGTCCTTGGCAGTCATTCCCTCCTCCAGAGAATCGGACGGGAACGCAATACTGTCCTCCTTGGTCAGGCCATCTGCAATCTCATATTCTGCCAGTTCCTCATCATACTGGCCAAGAATAACCGGACGTTTCTCCAGTCTGCCCTTGGAATTTACGGCCCACACATAAGGATCTGTACTATCTGCATCCACAATATAGTATTCGCCCAGCCAGACTCCTGTTTTTTGCTCTTCCTGGCCTTCGTCCATCTCTATGTATACGTGCTGTCCAAGCATAAGCCCGTCAGAAGAATCCAGGGTCACATAAAATGGATAAGAACTGGAACTGGTAGTATCATCCCCGCTGGAATAGCTAAAGTAACTGTTATTATTGTTACTGTTCGAAGAGTTCTGTTCGTCTACAGATCCCATAGTACCATGCCAGATCTGGCTGCTGTCTATCCTTGAGCGGATTATAACAGCAGAGCCGGGAACTACTGTATTACGGTTCTGCTCATTTACCATTCCCTTAACCTTGTATTCACCGGTACTGAGAATTGTGATAAAGGAATTGTCAGAAGAATCCGAGCTTCCATAATCTGCACCCATGCTGTCATCCAGGGTATCTCCGTCCTCACTGCCAAGCTTGCTGGTATCAATTTTCTGAATGATACCATCAATCTCACTTCGCACCTCAGTATTGCCTGTGGCAGCCTGAAGCTTGTCAATCTCTGCCTGTTTGCTGACCTGGTCATATTCATTTTTCTTCAGGTTCATTTTGTTAGTTTCGATTTCGATTGTGTAAGAAAGCTGATTATTCTTATTGGCTTTCTTCTTTTCCTTCTCAAGAGTGCTGATCTGCTCATTCAGGCTTAACGCCTCATTCTTCAGGCGGTCAAGGGCAAGCTGTGCTTCCTTTAAACTGTCCTGAATGCTGCTTAAATCGTATTCAAACAAAAGCTGGCCTTTCTTTACCTCGTCTCCTGTCTTTACCTTAACTTCCGTAACAGTTCGTCCACTCTCTATATTTACTTTCACTGTATCCTGTGGTTCTACTACTCCGGCAAAACGGTTCAGCACTCCGGAGTCTTCTCCCAGAAGTGTACTGATTTTTGTTACATAAGCAACTTCCTTAGAAGCTGCAGACGAATCTGCATAATAATTTTTATAATAATACCATCCTCCCGCGCCAGCTGCACCGGCAAGAATGATAAGCCCCCCAATGACAAAAAACTTTTTTTTCATAGTTACCTCCTGTGCGATAACATGTACAGAAACCAATCATTTCTATTGCATTATAACAAATATCCTGCTGTTCCTGTCATTTGCATTTATCAGAACATGTATATACCAATAAAGCATGTTCTAATTTTAATGTCACTTTTCTAATAATAACAGATTCCCTCCCAAAAAGAAAGGTTTCTGAAGCAACAATACAATTTTCACAAATTTTTCACTGTTTTTTTATAAATATCGTATATCTTTTAGGTATTTTTGACTTTCATGCCGAAAAATGGTATAATACCACCATTCTAAAAGCTTCGGCTTAATAATTTCGAAAGGAAAATAACTGTATGAAATCAGCGAAATTTCTGCTTCCTCTTCTTTTGCTCTTTTGCATCTTCTGGACCAGCGGATGCACCGGCAAGCAGAAAAAAAAGATAGAAGAAGTAGTAAAGCGGGAGCTTGATCTTTTGAAAAATCTGGATTCCGATACCACACAGAAATATATTTCCTATCAGGAACTTTTTCAGGCTAACGAGGAAGAAGCTACCGCTTCTGCCAATGTAGAAGAAGTTTTTTCCCTCTTTTTCCAGGATTTTGATTATAAGATTCTGGATATTGATATCAGCAAAGACAGAGAAACTGCACAGGCTAATCTGCGTTTAGTCACTCTGGATGCCCATGCACTTGCAGAAGATTTTTCAAAAGCACAGCTGAAACAGGAAATTTACCAGACTGCTGCAGGAACAGAGGAACAGGAGCAGGCTGTTTCCTTAGAGGACCGGTATCTCATATTAAGCCAGCTTCTTAGTTCTAATAAATACAGCACCGTTGAGCGCAACTGCACCATTACCCTGACAGCAGCCGGTGAGGGGGAAGATACCATCTGGGAGATCAAACGCACCTACACTCTGGAAAATGATCTTGTAGGCGGTCTTATGAATTATCTTACAGATCCGGATATTCTGTCTCCAGGTGACACTCTTTTAGTGTATTTGGATACTCTTAAAAATATGTCTACAGAAGAGCTTGGCAATTATCTGAATACAGATTCTATTATCAGCACAGAAGATTCTTCCAAAATTGCGCTTGCAGAAGCACTGGTGAAACAGGTTTCTTCCTCTTTTGATTATGAAATAGGCGAAGCAGATGTTTCCGGCTATCACGCTTTTGTAAAGGCAAAGATCACTACATTTGACAGTGAAGCCATACTGACCACTTATCAGGAAGAACTTGACACTTACCTGGCTTCTGCTGATGCAGTTATTGATGGGGCCCAGAAACGCTATGAAAAATCTTACACCCTCCTTCTTGATGTCATTGACAACAATACAAAGATAAAAACTGTAGATACCACCTTTAATCTGATTAATGATGGAGCTTCCTGGAAATTAGAGGACGCAGGTACTGTATTCGGACAGGCATTGTTTGGCACTTTAAATTCCAGTCCGGTGGAAGACTCCGAGGGGGAAAACAGCTAAATCTTTTTTACCGACATAAAAGGCCGGGATGAAATCAACAGAAAGGATTTCACCCCGGTCTTTATTTATTTGCTTCTTTAATTACTTCTTTATTGCTTTTCTCTATTCTTCTATTGCTTTATTCTTCCAGTTCTTTATTCTTCTGTTTCTTTCTCTACTTCAAGTCCCAGCTCATCAAGCTGTGCCTCACTTACACGCTGGGGAGCCTGTGTCATCAGACAGGAAGCATCTTTTACCTTCGGGAATGCAATGACGTCACGGATGCTGTCAACCTTAGCCATAAGCATAACCAGACGGTCAAGACCATAAGCAAGTCCTGC
>OLQK01002151.1_pt1 | contig 11034 bp, 6 predicted proteins | sample 1672501 | NCBI WGS metagenome assembly OLQK01 (sample SAMEA3136693, study PRJEB25190) | human gut metagenome | biome: human gut; feature: human-associated habitat; material: faeces | place: Austria | collected 2013 | reverse complement strand
ATAAGTCATGCTTTTTCATGCAGGCATGAAACGCATGACCTTTTGGCCCTGGTATCATCTTATGACAGCAAAGGATGAAATGACAGGGAAAATATCTGTCTGACTTTGGCATCATTTTATCGCCAGATCCGTGGAGGGTCAAGCATTTCCTAATGGTTATTTTTCGGTGCTTCTTTTTCATGCAAGCATGAAACGCATGACCTTTTTATTCTAGTATCATACAATCCATAAACAATATGCTTGTTCTAAATAAATAGTTATATAAAAATACTTGCAATATCTAACAAAAAGTGATAAACTACGTGTAACATCTAAAGATCTCTGGCATACGCAAAATTCCCTGTAAGCAAATGGTCAGACAAGATTTTCGCAGAAGAGAGAAGGAGATTTTCTCTGGTCTGGGATGATTTTGTGCTACCGAAAAGAAAGGGAAGACGGATTTATGAAGAAAAAGACATTGATGAGGGGCCTCGCCGGGATGCTGGCGGCCGGAATGCTGTGCCTTATGCCGGTGACATCGTATGTAAATGCGGCAGAGCAAGGGTATGTACAGACAACGGAGAGATCTGCGGAATTTTATGGAGTGAATGCAGAAGCGCAGGATTTAGACATAACTACAAATGAGACGGACAGCTTGGAAATAGCAGATACAGGTAAGCATGCTTCAGGCGGCTCCGACGCGGATAAAAGCGCGGAGAGTGAACCGGATAAAATGCCGCAGGAGTCAGAGCGGACAAATCATGCGGATGAAATACCGGATGAGAACGTTCAGGACGGGCACGCTGATATAAATGAGAAAGATGCAATGAGTGTGGATGCGACCGAGAAAATGACGTCAGAATCAGATGAGACCGGGAAGATGGAACCAGAGTCGGATGAGACCGGGAAGGTGGAGTCAGAGTCGGATGAGACCGGGGAAATGGCCTCAGAATCAGATGAGACCGGGAAGGTGGAGTCAGAGTCGGATATAGCTGAGAAAATGACATCAGAATCAGATGAGACCGGGAAAGAGGAATCTGAATCGGATGTATCCGAGGAAATGGAGTCAGAGCCGGATACGGAAAAGGAGAGCGAGGAAACGCTTCCGGATTTCTATGAATACTGGCAGGATGGGCCGATGCGACGGCTTGGGATGTCCGGAATGCGACGGGCGGGGAATCCGACGGTGAAAAGGGATGAGTCGCTGATCCTGCATTATCTGGATTTTCCGTGCTATTTCAAATATGTGACCAATCATGGGATGAGTACGGGCGGCAAGACCGTGGCGGCTTACTGTGTTTACAATACGAGAGAGGCTCCGGAGAATGAGACATACAAGCCGTCAGGCGACGGCCCTTTTTCTAAGGAGATTACATACTGCCTGTACAATGGCTGCCGGTATCGCGGCAGTACGGCATACAATTCCAGGTATTCTGCCGGTGACTGGAAGAAGGATTACTACATCACACAGATTGCGGTGCATATCATCAACTGTCAGCAGGGCCGGGAGACCTCGATCGAGAAGAAGCTGAAAAAATCGATGGATACGAAGGTTTATAATCTGGCCTACAAGATGGTAGAAGATGCCTATGCAGATACGACACAGGTCAGTGCAGACAATAATCAGACGATGGAAGTGACCTGCAGTATTTCTCCGACGACGCAGGATACGTGGGTGCAGCAGGCAGATGGGACCTGGCGGACACAGGCAGAGTTTGTCTGCACTTCGAATCTGCCGGATCGGATTATCGATGCTGCCCTGATGCCGGAGGGGACACTTCCGGACGGCGTGAGCATTGCGAAAAAGGAGGAAGGAGATCTGCTGTCACCATTTTGGTTCACAGCGACGGATGAAGCATACCGGAAGCTGAGCCGGGAGCGGACGGAGATCAAAGCGACTCTGGAGGTGAGCTGTGAGGAGTATGGAGGCTGGTGGTATGTGCCGGTGAACAGCAGTGTAAAGCGTCAGTATGTTACCTACCTGTCGATGGATGAGACAACGATGGTACACCCTGAAGCACGCACGGTGACTGCTTCTGCGTATACGCCATATTTTGGTGTGTCTTTGCGGAAAAAAGATGCGAGGGATCAGGCAGGGGTGGCGGATGCCGTGTATGGACTATACGCGGATGAAGCCTGCAGTATGCTTGTGGCGCAGTTCCCGAAGACCGGTTCTGACGGCACAGCGGAATTAAAGGATCTGGAGCTGACACAGGACGTCTATTATGTGAAGGAGCAGAGCGCTCCTGCGGGCTATTGTGTGGATGAGAGAGCCTATCCGGTTCAGGTATCTGCACAGGCAGAGGTGCAGCTGGAGCTGGTCGATCAGGTACAGATGACGCAGCTTCAGATTAAGAAAGAGGGTGAATTGCTGACAGGAGCAGATATCCGTGACGATGGAGTGACGTTTCGTTATGAGGTGCGGGCGTTATCCGGAGCGGTGTTTGATCTGTATGCAGCAGATACCATAAAGAATGAGAGAGGTGTGGCGGTATACGGAAAGGATGCGCTCGTTGAGGGCGGACTGACAACGGGAGCTGACGGGTATGCGATAAGCGGAAGGCTTTATCCGGGAAGCTACTATCTGATTGAGAAAAGCGCACCGTCTCATATGGTCAGCGACGGTACAAAGATTCCGGTAGAATTGAAGACAGAAGATCAGAGGAAGGAAGTGACGGTGACACCCGTGACGGTTCGCAATCGACGTCAGCGCCTGTCGCTTCAGGTGAACAAAAAGGACAGCGAGACAAAGAACGGAGTCGCTGCGGCTGCATTTGGGGTATTTGCGCAGGAGGAGATCCGGGACTGGAACGGAGACGTGCTGATACAGCCGCAGACATTGCTTGGTACGGCGCATTCGGATGAAAATGGCCTGGCAGCATTTCAGGCGGATCTGCCGTGTGGATACCGTTACTTCGTGCGGGAGCTTACGGCACCTGTCGGCTATCAGTTAAATAAAGCGTGGAAATATGAGTTTTCTTTTGAAGATCATCCGGAGCTGGAAGCACAGGAAATGACAGCTGAGTGTATGGAGGAACGTCTGAGGGCTTCCCTGCGGCTTCAGAAGGTGGATATGGAGACAGCAGAAGCGCTCCCGCAGGGGGATGCGTCTCTGGAAGGGGCAAAGTACGGACTGTTTGCTAGAAGAGACATCGTACATCCGGATGGAAAGAGCGGCGTGATCTACCATGCGGGAGATCAGGTGACGGTCCTTACGACGGATGGCTCCGGACGTGCGGGGGCTACAGATTTATATCCGGGTCTCTATTATGTAAAAGAGCTGGAGGCTCCGGCAGGATATGTGCGGGATGAAACGGAATATGAAGTAAAGCTTGCAGCCGATCAGGAAGTGGATACAGATGGCGTGATCCGATGTGAGCTGACAGTCGCAGATCAGGTGAAAAAGCAGCCATTCCAGCTTTTGAAGGTGTCAAATGATGGCAGTATGAATCCGCAGCCGCTTCCCGCAGCAGGATTCACTGCGTGGCTGATTTCAGATCTGAGTAAGGATGCGGCCGGCAATTATGTGACGGAAGGGATTACGCCGGTCGTGCTCGGCAGTCAGGGCGAGACGGAGCTGTTTACGGATGACCGGGGGTATCTGTGTACGATCGCGTTGCCGTATGGTACCTATCTGTTCCGGGAGACGACGGTGCCGTCCCAGCACAGGCCAGTGAAGGACTTTACAGTCGTGATTTCCGAACATCATCCGAACGAACCGCAGCCATGGCGGATATTTATGGATGATCTGTTTATGGTCCGGCTGAAAATCACGAAAAAGGATGCGCGGACGCAGGAGCCGATCCTGATTCCGGGCGCTGGCTTCCGTATCTGGGACAAGCAGAAGGAAAACTATGTGGAGCAGGCAGCCTCCTATCCGGGCAGTGAGCGGATCAGCATTTTTTATACAAATGAGACGGGAAGCCTTACCATGCCGGAGAAGCTTGGACCGGGCAAGTACCGTCTGGAGGAGGCAGAAGCTCCGGAGGGATATGTGCTGTCGGAGGAAACGATTGAATTTATGATTTCCGATGATATGGCCTATCGGGTGGATTCCGTCAGCGGTGATCCGCTGATCGAGCTGGAAATGGCAGATGAACCTGTGGATGGAAGCATCGAAGTGTTGAAAACAGGAGAGAAGCTGACCGGGTTTTTGGATAACTTCGCCTATACGGCGCTCCCTCTGGAGAATATCACATTTTCCATCGTGGCGGATGAGGATATTCTGACGCCGGATGGGCAGAAAGATGCAGAGGGTAACCGCAGAGTGCTTTACAAAAAAGGTACAAAGGTGGCAGAGATCACGACAGACGAAGCGGGAAGCGGCAGCTTGGAACGTCTTCCGCTTGGCCTTTATCGACTTTTCGAGCAGAATACCCCGGATGCTTACCTGGAGGAGTCCGAAGGCGTGCAGGTATGTCTTGCATACGAGGGAGCGAAGCAGGCAGTCGTACAGAAGCGGGCAGCGATCGAAAATATCCGCAGACGGTGGAAAATCGGTATCCGAAAAGTGGATAACGAGACAAAAAAGCCACTGGGCGGTGGAAAATTTGGTTTATATGCAGGGGAGATACTCTGTGATACGAAGGGAAATGTGCTCTGCGGGAAGGATCAGCAGATAGCGGCTGCAGTATCAGATGCGAATGGCGAAGCGGTATTTGACGCAGATCTGCCACTTGGGATTTATTATGTGAAAGAGCTGGAGGCTCCGGCGGGCTATGTAAAGGATGAAACGCCGGTGAAAATTGATCTTGGAGCCGGTATACCGGAAAAAGTGGCAGCACAGATCAGTGAAAGAGAAGAGCTGGAGCTGACCGTGGATCCGGATGGAAGCAATGTTATGTACCTGACCGTTTCTGATATACAGACGACGGTAGAGATATCGAAGCAGGATGTGACAGACTGCGCAGAAATTCCGGGGGCGAAGCTGACGGTGTTTGATGAGCAGGAGCATATTGTTGATACATGGACATCAGGGGAGAAGCCACACAGTATCCGGGGACTGGAGCCTGGCCATGCGTATATCTTACGGGAGGAGACGGCACCGTTTGGCTATGTAGTCGCAGAGGATGTGACGTTTACGGTCGAGAATACCGGAGAAGTGCAGCCGGTGCATATGTTTGATAAACATGCCATGGGACAGCTTCGGATCGAAAAACGTGACAAAAAGACAGATCAGCTGCTGGAAGGTGCTCATTTTGAACTGCAGGATGAAGATGGCAGCGTACTGGAGGAGCTGGTGACAGACAAAAACGGAGAAGCAGTCAGCAGCGTACTGGAGATCGCGACATTCGCAAACGGGCGGGCCGGGAAGGAAAAGACGTATACCCTTGTGGAGACAAAAGCACCGGCAGGTTATCAGAAGGACGATCAGGAATATAAGGTCCGTTTTGCATATGAGGATGATCATACGGAGGTTGTGAAGGTGCGGCAGAAGGTTCAGAATGTAAAGGAGTCGGATCACGCGACACCGCCGAAGACCGGAGATGGGACGCCGCTTGGAGAATGGCTGCTCGTGCTGCTTCTTTCAGCCGGGATTTTTGCCACAGGTGTTGGATTGACTTTGCGTCGGAAAAGCTGGATGCAAAAGCATATAGAATAAGCATTCCGCCGCGGAAGGTGCGCAGAGCACGAAGCGGGGTGCTTTACAATCGGAAATGAGGAAGGTGGAGAAGCGGGACTGTGCTCGGGTTTTGAGTGACAGTCCCTTCTTCTTGTGGTATAGTATAAGGAGAGGATGAACGCAGATAAGCATTCCCCCGCAATTCTGCAAACATTCGAAATCCGCTGATTTACTACGTAAATCGCTATTTTCTCATGTTTGACGGATCCCAAGTTCAAAAGCCTTATCATGCAAGCATGAACGGCTTTTGACCCTGGCATCATTATATTGGAGGGTAAGGAATTGGAGACAGAAATTAAAGGTACAGACATATATCGTTATATAGAACTGCTGGAGACCGGGAAAAAGTTTATGAAGATGATGAATAAGTACCGGTGCGCAATCATGGAGGTGGAGACGAAGCTGAAGGTGCTCAATGCAGAATTTTCACTTCAGTATGACCGCAATCCGTTTGAGTCGATAGAGAGTCGCTTAAAAAGTCCGGAGAGTATTATGGAGAAGCTGGTGCGCAGGGGCTATGAGTTTCACGAGGAAGATCTGGAACGCACGATTGAGGAGAATCTTTACGATGTGGCCGGAATCCGGGTAGTCTGCGCATTTCAGGAGGACATTTATCATTTATCGGATCTTCTGATTAAGCAGGACGACATTCGGCTCATCCGCACGAAGGACTACATCAGGAACCCGAAGCCGAACGGCTACCGCAGTCTGCATCAGATTCTGGAGGTTCCGGTATTTTTAAAAGAGGGAAAGACCTTTGTGAAGGTCGAGGTACAGTTCCGCACCATTGCAATGGATTTCTGGGCAAGTGTGGATCATAAGCTGCGTTATAAGAAGGATGTAAAAAATGAGGAGGTCATCACCGAGCGACTCCGCGTCTGTGCGGAAGCCATCTCCGCTCTGGATGAAGAAATGCAGAATATCCGGAACATGATAGAGGCATAAAACTCTTTTCTTCATTTAAAGAGTGTGGTAGAATGAACCCTAACAGTTCCGCACAAGGAAGCCAGGCTCAGCCAGGTGGAGGCAAATTTATTTGCCGGAGGCTGTGTGAGCCAGGCTGAGAGGGGCGGGACGCCCCTCAGCCACAGACAGAAGCTACCGGGTGAGGTAGCGGATAGCTTGCGAAGCAAGCGGGTCTGTGGCTTGTGCGGAACGTCCGGAATAGAAAACGTAGGCAGCTACCCACCCACAATACACAAAACAGGAAGGTTGACGACGAGATGGATCATGATATATCAAAAAATAAATCTCAGATGAAGTACAGTGGTAAGCTGATGCGTCACTGGTACTGGTGTATTTTTCTGACGCTGATGCTGCTCGTGCTGACGGCAGTGGTACTTTATATTAATACATTAGCCGGAGTGATTGTCGGAGGCTTTACGGTGATGGTATACCTGACCATCCTTGGCCTGGATGTGTATTACCGGCCAAAAGTGCTCGCAGAGCTGTTGGATTTTTCACGGAAATACAGTGAGATTGAGCGGGACATGCTGAAGGAATTCGTCGTTCCGTACAGTCTTGTTCAGGCGGACGGAAAGATTCTGCGCATGAACGATGCGATGTGTCAGCTGACCGGAAAGAGCGACAGCTATCACGGAAATATTTCTGCTGTTTTTTCGCAGCTGAACTCAGCACATTTTCCGCTGGATTCAGAGGAACGTGAGGTTGAGATCGAGCATGCAGGGCGAAGGTACCGCGTGTGCATGAAGCGGATCCCGTTTGAAGAGTTGATTGACGACAGTGCAGTGGTGGAGCGAATTTCCGGTTCCTGTTTCGCAGTAGCGCTGTGCCTGTTTGACATTACAGAGCTTTCCGAGTATAAGAAAGAGACTTACGAACAGAATCCGGTAGTCGGGCTTTTGTATATGGATAATTACGATGAGGTGATGGAGAGCGTAGAGGAAGTGCGCAGATCCATGCTGGAAGCGCTCGTGGATCGACGGATTACGAAGTATGTTGCGACGGCGGACGGGCTGATTAAGAAGCTGGAAAAGGATAAGTACCTGCTCGTTATCAACCGCAAGAGCCTGGACACGATGGAAGAGGATCGCTTTTCAGTGCTGGAGGACGTCAAGACGGTGAACATCGGAAATTCCATTGCAGTGACGGTCAGCATCGGAATCGGTATGAACTGTGGCGGATATGCACAGAATTATGAGGCGGCCCGTGTGGCGATGGAGATGGCGCTGGCGCGGGGCGGCGACCAGACCGTTGTGAAAGACTATGACAAGATGGCATTTTTCGGTGGAAAGACACAACATTCCGAGAAAAATACCAGAGTACGGGCGCGTGTAAAGTCGCAGGCGTTGCGTGAAATGATTGCTTCACGGGAACGCGTGATTGTTATGGGGCATCAGATGACGGATATTGATTCCTTAGGTGCCTGTGTCGGTGTTTGCCGCGCAGCAATGCAGGTCGATAAACCGGCGTATATTGTGCTCGGTGAGATCAACAGCAGTATCCGACCGTGGGTCAACATGCTGAAGTCCAGCGATGAGGCTTATGAGAACATTTTCATTACGCATGAGAAGGCAATCGAGCTGACGAATCAGAATACGGTCGTGGTCGTAGTTGATACGAACCGTCCGGGCATCGTAGAGTGCGAGGAGATTCTGTATCTGACGAAGACGATCGTTGTGCTGGATCATCACCGGCAGGGAACGGAGAAGATAGAGAATGCTTCGCTGTCCTATATTGAGCCGTCGGCATCCTCAGCCTGTGAGATGATTTCCGAGATCCTGCAGTACTACGACGATGAGACGAAGCTCAAGCCGTATGAGGCGGACTGCATGTATGCCGGTATCATCATCGATACGAACAATTTTGTGGCAAAGACCGGAATGCGAACATTTGAAGCGGCAGCATTTTTAAGAAGATATGGTGCGGATGTGACGCGCGTGCGCAAGGCGTTCCGCAGTGATATGGAGACTTACAAGGCCAGGGCGGAGGCAGTCCGGCATGCAGAGGCATTTATGGGCTGCTATGCGATCAGCAACTGTCCGAGCGAAGGTCTGGAGAGTCCGACCGTGGTCGGCGCGCAGGCAGCAAATGAGCTGCTGAATATTGTCGGTGTAAAGGCTTCCTTTGTGCTGACCGAATATGAAGGGAAGGTTTATATCAGCGCCCGTGCGATTGATGAGGTAAATGTTCAGATCATTATGGAGCGCCTTGGCGGCGGAGGCCATATGAATATTGCCGGTGCACAGCTGAAGGATACCGATCTGGAGGGCGCAAGGGTGAAGCTGAAAGAAGTACTGACACAGATGACGAAAGAAGGAGCGATTTAATTATGAAGGTTATTTTATTACAGGATGTAAAGGCACTTGGAAAAAAGGGCGATGTTGTAAATGTCAGCGACGGATATGCAAGAAATATGCTTCTGAAAAAGGGGATTGGTAAAGAGGCAAACGGTCAGAACATCAATGACCTGAAGCTGCAGAAGGCCAATGAAGAGAAGGTCGCAAAGGAAAATCTGGAGGCAGCAAAAAAGCTGGCCGAGGAGATGAAGGATAAAGAGATCCGGGTTTCCGTCAAGGCAGGCGAAGGCGGACGGGTATTCGGATCCGTATCGACGAAAGAGATCGCAGAGGAGATCAAAAAGCAGCTCGGCTATGAGATCGATAAGAAAAAGATTTTACTGGATGCACCGGTGAAGGCACTTGGCTACACCGAGATCGGTATCAAACTGCACACCAAAGTGACAGCGAAGATGCGGGTACATGTGGTAGAGGGATAAGCGGCAACACGGAATAACCAGACTTTGCAGGGTACTGCGCAGTCTGGTTATATTTTACGGCGGAGATCATAACAAAACGGAGCAGATTTCCGCTTGTTCAGGAGGAAATAGATTGTGGCAGATGAATTACTGAAACGGGTCATGCCAAACAATGTGGAAGCAGAGCAGTCGGTCATCGGTGCGATGCTGATGGACCGGGATGCGATCACGATTGCTTCGGAGATTCTGACGGTAGATGATTTTTACCAGAAGCAGTACGGGATTTTGTTTGAAGCGATGGTGGAACTGTATACCGAGAATGTTCCGGTCGATTTGATCACCCTGCAAAACCGGCTGAAGGAGAAGGATGTGCCGCCGGAGATCAGCAGCCTGGAATTTGTCCGGGATATGATTACGAAGGTTCCGACCTCTGTCAATGTAGGGACTTATGCGAAAATTGTGTCGGAGAAGGCAGCCCTGCGCAGACTGATCCGGGTAAATGAGGAAATCGCCTCGGCGTGCTATGCGGGAAAAGACAGCGTAGAGGAGATCATGGAGGACACGGAGAAGAAAATTTTCCAGGTGCTACAGCGAAAGACAAATGATGAATTTGTTCCGATCAAGGACGTGGTGCTCAATGCGCTGGATAAGATTGAGGCGGCCAGCCGGATGAAGGGAAGCGTTACCGGAATGCCGACCGGCTTTATCGATCTGGATTACAAAACATCCGGCTTCCAGCCGTCGGATCTGATTCTGATCGCAGCCCGTCCTTCTATGGGAAAGACGGCATTCGTGTTGAATATTGCAGAATATATGGCGTTCCGCAGCAATGAGACAGTCGCGATCTTCAGCCTCGAGATGTCCAAGGAGCAGCTCGTAAACCGTCTGTTTGCGCTGGAATCCAGGGTGGATTCCCAGATCCTCCGTACCGGAAATTTGAGTGACAATGACTGGTCCAGCCTGATCGAGGCAGCCGGTGTGATCGGCCGATCGAATCTGATCATTGATGACACGCCTGGTATTTCTGTCTCAGAGCTTCGCAGCAAATGCAGAAAATACAAGCTGGAGCACAATCTCGGCATTATCATGATCGACTACCTGCAGCTGATGCAGGGCAGCCGCAAATCGGAATCCCGCCAGCAGGAAATTTCGGATATTTCCCGGTCGTTAAAGGAGATCGCGCGTGAGCTGCAGGTGCCGGTGGTAGCCCTGTCTCAGTTGTCCCGTGCGGTCGAGCAGCGTCCGGATCACCGGCCGATGCTTTCTGACCTGCGTGAGTCCGGGGCGATCGAGCAGGACGCGGACGTCGTCATGTTCCTGTACCGCGATGACTACTACAATCACGACACTGAGAAAAAAGACGTGGCTGAAGTCATCATCGCCAAGCAGAGAAACGGCCCGATCGGAACCGTAGAGTTGGCATGGCTCCCACGCTACACCAAGTTCGCAAATATGAAGAAATAACAGTTTTGAGCAGCAGCAAGGTGCAAGGATAGCCCGCAGCAAATTTATTTGCGAAGGGCTATCCTTGCACCTTGGGATGGGCGGAACGCCCATCAGCCACAGATAGGAGCTGCTTTAGCAGCGGATAGTTTGCAACGCAAACGGATCTGTAGCCTGCTCAGAACGTCCGCAGTCAAAGCGGATATTCGCAATCCACTTCGCTACTTGCTCATAACCGAATAGCTGCTTCGCAGCTTATCAGGAGTGGCTT
>OLQK01002134.1_pt1 | contig 11086 bp, 10 predicted proteins | sample 1672501 | NCBI WGS metagenome assembly OLQK01 (sample SAMEA3136693, study PRJEB25190) | human gut metagenome | biome: human gut; feature: human-associated habitat; material: faeces | place: Austria | collected 2013 | reverse complement strand
TCCAAAATTCATTCAATTTAAAGACCGATTTTTATATTCCAGTCTGATTTTATCCGCGATCAGTGCTATGAATTCTGAATTCGTGGGTTTCCCTTTTCCGGTGCTTACGGTATATCCAAATAATTCATCAATCGTATCCATTTTTCCACGGCTCCACGCCACCTCAATTGCATGGCGAATAGCCCGTTCCACTCTGCTTGGCGTCGTCTGGTGACGCTTGGCAATGGTCGGATACAGTATTTTGGTAATGGAGTTCAGCATTTCCATATCATTTACAGATAAAATAATCGCATCTCTGAGATACTGATAACCTTTAATATGCGCCGGAACACCAATTTCGTGAATGATATTTGTCACATCGGTTTCCAGATTTCTCTCCGGTTTCCGTTCTCTCTTTTCTGCAATATTCGGTCTGCTGATCTCCCGAATTCTTCTGTCTCCAGCTCTCCGGATATGTTTAATCCGGTTCAGAAGCATGGTGTTATCAAAAGGCTTCAACACGTAATAGTCTGCTCCCAGACTGAATGCATCCTCCGTGATCCTTTCCTGTCCAACTGCGGATACTACGATAAACACAGGAACTTTACTGCCGCTGGTGTCATGGGAGAATTTCTCCATCACAGACAACCCGTCCATTTTCGGCATGATAATATCCAATATCACCACGTCCGGTTCCTTATCTTTTATAATGTTACAGATTTCTTCTCCGTTGTGTGCTTTTCCGACCAGTTCAAGGTCTTTATCTTCTTCGATCATCTGACCCAGCATATCTGCCATTTTTGTGTTATCGTCTGCAATTGCTACATTTAATTTGTCCATGAGGACATTCCCTCCTAACTTCTATCTCCTTCAATTTCCAGACCTACCCCGTATGACCGTCTGCAGAAATTAATATTCTACCCTTTTCACCCTTGTTTTCTGCCTACGGTTTCTTTTTCCCCTCTGCTGGCGACAAAATTATTATAGTGGAAATCCTATGCCGAAATCAAGATAAAAGTTGGTACTTTTCCTTATTTTCGTACGATATTTTTCGACATTTTATTTGGTTTATATCACAAAATTCACTTTACAGACACTTTTCCTCACAATGATCTACTTTTTTCTTACATAAAAAAGAGGCACTTTTCCTGTGTTTTTACAGCATTTTTCCGTGCCTCTTTTTCTGATTATGCCACATCCATCATATTTTCAATAAAAATTCCATACCCACTCGTGGAATCCTGTACAAAAACATGTGTTACCGCACCAAAGAGCTTTCCATTCTGAAGCACAGGGCTACCGGACATTCCCTGGACAATCCCGCCTGTTTTTTCCAGAAGTTCTTTGTCCGTAATCTGAATCACGAAGCTTTTGTTGGAATCTTCATGATTCAAATCGATCCTGGTGATCTCTGCCGCATACTCTTTTACCTCTCCATCTGTGCAGCAGAAAACAGATGCAGGTCCGGTTTTCAGATCCTGCTTGTACCCTATGGGAACTTTCTCCAGATTCATATTTTTCAGCTGACTGGCCTCCATCGTTCCAAAAATACCGTTTTTTCTGTTTTCAGAAATCTCTCCCAGGATATTGCCGGCTTCGTATCGAATCAACCCGGAAAGTTCTCCGGGATTTCCTTTTTCTCCTTTCCGGATTCCAAGGATCTGAGCATCATACAGATTTCCGTCTGCGATACTTAAGAGTTCGCCTGTGTCCACATCGCTGATCCCATGACCAAGAGCACCGAATCTTCCCTCTTCATCCACATAAGTTAATGTTCCGATTCCCTGCGTATCATCCCTCACCCAGATCCCCAATTTGTATTTCCCCTCCTCATCTTTCACCGGAGTTAAAGACAGAGGGATCGTTTCTTTTCCCCGACGAACCTTCAGTGTCACAGATTCCCCGTCAAGATCAGCCAGATCTTCCAGAAGATCCTGCTTACACTGGATCCGGTTCTGATTAAAAGCCACAATATAATCTCCCGGTTTTACAATGTCCCGGGCAGGTTCTTCCGTCTCGCCGCTTTCTGAGAGGATCTCACCTGTGTCAATGATCAGAACGCCTTTTGTCTGCATATAAATGCCCACTGCAGCTCCACTTACGTATACTTCTTTTGCAGTTGTATGTTTTACTTTCACATCCTTAAAAGGAATCACTCCCAACACTCTGCAGTGCAAAGTATAGCTGTCTTTTCCTGAGACTGCAATGGCATCATCAAAGCTGACAAAAGGGCGCTTAAGAAGGCTGGCCACCTCCCGGCTGTTCTCGTGATCCACCAGGATCTGATCCGGAATCTTCCGGTCCAGAATCCGGTAGCCCAGCCATCCCATCAGCATCAGATCCAGTGCAAGAAATGCCAGGATCAGATAACGGTACTTCCTTTTTCTGTTCATCATACGTCACATCCTTTGTATTTTTTTAACAAGGGGCTATTTGCAATCCACATTCGGTTAAAAAAGAGGACTGACCTTCCGGCCGTCCTCTCTTAGTATGTAACGTATGAATTATTTCAGTCTTGTATTTTTTTGTTGCTGTGCCAATTCCTTCATTTCTCTCGCATTTTCAAGAACAGCCGGTGTGATCTGGGCGCCACCCAGAAGTCTTGCAAGCTCACGAACAGATTCCTCTCCTTCAAGAGGATGGATCTGGGTGATGGTCTCTGTTCCTTCCACATGTTTCTCAATCTCAAAATGGGTATCCGCCATTGCCGCAATCTGTGGAAGATGGGTGATACAAAGCACCTGTCTGTGCTGTCCGATCACAGCCATTTTTTCGGATACTTTCTGTGCGGTACGGCCGCTGATTCCTGTATCGATCTCATCGAAGATCAGCGTATCAATCTGATCCTTATCTGCAAGGATCGCCTTGATGGCAAGCATAATCCTGGAAAGCTCTCCACCGGATACGATCTGCCCCAGCGGTTTTCTGCTCTCACCCGGGTTTGTGGAAATCTCGTATTCTACCGTATCATAACCATTGTCTGTATAATTTTTTCTGCGGTCAAAACGGATGGAAAAATCCACATCCTCAAAATTCAGCTCCTTCAGTCCGTCGATGATTTTTTCATCCAGCTGTTTACTGTATTCTTTCCGGATTTCTGAAAGTTCATGCGAAACTTCTTCGAGAACCTTTTCTGTCTGTACAAGTTTTTCTTTCAGAAACTGGAAATTTTCTTCAAATTTTTGAAGTTTTTCCAGTTTTTCCTGCTGTTCCTTCTGATAAGACAAAATTTCCGGGATCGTCTGGCCGTATTTTGCCTTCAGGCCATTGATCAAATCCAGACGTTTTTCTGTTTCAAAAAAAGTTTCTTCATCAAAAGTAAGGCTGTCCATATAAGAGGACAGATCCCGGCAGAAGTCACTGAGAAGAGAATCGATCTCTCCAAGGGCTTCCTGTAAAGGTGCAAGTTCCTTATCGTAATCCACAATTCTGGAAAACTCTTTCAATGCGTTTCCGGTCATGTCCGCGGCACCCTGTTCATATCCGGTCAGCCCGTGAACCATCTGTGCGGTTTCCATGATCCTTCTGGCATTGCTCAGTTTCCGGTAACGGTCTTCCAACATTTCATCCTCGCCCGGAACAAGAGCTGCTTCTTCGATCTCGTTGATCTCAAATTCCAGAAAGGCTTTTTCCCGGTTACGCTGTTCCTCATCCATGTCCAGCGCTTTCAGCTGATCCATACAGTTCCGATACTCCCGGTAAGCTTCCCGGACCTTCTCCCTGGCCGGAAGGATCCGTTCTTTTCCGTATACATCCAGGATCGCCAGCTGGCGGTCACCGTAAAGAAGGGACTGATGCTCATGCTGTCCGTGAATGTCCAGAAAGCAGGCTGCTGCTGCTTTCATCTGGCTGACTGTGCTTGTCTCTCCGTTGATCTTGTTGATACTTCTGCCGTCCATGATCTTACGGGACATCAGCACCTGTCCGTCCTCCGGATAGATGTCAAGCGCCGCAAGGGACTCTCTGGCTTTCGTGTTTTCAACCTGAAATAACAGCTCTACCAGGGCATAGGAAGCATTTTCGCGGATCATGCTTCTGGAAGTTTTTCCGCCCAGGATGAGCTGTATGGATCCTAACAGGATGGATTTTCCGGCTCCGGTCTCACCGGTTAAAATGTTTAATCCCGGTCCGAATTCCACCTCTGTTTCCTCTATCAGTGCAAGATTTTTTACATGCAGATGTACTAACATTGGTTTCCTTTCTGGTATAAAGTGTCTACATATTCTGTCATTTTATTTTCCACGGGATAAGATCCCGCCAAGCTTCTGTACTACTCCCGGTGCCTGCTCGGAAGTTTTTACCACACACATGATGGTATCATCTCCGGCAATGCACCCCAGAATCTCCGGCCATTTCATGGCATCAAGAGCTGCTGCCGCTGCCATGGCCATTCCGGGAATCGTTTTTACCACTACGATATTCTGTCCGATATTCATGGAAATTACTGCATCTTTCAGGACTCTGGAATATTTATCACTTAACACATCCGGTGTGTGTTCTTCCAGGATCGCATATCTGGATTTTCCGTTGCTGCCTGCAACTTTTGTCATCTTCAGAGCCCGGATGTCTCTGGATACGGTAGCCTGTGTAACCTTGAAACCGGCCTCATTCAGTCTTGCCGCAAGTTCTTCCTGTGTATCGATCTCGTACTGACGGATCAGTTCGATAATTTTTTCATGTCTTGCTACTTTCAAAATTGAACCTCCTGCATCAGCTGTTACTCATTTTCTGTCTCAGAACCTCCACAAAGCTCAGATGGTTCAGCTTGAGGATTTTTGTCCTGACTGTGGCTTTCCGGATCACGATCCGGTCACCGGTGACCATGGATATCTGGGTATCCCCGTCAAAAGATGCCACCGCTTTCTCAATGGTATTATGTCTTCCCTCGCCGATCTCCACAGTAACCGCCTCTTCCCCGGAGAGAATGATACTTCGGGTATTCATGGTGTGGGGTGCAATGGGTGTCATGATCATCATACTGGCACTTGGGGAAACCACCGGGCCTCCTGCTGACAGGCTGTATCCGGTGGAACCGGTTGGCGTGGAGATGATGATTCCATCCGCATTATAGGAATTCATATATGAATCATTGACATAATTCTTGAAACGAATCACACGGAGATGTCCCTCTCTTCCGATCACAATATCGTTTAACGCGATATCTTTTCCGATCAGCTCTTCTCCCCGATAGATCTTTCCCTCCAGCATCATTCGCTCTTCCAACTCATAATCGTCAGTCAGAAGTCGATCCAGCGCCGGATATACGGAATTTTTGTCCACCTCTGCAAGAAATCCCAGAGTTCCCAGATTGATTCCGAGAAGAGGGATATCCAGATGCACCACATCCCTTGCAGCCTGCAAAAGCGTTCCGTCTCCGCCCAGTACGATAATACACTGTGTATCCTGTGGGATCCCATCCGGATCTGTATAATGATACGGTCCTTCCATTTTTTCGGTAATTTTCTGCACGTGGCACCTGGCACCATGTTCTTCCAGATAGTCGATGATCATATTGGAAAATGTCAGTTCCGGATCCTTGGCACTGTTTGGAATTATATAAAATCTGTCCATATTGCTTCAGTCCTTTCCAAACATCAGTCCAGCTGTCCGTGGGCTTCCTTTACCACATCCTCTACGGATACATCAAGACTCATAGGCACTTCAGTTCCTTCCGGATGTTTTTTGAGGTGAAGGAGATATTCAATATTTCCCTCCGGTCCCTTGATCGGGGAAAAAGAAAGATGACAGGGTTCCATGGCAATGCTCATGGCATAATCCCGTACCTTTTCAATGACTTCCTCATGGACCTTCGGATCACGGACAACGCCTTTTTTTCCAACTTTTTCTCTGCCTGCCTCAAACTGCGGTTTGATAAGACATACGATCTCTCCGTCTTCTGTGAGAAGATTTCTTACAGGAAGAAGAACTTTTGTCAGGGAGATGAAAGAAACATCGATGGAAGAAAATGCTGCCGGCCCTTCCAGATCTTCCGGTACCACATAACGGATGTTTGTCTTTTCCATGCATACGACTCTCGGATCATTCCGGAGTTTCCAGTCCAACTGTCCGTATCCCACATCAATGGAATAAACTTTGACTGCTCCGTTCTGAAGCATACAGTCTGTGAAACCGCCGGTGGATGCGCCTACATCCATACATACTTTATCATTCAGCGTTACGCCGAAATTTTTCATGGCTTTCTCAAGTTTCAGTCCGCCTCTGCTGACATAGGGAAGCGTTTTTCCTCTTACTTCCAGCTTGGCAGTCTCCGCAAACATGGAGCCTGCCTTGTCTTCTTTCTGGCCGTTAACGTATACCTCTCCGGCCATGATATAAGCTTTTGCTTTTTCCCGTGACGGTGCAAGTCCCTGTTCCACCATCATGATATCCAGTCTTTTTTTCATATTATCCTCCAACAGCCCGGCTCTTTATGTGCCGGGCTGTAAAATGCCCCGCAGGTCCTTATTCCCCCACAAAGGCTGTCTCTTTTATTTTCTGTTATTCCCAAGATCTTCCCAGCTCTGCTCTATGGCATCCAGGATTCCCTGTACATTTAAACCGGTTTTTACCCGTTGGCTGTCTACAGTTCCATGCTCGATAAAATGATCCGGGATTGCCAGCGGAAGCACTCTTACTTCCGGATGACAGGCTTCCATATAAGCAGATACATGTTCTCCAAATCCGCCACTTTTTACATTTTCCTCTACAGTCACAAAAAGACTGTGGTTCTGTGAAAGGCGGTCAAGAAGGCTGGTATCCAGCGGTTTTACAAAACGTACATTGACAAATGTAGCTCTTGCGATTCTGTGATCTCTTATCTCCTCACAGACTTTCTGACAGACAGAAACCATGCTTCCAACACCAAGGACAGCAATCTCACTGCCCGAGGTGATCACTTCACTTCTGCCCTTCTCAAGTGGCTCATCACGCTCTTCCATATCTGTACATGCTGTTCCCTTCGGATAACGGATCGCACAGGGACCATCCAGCTCTTCTACTGCAAATTTCAGCATCTGCTCCAGTTCTTTTCCATTCTTGGGAGCCATAACTGTCATATTAGGGATCATAGACAGATAGGAAAGATCAAAGCATCCATGATGGGTTTCTCCGTCTGCTCCCACAAAACCTGCCCGATCAATAGCAAAGATCACATGAAGATTCTGCATGCACACATCGTGGAGGATCTGATCAATTCCTCTCTGCAGGAACGAAGAATAGACCGCAAAAACCGGAATCATTCCTCCAAGAGCCAGCCCTGCCGCAAAGGTTACCGCATGCTCTTCTGCAATACCCACGTCAAAAAATCGTTCCGGGAATTTCTTACAGAACCGGTTCAGTCCGGTTCCATCGGGCATGGCAGCCGTAATGGCAACTACTTTCTGGTTCTTCTCTGCCACAGAACATATTGCGCTGGAAAAACAGTCCGTATATGTGGGCGCTGTTTTTTCTGCAAGAGGTCTGCCGCTTTTGATCTCAAAAGGACCGGTTCCATGAAAACGCTCCGGATGGGAAGATGCCGGTCCATAACCTCTGCCCTTTTCCGTAAGGACATGGACAACCACCGGTCCCTCCACTCTTTTTGCCTCATTAAAAAGCTTCATCATCTGACGCATATTATGGCCGTCTACTGGCCCCAGATAAGTCAGACCCATATTTTCAAAAAGCATTCCGGGAATGATCAGCTGCTTAATACTGCTCTTGGTTTTGCGGACCGTATCCACCACGGCTGTTCCAACATGTGGAATTTTTTTGAGCGTTTTTGTCACGCCGATTTTCATTCCCGTGTAAGTCTCCGCTGTACGCAAGGCACTTAAATAGGTGGACATTCCTCCAACATTCTTGGAAATGGACATGTTGTTATCATTGATGATAATAATAAAATTTGTCTTCAGCTCAGCCGCATTGTTTAATGCTTCATATGCCATTCCACCGGTAAGCGCACCATCTCCGATGACAGAAACCACATGATGTTTCTCTCCCCGCAGATCTCTGGCACGGACATAACCAAGTCCTGCGGAAATGGAATTGGAACTGTGTCCGGTATCAAAAGAATCACAGTCACTTTCATTTCTCTTCGGGAAGCCACTTAAGCCTCCCTCTTTGCGAAGATCCTTAAAGCCGTCTTTCCTGCCTGTAAGAATCTTATGCGTATAAGCCTGATGTCCCACATCCCAGATCAGTTTATCCTGTGGAAAATCAAGCACATTATGCAGAGCAAGGGTCAGCTCCACCACACCCAGATTGGATGCCAGATGGCCGCCTGTCTCACTTACACTCTGGATCAAAAAGCTCCTGATTTCCTCGGCAAGGCGCGGAAAATCCTCCAATGAAACTTTATGAATATCATTTGGCTTTTTAATTTTTTCCAGAATCATTCGTATCCTTCCTTCGTTCTTTCTATTTCCTGCGGCTTACTAGACTTTCCACAAGAAGATCCAGAAATTCATTCTTCCTGTCAAGACTGTTTAAAAGCTCTACCGCATGTTCAGAAAGTTCTTTAACCTTGCCGGCTGCTGCCGGGGCTCCCATGAGGCTTACATAGGTAACCTTATTGTTCTTCTCATCACTGTGGATCGGTTTTCCCAGTTCCTCCTGGGTACTGGTCACATCAAGGATATCATCCTGGATCTGAAAAGCCAGCCCGATGTTCTCTGCAGCCTGCTCCACAACTTCAAGTTCTTCCTCCGATGCCCCTGCCAGCACGGCACCGGCCATCATGGAAGCCTCGATCAGTGCGGAGGTCTTGTTCTTGTAAATATAATCCAGCATCTCACGTTCCAGAGGTTTGCCGTCATTCTCCACGTCCACACTCTGTCCTCCAAGCATACCGTTGATGCCGGTCTTATCTGCCATAATCCTCATGGCAGATATCACACGTTCTTTATCTTCAGTCAGGTCGAAAGCGGAAAGCATCACCTCATAGGCTCTGTTCAAAAGTGCCACACCGCTTAAAACACCCATAGCCTCTCCATATACCTTATGTGTGGTCAGCCTTCCTCTCCTGTAATCGTCGTTATCCAGTGCCGGAAGATCGTCATGGATCAGCGAATGCGTATGGATCATCTCCATCGCCGCCATAAAAGGCTCACAGAGCGCGCCCTCTCCTCCGAATAAACGATATGTTTCCATAATCAGAATCGGGCGGAGTCTCTTTCCGCCTGCCGTCATACTGTAATTCATGGCCTCTGCCATGGTTTTTGCAAAACCGGATTCTTCCGGAAGATATTCCCGGATCACATGTTCTGCTTCTTCTGTTCTTCTTTTCAGTTCTTCTTTAAAATTCACGAAATGTCCCATCCTCATTCATCTGAAGCATCTTTTTTTCTACAGTATCCAGTCTTCCATTTAAATCTTTAAGAAGTTCCATCCCCTGCCTGTAAAGGCAAAAGGATTCTTCCAGAGATGTTTCTCTGTCTTCCAGCTTCCGGGCAAGCAGATCAAGCTCTCCGAAAGTCTCCTCTATGGATTTTCCTTCTTTCTTTTCTTCTGTTTCTGCCATTATCGTTCTTCCTCCCTGATGCTGTCCACAACTGCTTCTATTACACCATCTGTTACTGCAACAGAAAGTCTTTCTCCTTTTTTAACCTGACTGATTTCCGTAACTGCATGTCCGTCTGTGTCGGACACAAACGCATATCCGCCATTCAGCTTCTTCAGTGGAGAAAGTCCTTCAAACCGTTGAATCCATACTGCCAGTTCATGACGTTTTTCTGTCAGTTTATGCTCCATGGAAGAGCGCAGACGTTCTTCCAGATCTGCGGCATGTTGTCTTTTCTCTCTCAGCACAGATTCCGGGTTTAAATATTTCAGCTTCGTTTCATATGCTTTCAGCCTTTCGGCAAAAAGTTCTGTTTTGCTGTTCATGGCACTCTGCAGACGTTCTCTGTATATTCGAAAACTCTCCATCACGCTGCGAAAATCATCTACCGCAAGCTCTGCCGCAGCCGAAGGTGTGGGAGCCCTCAGATCCGCCACAAAATCCGCGATAGTAAAATCGGTTTCATGGCCTACCGCCGAAATCACAGGTGTTTTACACTCAAAAATAGCACGGGCTACGATCTCCTCATTAAAAGCCCAGAGATCTTCAATAGAACCACCTCCACGGCCGACAATGATCACGTCCACCCCTGCTTCATCCAGCATTTGGATTCCTTTTACAATACTCTGTGCCGCACCTTCTCCCTGCACAAGTGCCGGATAAAGGATAATCTGCAGATAGGGATTTCTTCTTCCCGCAATATTTCGGATATCCTGCACAGCCGCACCGGTAGGCGCTGTCACCACACCAAGAGTATGAATAAAATGAGGTATGGGCTGCTTATATTCCCGGGCAAACATCCCCATATCCTCAAGTTCCTGTTTCAGTGCCAGATACCGCTCATAGAGAGCACCGGCGCCCTCCAGAGTAATCTCTTTCGCATAAAGCTGATAACGCCCGTCTCGCTCATATACATCTACAGCGCCGCCTACAACCACCTTATCTCCGTCCTTCATGCGAAAGGCAAGGCCACGACGGTGTCCCGCAAACATCACACAGCTTAATGTACCCGTCTCATCCTTCAGGGAAAAATAGATATGTCCACTGGTATGATATTTACAGTTGGATACTTCTCCCTTTACATAGACTTTCCGGAGAAAGTAGTCCTGGGTAAACATATTTTTGACATAATGGTTTACCTGGCCGACAGAATAGACATTTCTCATGCGTTCTCTTCAGGAACTTCCGCTGCTTTCTCTTCTGTGTCAGCAGCTTTCTCCTCGTTCTTCTCTTCTTTTTCGGATGCGATCTTTCCGAGGACTCCGTTTACAAAAGAACCGGAAGCATCGCCGCCAAATCTCTTGGCAAGTTCTACAGCCTCATTGATGGCTACTCCTGTCGGTACATCCTCATCATATTCCATCTCGTATACTGCCAGGCGAAGTGCTGCGAGATCCACACGGCTCATACGTTTGGTCTTCCATCCACGGCTTGCACTGTTCAGCTGTGCATCGATATCTTCCAGATGCTCCCTTACATGTGCATATTTCTTCTTCATATATTCCTGGTCCTGCTCTGAAAGTTCTCCAAGACCTTCAAAATAAAGAGAGAGCTGTTCTGTCATCTCTT
>OLQK01002128.1_pt1 | contig 11113 bp, 10 predicted proteins | sample 1672501 | NCBI WGS metagenome assembly OLQK01 (sample SAMEA3136693, study PRJEB25190) | human gut metagenome | biome: human gut; feature: human-associated habitat; material: faeces | place: Austria | collected 2013 | reverse complement strand
GACACCGGATTATGAGAAAGTCATGAAAGAACATGATATGCCGGACTGGTATCTCTGGTCCTGCAAAAAGATCAAATATATGTTCCCGAAAGCCCATGCGGTGGCTTATGTTATGATGGGTATCCGTATTGCCTGGTTTAAGATTCATGAACCGCTGGCCTATTATGCAGCCTTTTTCACCATTCGAGCGACGGCTTTTGATTATGGTCTGATGTGTCAGGGTAAAGCGGCTATTGATAATCATATCAAAGCTTATAAAGCAAACCCGAATCTTTCCAAGAAAGAGCAGGATACTCTGCGTGATATGAAGATCGTACAGGAATTCTATGCAAGAGGTTTTGAATTTCTGAAAATCGATCTGTATCAATCGGATGCCATCAAATTCCAGGTTGTAGAGGGAAAATTACTGCCGCCGTTTTCTGTCATTGAAGGCATGGGCGGTATTGCTGCGGAAGCATTGGCTGTGGCAGCTCACGCAGAGACTGAGCGCGGTGAGAAATTCCTGTCGAAGGACGATATTCGTCAGAAGGCTAAAGTCAGTCAGACTGTGCTGGATACTATGGCTGAACTTGGACTTCTCGGTGGACTCCCTGAGAGCAATCAGTTGTCAATTTTTGATTTTGGTTTTTAGGAGGAAGAACTGACTTGAAGAACAAAAAATACAAGAAGAGAATCTATACAAAATCAGAACGATCCTCCTCTGCAAAAGAATATTTAGCAATTATCGGCCGACAGCTGAAACGGCCGATTGAAAAACAGGACAGATGGATTGATAAGAAATCTGCCATATTGGCTGTGGTATACGGCGTTGTGATGGCGGGGCTGGCTGTGTACGCCATGCAGACGGCTGAGAAAAGCCAGGAATGGCTGTGGCTGGCGGTTGTATTTATCGCTGCAGCCATTGTTGTGAATCTGTTTCGATTCCGATATTCAGCTTTGATCGAGATACTTTTAACAGCCTTTGCACCGGCAGCTGTTTTTATGCTTGTGGAAAGTTATACCCACTTGCTTAGTCAGATGTGGGAAGGCCCTGTTATTCTGAACCTTATCATGTATTATCTGTTCTTTAGCGTGCTGCTGTTTATAACCGGAAGAACAGGAATGTCCATCCTTATTGGTTCGATGCTGCTTGGTGCAGCGGGCCTGGCCAATTATTTTGTCCTGATGTTCCGATCATCGCCGATTTTGCCATGGGATCTTTTCTCAGTGGGTGTGGCAGCGACAGTGGCTGATAACTTTGAATATAAATTATCCGTAAGAGCATGCAACGTGATCCTGCTGATCCTGCTGCTCTGGTCATTGTGTCTGAAAATGCGGCTGAAGTTTAAGATGTCGAAGTTCCGCGGTGCCGGTATTGCTGTCATGTGCGCAGCATTCATGGGATTTTGCAGTTATGTTCAGACGGATGCGGCCATCAAAACATTTGATATGGATACAACCCTGTTTACGCCGACGGTTTATTATCGCAATAACGGATTGGCGCTGAGTTTTATCGTGAATCTCCGTTATCTGAAGATTGACAAGCCGGAGGGTTATTCACAGGAAGAACTGGCCAAAATCCAGGATGAGATATCCTCCGGGAACAGTGACAGCAATGTCAATGCAGACAACATTGATCTGACGAAGAAGCCGAATATCATTGTTATTATGAATGAAGCATTTTCTGATCTGTCGGTGCTGGGTGATTATACAACGAATACAGAAGTGATGCCATTTATCAGTTCTCTTTCGGAGAATACCCAGAAGGGATGGATGTATTCTTCTGTTAAGGGCGGCAATACAGCCAATACAGAGTTTGAGTTTCTGACTGGACTCAGTATGTATTTTCTGCCTACAGGCAGTATCCCTTATCAACAGTATATCAAGTCGGAAGTGCCGTCACTGGCCAGTCAGCTGTCCTCTATCGGTTATACATCTGTGTCCATGCATCCGTATTATCCAAAGGGGTGGAACAGAGATACGGTGTATGATGACCTGGGATTTGAAGAGAAATATTTTAAAGATGATTTTTCAAACCCTGAGATATTACGAACCTATATCAGTGACTTGACCACGTATCAGAAGATTATCAGTCGTTATGAAGAGAAGTCTTCTGACGAGAGGTTATTTGTGTTTGATGTGACGATGCAGAATCATGGCAGCTATGTCAAACGCTACAGCAATTTTATCCCGGATGTCAGTGTTGTGGGAGGCAGCGGCACTTATCTGAAGGCTACAGAACAGTATCTGTCATTGATCAAGCGTTCCGATGAAGCTTTCAAACAGTTGGTGGAATACTTTGAAAAGCAGTCAGAACCGACGATCATTATGATGTTTGGCGATCATCAGCCGGCAGATTACATTACCAATGTGGTAGACACCGGCAAAAAAACGGGAAGCAATGATGCGTTTGTCACTTCCATTGGAACAGGCAGTGACCGAAAGGAAAGATATATTGTGCCGTTTGTCATGTGGGCCAATTATGACATCAATGAAAGTCAGGGGGAAGAGACAAGTGCCAACTATATGGCTGTACGTCTTTTGAAGGCAGCAGGGCTGCCGTTGACGGATTTTCAGAGTTATCTGTCTGATTTGCAGCAGAATGTTCCGTTTATCTCTGCACATGCATTGAAGGAAAATACAGGAACAGACTGTGGTGAAGAAGAAGCGGAAGCACTGCTGAAAAATTATAAGAAACTTTTATATAATGATCTGTTTGATACAAAACATCGGCTGCAGGCGTTTTATTCTTATGAATAATCGTCAAGTTGGCTATTGCCAAATAATCAAACTGGTGTTACAATGATTAAGATAGTATATTAACTTTAGCAAAGAGTGGGCGCAAGTCCACTCTTTGTACGTGTTAAGGAATCTTAATTCGGGAAGGAAGTGAGTTACATGGCAAAGAAAGATTATGAAAGCAGGACTGAGGCAATGCTCATGCCGATCGTCGAGGCGAAAGGATTTGAACTTGTCGATGTAGAATGGGTGAAAGAAGGTGCCAACTGGTATCTGCGTGCCTATATTGACAAGGAGAACGGGATTACAGTAGATGACTGCGAAGAAGTCAGCCGGGCGCTCAGTGATTTACTGGATGAAGAGGACTTTATTTCGGAAAACTATATTCTGGAAGTCAGTTCACCGGGTCTTGATCGTCCTCTGAAGAAAGAGAAGGATTTTGCGAGAAGCATCGGCAAGGATGTTGAAGTGAAATTGTTCAAAGCAATTAATAAAGAAAAGGAATTCGTCGGTATTTTGAAAGCATACGATGAAGATACGGTGACACTGGAAATGGAAGATGAAACCGAGATGCAGTTTAAACGTTCCGATATTGCGCGCATCCGGCTTGCATTCTTCTTCTGATAGAACAGACATAGAGGAGGAATTAAAAAAATGAATGAAGGTAAAGAGTTAATCAAGGCATTGGACGATATAGAAAAAGAGAAAGGCATCAGCAAAGATATTCTGCTTGAAGCTATTGAGAATTCTCTTGTCGCTGCCTGCAAGAATGAGTACGGCAAAGCAGATAACATCCGTGTGACTATGAATCGTGAGACAGGTGAAGTCAAAGTTTTTGCAGATAAGACAGTTGTAGAAGAAGTGGAAGATCCTGAAATGGAGATCAGTGTTGCGGATGCAAGACTGAAGAACAAGTTCTATGATCCGGGCGATATTGTTCATGTGGAGATCGTACCGAAGAATTTCGGACGTATTGCAGCACAGAAGGCAAAACAGGTCGTTGTCCAGAAGATTCGTGAAGAAGAAAGAAAGTCTTTATATAATGAATATTATGGTCGCGAGAAAGACATCGTAACAGGTGTTGTACAGAGATATAACGGCAAGAATATCAGTGTGAACCTGGGCAAGGTTGATGCGGTTCTGACAGAGAATGAACAGGTGAAGGGCGAAGTATTCAAGCCGACAGACCGTATCAAGCTCTATATTGTAGAAGTAAAGAATACAACAAAGGGACCGAAGGTCACTGTATCACGTACACATCCTGAATTGGTGAAGAGACTTTTTGAAGCAGAAGTAACAGAAGTCAGAGACGGTACAGTTGAGATCAAGAGCATTGCAAGAGAAGCAGGTTCCAGAACAAAGATCGCAGTCAGCTCCAACAATCCAAACGTTGATCCTGTCGGTGCATGTGTCGGTATGAATGGTGCCCGTGTCAATGCCATTGTTGATGAGCTTCGCGGTGAGAAGATCGATATCATCAACTGGAGCGAGGATCCTGCCGTTCTCATCGAGAATGCATTAAGCCCTGCAAAGGTTGTCTCTGTTGATGTGGATCCTGAAGAGAAGAGCGCAGCTGTTGTTGTTCCTGATTATCAGCTGTCACTGGCTATAGGCAAGGAAGGCCAGAATGCAAGACTGGCAGCTAAACTGACAGGCTACAAGATCGATATCAAGAGTGAATCCCAGGCTTACGGTTACTAAAAGGTGACGGCCATGAAGAAGATTCCTATGAGACAGTGTATCGGCTGTCAGGAAATGAAGAGCAAGAAAGAAATGATCCGTGTCATTAAAACGCCGGAAGATGAGATATGTATTGATGCAACAGGGCGCAAAAACGGACGCGGTGCCTATATTTGTCCGAAAAGTGAATGTCTGCAGAAAGCCATTAAGAACAGAGGCCTGGAACGTTCACTGAAGATGCAGATACCGAAGGAAGTTTACGGACAGCTGGAAGAGGAGATGAAGAATATTGACAGATAAAGCTTTATCAATGATCGGACTGGCGACAAAGGCAGGCAAGATCGCCAGCGGTGAGTTTGCAGTAGAATCTGCAGTCAGAAAGGGCAAGGCATGTCTTGTCATTATTGCATCGGATGCATCTGACAATACGAAGAAATCATTTAATGATATGGGTGCTTATTATCATGTGCCTGTATACATTTATGGAACAAAAGAAAGTCTCGGAACACATACGGGACGTGGATACAGGGCTTCACTGGCAGTACTTGATGCCGGTTTCGGAAAGTCCATCAGGAAACTTATTGATACAGGAATCAATCAGTGATTCCGCCATTTTAACGGAGGTAGCCTATGTCAAAAATCAGAGTACATGAATTGGCAAAGGAATTAAATAAAAGCAGCAAAGATGTCATCTATGCATTAAAGGGACATGGTGTGGATGTAGAGAGCCATATGAGCACCATTTCATCAGAGAATGCAGATAAGATTAGAAAGTTCTTTACACAGTCGGCAGCAAAACCGGCTCAGAAGCAGGAAACAAAGCCGGCTCAGGACAATAGAAACGCAGCACCACGCCGCAATAACAATGTCCAGGGTGGTATGGACAGCCGCGGTAATTACAGCACACCATCAAGAGACAATGGCAGCCGCGACGGTCAGAACAGAGGTTATAACCGCGATGGTCAGAATAGAAACGGCGGTCGTGACGGTCAGAACAGAAGCTTTAACCGCGACGGCAACGGCCAGAACAGAAGCTTTAACCGCGATGGCAACGGTCAGAACAGAAGCTTTAACCGCGACGGCAACGGTCAGAACAGAAGCTTTAACCGCGATGGCAACGGCCAGAACAGAAGCTTTAACCGCGACGGCAACGGCCAGAACAGAAGCTTTAACCGCGATGGCAACGGTCAGAACAGAAGCTTTAACCGCGACGGCAACGGCCAGAACAGAAGCTTCAATCGCGACGGCAACGGCCAGAACAGAAGCTTCAATCGCGACGGCAATGGCCAGAACAGAAACGGCAGCCGTGACAACAGAGGTCAGGGTGGCAGAAACGGCGGCCGTGACGGCAAGTTCAATCTTGACAGTGCCATCAATAAAGAAGTTGTTATGACAAAGGATACAACAAGAGAAAACCGCAGAAACTATAAGGACAACAAAGATCGTGACAACCGCCGTGATGATAGAGATTTTGAAGGAAGAAATGCATCCAGAAACGGCAAGAACAATAATAAGAACAACAATAACAATAGCAATAGAAACACAATGCGTAAGAAACCTGTCAATGCACAGCCAAAGTCGGAACCGGTTGTAGAGAAGGTAACAAGCATTGAACTGCCTGAGACAGTAACAATCAAAGAACTGGCAGATAAGATGAAGATTCCGGCAGCTCAGATCATCAAGAAGCTTTTCCTTGAAGGTAAGATGCTTAATGTGAACTCAGACATCACATATGATGAGGCAGAAGAAATCGCACTTGAATATGATATTCTCTGTGAACATGAAGTTGTTGTGGATGTTATCGAAGAGATGCTGAAGGAAGAGGAAGAAAATGAAGAAGATCTTCAGCCAAGACCACCGGTTGTCTGCGTTATGGGTCACGTTGACCATGGTAAGACATCTATCCTTGATGCTATCCGTAAGACAAGTGTTACATCCGGAGAAGCCGGCGGTATTACACAGCACATTGGTGCCTATGTTGTTGAAGTCAGTGGTCAGAAGATCACATTCCTGGATACACCTGGACATGAAGCTTTCACAGCCATGCGTTTAAGAGGTGCGCAGTCTACAGATATCGCAATCCTTGTTGTTGCAGCTGATGATGGTGTTATGCCTCAGACAATTGAAGCCATTAACCATGCAAAAGCAGCAGAAATCGATATTATTGTTGCAATCAACAAGATTGATAAGCCGAGTGCCAATATTGACCGTGTTAAACAGGAACTGACAGAATATGGTCTGATCGCAGAGGACTGGGGCGGTACAACCATTATGGTACCTGTTTCCGCACATACAGGTGAAGGTCTTCAGGATCTGCTGGATATGATCCTTCTGGATGCTGAAGTGAAAGAATTAAAGGCGAACCCTAATAGAAAGGGTCGTGGCCTGATTCTTGAAGCACAGCTGGATAAAGGCCGTGGTCCTGTGGCAACTGTGCTGGTTCAGAAAGGTACACTGAATGTTGGTGATAATGTAACTGTTGGTACTGCATTTGGTAAGATAAGAGCAATGATTGATGATAAGGGGCGCCGTGTAAAGAAAGCCGGTCCGTCTACACCTGTAGAGATTCTTGGTTTGAATGAAGTGCCTCAGGCTGGTGAAGTCTTCATTGCAACAGATACTGAAAAAGAAGCCCGTGCAATGGCTGAGACATTTATCGCCACAAAACGTGAGAAGATGCTGGCTGATACAAAATCAAAATTATCTCTGGATGGTCTGTTTGATCAGATCCAGGCAGGTCAGATCAAAGATCTGAATATCATTGTCAAAGCCGATGTACAGGGTTCTGTAGAAGCTGTGAAACAGAGTCTTGCAAAACTTTCCAATGATGAAGTGGCTGTCAAGGTTATTCACGGCGGTGTTGGTGCCATCAATGAATCTGATGTTACATTGGCTTCTGCATCCAATGCGATCATTATCGGTTTCAATGTTCGTCCGGACAATCAGGCGAAGATTATTGCAGAACAGGAAAAAGTCGATCTGCGTCTGTACAGAGTCATCTACAATGCCATTGAAGATATCGAAGCTGCTATGAAGGGTATGCTTGAACCGACATTCGAAGAGAAGATCATCGGCCATGCAGAAGTGCGTCAGACATATAAGGTATCCGGGGTCGGCACCATCATCGGCGGTTATGTTCAGGATGGTAAGATCGTTCGTAACTGCAAGGTACGTCTCTTAAGAGATAATGTTGTTATTCATGAAGGTGAGCTTGCATCTCTGAAGCGTTTCAAAGATGACGTGAAAGAAGTTAATTCCGGCTATGAATGCGGTATGTCCTTTGAGAAATATAACGATATTAAGGAAGGCGACCAGATTGAAGCTTTCGTTATGGAAGAAGTGCCGAGATAGGAGTATATAGATGAGAAAGAACAGTATAAAGAATACGCGTATCAATGGTGAGGTTCAGAAGGAACTGAGCCGTATTATCTCCCGTGAGATTAAAGATCCGCGCATCAGTCCGATGACCAGCGTTGTTGCTGTGGAAGTAGCACCGGATCTGAAACAGTGCAAAGCTTATATCAGCGTGCTGGGCGATAAAGATGCACAGGATGCAACACTGGCAGGACTTAAAAGTGCCATTGGTTTTATCCGCCGTGAGCTTGCACGGACTGTGAACTTAAGAAATACACCTGAAATTCATTTTGTTTTGGATCAGTCGATCGAATACGGCGTCAATATGTCAAAACTGATTGACGATGTTGTTCGTTCAGATGAAGGAAAAGAACATGAAGGAGAAGAGGACAATGAATAATATTCTGTCCTGCCTGGAAGGGGTCCGAACAGTCATTATTGCCGGCCATACAAGACCGGATGGTGACTGCGTCGGCGCCTGTATGGGCCTCTGGCATTATCTCAGGGATAATTATCCTGAGATTGAGGCAGATGTCAGACTGGAACCGGTTCCAGAAAGCTATAAAGTGATTGCCGGTGTTGAGCAGATTATTGGCAGCTATGAAGATGATAAGGTCTATGATTTATTTATTGCACTGGATGCCAGTGACAAAGGGCGTCTTGCCGGAGCGCAGAAATATTTTGATACGGCAAAACACAGGATCTGTATTGACCATCATATCAGCAATCCGGGCTATGCCGATGAGAATATGATCGTGTCGGATGCCAGTTCAACCTGCGAAGTACTGACAGGGCTGATGGCAATGGAGGCTATTTCTTATGATGCAGCAGTGGCATTGTATATTGGTATTATTTGTGACACCGGTGTGTTCAAATACAGCAATACAAGCCGTCATACAATGGATATGGCCGGCTGCCTGATGGAAAAAGGCATTCCGTATTCAGATCTCATTGATGATGTTTTTTACCGCAAAAGTTATAAGCAGAATAAGATTCTGGGCTATGCCCTGCAGAAATGCCGACTTGTTCTTGACAATCGAATGATTGTGTGTGTGCTTGAAAAACCGGAGCTGGACCGTTTGGGTGCAGGACATGGTGATCTGGAAGGTATTATCGATCAGCTGCGTCTGACAAGGAACATTGAGGTAGCATTGCTTGCATCTGCCTCCGACACAGAGGCAAACACTTATAAATTCAGTATGAGATCCAATCATTTCGTGGATGTTGCAGCGGTTGCAGGCAAATTTGGCGGCGGCGGCCATGTGCGCGCAGCGGGATTTTCAGCAGTGGGCGATATCAATGAAATTTATCATACAGCAGAAGCATTAATAAAGGAGCAGCTGGATACATGTACGATGGAATGATTAATGTCTGCAAGGAAAAAGGTTTTACATCCCATGATGTTGTAGCAAAACTCAGGGGAATCCTTCATCAGAAGAAAATCGGCCATACGGGTACGCTGGATCCGGATGCAACAGGGGTTCTGCCGGTCTGTCTCGGCAAAGGAACAAAGCTCTGTGATATGATCACAGACCGGGACAAGACTTATCGCGCGGTGATGATGCTTGGCAGAACTACCGATACACAGGATATTTCCGGACAGATTCTTACTGAAAAGGCTGTGAATGTCGATGAGCATGAGGTCAGAGATGCAGCGGTTTCTTTTGTTGGTGATTATATGCAGATACCGCCGATGTATTCTGCTATTAAGGTAGATGGCAAAAAGTTATATGAGCTGGCCAGGGCTGGTCAGGAAGTTGAACGAAAGGCCAGACATGTGGTGATTAATGCCCTGAATATCACAGAAATACAGCTGCCTTATGTCACAATGGAGGTCTCATGTTCCAAAGGCACGTATATTCGTACACTGTGTCAGGATATTGGCGAGAAACTGGGCTGTGGTGCCTGCATGACGGAACTTGTCCGTTTAAAAGTGGGGGCATTTGATATTGCACATGCATGGACACTTGCTCAGATTCAGGAAATGGCTGCCTGCGGTGAAGAAGAAGTGCTCAGACATATTGTGCCTGTCGAAGAAATGCTTTCGGATTATCCGGAATTCAAAACGACAGATGCATTTTCGGATAAAATGCTTGCCAACGGCAACTGGCTGCCGAGGGAACAGGTTGCAACCTCCGGCGGTGATGCGTCCGCTGTACTCAAAGACGGAATGCAGGTACGCATGTACAGCAGTACAGGTAATTTTACGGCGATTTATCAGTATGTGGCCGTCAAAAACAGCTTAAAAAATATAAAAATGTTTGTATAGAGGTAGCATTGGTCATGATTTATTTTAGAGGAACAAAGGATATCCATCTTGATCACACCGTAGTTGCCCTTGGAAAATTCGACGGACTGCATCGGGGACATCAGCTTTTGATCAACAAATTAAAAGAATATGGCAAAAAGGGTTTTCAGACCGTTGTCTTTACTTTTGACTTTCATCCGATGAGTCTGCTGACCGGAAAGAAACAGTCGCTGATTTATACAAAAGAAGAGCGGCTTCGCATTGTGGAAGAAATGGGGATCGATGTATTGATCGAGTATCCCTTTACCCAGGAGACAGCGCATATGATGCCTGAAGATTTTGTGCGGGATGTACTTGTGAGAGATATCGGCGCAAAGGTGATTGTCGTTGGAGATGATTTCCATTTTGGATACCAGAGAAGTGGTGATGTCTCGTTTTTGAAAAAGCATGCGGCAGCGTATGGTTATGTTGTTGATAACTGTGAAAAACTGTGTGTACACGGCGAAGAGATCAGCTCAACAATGATTAGAGGCTATATTGCAGAGGGCAGAATGGAGACGGTCACAGAACTTCTCGGACGTCCGTATGAGATTAATGGAAAAGTTATTCCGGGAAAAGCCAATGGAAGAAAAGTTGATATGCGGACAGCCAATCTGGCGCCAGATGACATTAAACTGCTGCCGCCGGAAGGTGTATATGCATCGGTTGTTCAGATTGAAGGTATGGAAGGAAAGTACTATGCGCTGACGAATATCGGTCGCAATCCGACAGTTGGAGATCATAATGAACTTCGTATAGAAACCCATGTTGTTGAGTTTTCAGGCGATTTATATGATCGGATGATCACTGTGCGCATTTATCAGAGACTGCGGGATGAACACAAATTTGCCAGTCTGGAAGAAGTGAAGGCACAGGTCATGAAGGATCAGGAAAAGGCCATGGCCTATTTTAAAGAACATCATATCTGATGAAGGTGTATAAAGGACGCTCAGGGGAGGCTTCAAAAAAAGAACTGAAACAGAATTCTGCGTTAAGGACAGAAGTGTTTCGGTTCTTTTTTATTTTGTAACTGTTCAGAGCCAAGCAAAATTTCAAAAAACAGGTATAAAATGC
>OLQK01002124.1_pt1 | contig 11128 bp, 9 predicted proteins | sample 1672501 | NCBI WGS metagenome assembly OLQK01 (sample SAMEA3136693, study PRJEB25190) | human gut metagenome | biome: human gut; feature: human-associated habitat; material: faeces | place: Austria | collected 2013 | reverse complement strand
AAGTAGCGTACCAAATCCCAGAAGTGCCACATTAATTCTCGGCGATCCTGCAAAGTCACCTTCCAGAGTTATGTTACCTGCTACGCAAAACAGTCCAAATAACAGGACAATGAACGTCAGGTAATCATTTAACACACACTCCAATACTGTTTCCACTGAAGCTGCCGGTCCATTTAACACTGCAAACGGGATAATAAATAGCAGGGAACAAACAGCCACCACAAGCGGTTGATTTTTCTCCCACCATTCTCCTTTGACCAAAGGAAGCACTGCAATGCAGAGCAAAAGCCCTGCAAATGGAATGCAGAGCCATGCCGGTACAGCTAATTCTATCATATTCTCCATTTAGTTTTCCCCCTGCTGTAGTCTCGGAACATCCTGACCGCGCAATGTAATGATCGGGCCGCCTGTTCCTTCAATATATTCTTTCGTAATAACTACATGTCCAATACTATCGTCTTTCGGAATCTCATACATAATATCAAGCATAAATTCTTCAATGATCGCACGGAGCGCACGAGCGCCGGTATCTTTCTCCATTGCTTTTTTCGCAATAGCACGAAGCGCACCTTCGTCAAATTCCAGATCTACCTCATCCAATGCAAGCAACTTCTGGTACTGTTTGAGAATTGCATTTCTTGGTTCTTTTAAAATCTTGATCATCATATCTTCGTCCAGACCTTTTAAAGTGAACACGATCGGAAGACGACCAAGGAACTCCGGAATCATGCCGAATGTCCGCAGATCTTCCACTTTTACCATGGAAAGGATATCCTTTTCCTTATCCCAGCGATCCTTTAACTCCGCATCAAAGCCGATCGAGGTCTTTTTGCGCAGCCGCTGTTTGATAATCTCTTCCAGATCCGGGAACGCGCCGCCGCAGATAAACAGAATGTTCGTTGTATCAATCTGAAGAAATTCCTGGTGCGGATGCTTTCTGCCGCCCTGAGGCGGAACAGATGCCACCGTACCCTCCAGAATCTTCAAAAGTGCCTGCTGAACACCTTCACCGGAAACATCTCTTGTAATAGAGACATTCTCGGACTTCTTCGTGATCTTGTCGATCTCATCGATATAAATAATACCTCTTTCGGCTTTCTCAATGTCATAATCTGCTGCCTGAATCAGTTTCAGCAGAATATTCTCCACATCTTCACCGACATAACCTGCTTCTGTCAGAGCTGTTGCATCTGCGATAGCAAATGGTACATTCAAAATCTTAGCCAGTGTCTGTGCCAAAAGTGTTTTGCCGGAACCGGTAGGTCCTACCATAATAATATTGCTCTTCTGCAATTCCACATCATTGCCGGCGTTGGATGCGATTCTCTTGTAATGATTATAAACAGCGACGGATAAAACCTTCTTGGCCTGTTCCTGTCCGATAACGTACTGATCAAGGAAATTCTTAATCTCAACGGGTTTCAGCAGGTTAAAGTCCGCATCGTTCTGATCCTCTTCCATCTCATCTTCGATGATCTCCATGCAGATATCTACGCATTCATCACAAATAAATGCATTCGGACCTGCAATAAGCTTACGGACCTGATCTTGTGTTTTATTACAAAAAGAACATCTTGGCTGCTTCTTGTCATCAATACGACTTGCCATATACTACCTCTTTTACTTCAAGACTTGCCTATGCACGCTTGGTTACTACAGCATCAATCAGGCCATAATTCTTGGCCTCTTCTGCACTCATGTAATAGTCTCTTTCTGTATCTGCTGCAATCTTCTCCAGTGGCTGATGCGTATTGGCAGCCAGTAATTCATTCAGCATACGCTTTGTGTACTGGATACGGTCAGCAACAATCTGAATCTCTGTTGCCTGTCCCTGTGCACCGCCTGATGGCTGATGGATCATGATGGTTGAATGTGGCAGAGCCAGACGCTTGCCCGGTGTACCGCCTGCCAGCAGGAAGGCACCCATACTTGCAGCCATACCCATACAAATTGTTGATACATCGCATTTAATAAACTGCATGGTATCATAGATAGCCATACCTGCGGATACAGAACCGCCGGGACTGTTAATATACATCTGAATATCCTTACCCGGATCTTCAGATTCAAGGAAAAGGAGCTGTGATACAATCAGATTGGCGGATACATCCGTTACTTCTTCTCCAAGGAAAATAATTCTGTCTTTTAAAAGTCTGGAATAAATATCAAAGGCACGTTCGCCTCTGCTTGACTGTTCAATGACTGTAGGTACTAAACTCATCCTTATCCTCCTGTCAAACCAGATATGCCCCGCATATCTGTCAATGTCAGCACTTTGCTCAGTCAAAACGCTGTTTAGACTGATTCAACACCACAGGGCTGCGGCAAACTTCTCTGCGGCAGCCCTGCTATCTTACGTTATGATTATTCTGCGTCTTCTACAGTTGCTTCTACTTCAGTTACAGGAACTTCTACAGCAGCCTCTGTGATCATGTCAAGTGCTTTCTGCGCAGCGATATCGCTCTTGATGTTCTCTGTTTCTTCGTCAGCGAAGATTTCTTTAACCTTGTCTACTGTCAGACCATATCTTTCAGCAATGTTCGCGAATTCTTTCTCAACTTCTTCTTCACTTGCTGTGATGCCTTCAGCTGCAGCAATTGCTTCAAGAACAAGTCTGTTCTCAATGTTCTTCTGAGCCTGTGGTTTCATCTGTTCAAGAAGGCCGTCCGGTGTCAGGCCTGTAAACTGATAGTACTGAGCCATAGAAAGACCGTTGGACTGCATCTGCTGAGCAAACTGATCCATCATCTGTCTTGTCTGAGTAACTACCATAGGATCCGGAATATCCATCTCAGCGTTCTCTACGATCTGTCTGATAATCTTCTCCTGTTTCTCCTGACGTACAGCTTTTTCTTTCTGTTCTGCAATGCCTTTCTTTACATCTTCTTTGTATTCATCAAGTGTATCAAATTCAGATACATCCTGAGCGAATTCATCATTGATCTCCGGAAGTTCTTTCTTCTTGATCTCATGAACTTTTACTTTGAATACTGCAGCTTTGCCTGCAAGGTCTTTAGCCTGGTAATCTTCTGGGAATGTTACATTTACTTCTACATCAGAATCTGCTGTCGCACCAACAAGCTGGTCTTCGAATCCAGGGATGAAAGAACCTGAACCAAGTACCAGAGGATGGTTCTCAGCTGTACCGCCTTCGAATACTTCACCATCTACAGAACCTTCGAAGTCGATAACAACTGTATCGCCGTTCTCAGCTGGTCTGTCAACTGTAATCTCTCTTGCGTTCTGTTCCTGAACTTTCTTCAGTTCAGCTTCGATTTCTTCGTCTGTTACTTCTACCTTATTCTCAGGTACTTCGATACCCTTGTACTGGCCAAGTGTAACTTCTGGTTTAGTAGCAACTTCTGCTGTAAAGATGAAATCTTTGCCTTTTTCCATCTGTGTAACATCGATGGCTGGCTGAGATGTGATCTTGATATCCTTTACTTCTGCAAGTGCCTTGTCATATTCTTCTGGAATAACGATGTTGGCAGCATCTTCATAGAACATGCCTGCACCGTACATCTTCTCTACCATTGCCTGAGGCACTTTACCTTTTCTGAAACCTGGAATGGAGATCTGGTTCTTCATCTTCTTGTAAGCCTGTGTAATCGCCTTATTGAAAGTTTCAGCCGGAACTGTAATTGTCAGTTTCGCCATATTATGTTCTAATTTCTCTACCTGTACACTCATGATATTAATATCCTCCTTCATCTATCCCGAAACCGGTCCCTCCAAAGTGCGGAGTCGGCCTGTTTTCAAGCGCTTATGGATTTAAGTATATTATACATCCGGGCATATGTAAATAGGGGAGAGCCACTTTTTTCTAAAAAAAACATAAAAAAACGGCTGTTATGGTAAACCAATCAATCAAAAGTCAGCTATTCCTGCTGAAACACACTTCCCTTCGAAGATGAACGTAGCAGTACTAAGATTGCCGGACTTTTCTTGTCACACTCACTTCGCTGCAGTGATATCAAAAAAAGCTCATGTCCAGCATCCTTACTGCCAGACATGGGCCTTCTGTTTTTTTCTTCACATTTTCAATAACGCATTCATAAATGTACCAGCAATGTTAATATATCATCATTTTTAAATTATTTCGCCGACTCCGCATGACGGTTATTATACAAAAACATCAATGCTGACATACCGAAGATCAACACATATCCAATGATACTGATCCAATCCGGCAATTCGCCGAAGAAGATGAAACTCCAGATGGCTGCGAAAATGACCAATGTATAATCATAAATGGAGATTTCTCTGGCCGGGGCATACTTGTAGGCGGCTGTGATGCCAAACTGACCTACGGCTGCGCCTGCGCCTGCACCGATCAGAATCAGAAACTGCTGCAGTGTCATCGGTTCGAAGAAAAAGATAATGTACGGCAATGCCGCCAGGCATGAAAATGCCGAAAAAAAGAACACGATGAAAGGCCCTTTTTCACCTTTAATACCAAGATACCGCACACAGGTGTACGCACCGCCGGCACACACACCGCCGATGAAGCCGCAAAGCGCCGGAAATGTGGCTGTCAGATCAAAAGATGGCTTGATGATAAACAAACTGCCGATAAAAGCGATCACAATGGCAATACACTGGAAGGGTGATAACTTTTCCTTCAGGAAGATGTAGGAAAAGATCAGTGTAAAGAAAGGTGATAACTTGTTCAACATGGAAGCATCCGACAGCACCATATGGCTCAATGCATAAAAGTTACAGAAAATACCAATGGTTCCAAGTACAGCGCGCAAAATCAATGCCGGCAGATTCTCTTTCTTGCAGGAAAAACCCGCTTTGCTTCTATATAATAAGATAAACGCAATAATCGCTGCCACAAGATTTCTAAAAAAGCTCTTTTCAATAGACGGCAGATCACCGGACAGCTTCACGCATAAATTCATAATTGAAAAGCCAAATGCTGAAATCAAAATACACACAATGGCTTTATTTTTCGTATTCATATAAAAAACCTCTCATCTCTTAATATTCGCTTTGTCTGACTATTTTCACCTGATCATTTTCCTTCTGATGCCAAAAGACTTTGTATCTCAACAATCTCTTCCACTTTCATTCTGCTCATGGCACTGTTATGATACCGGCTGTCATAAGTCACATCTTCACCAAACCATTCCGGCGCCGCAAAGCTTTCCGCTTCTTCAATACTCGGAAATTCCACTTCCGCCACAACAATGCCTTCAAACAGGCCTTCAAAAACATCCAGCTCTATTGTATAGGCATGAAAAGGTATCAAATAACGTCTTTTGGTAATAATATTGCCATCTGCTTTCTGAAGAAGATGGGCATATGAATCTGCATCCAATGGCAGATTGTATTCTTCTCTGGCCATCATGCCTCCGCCTTTGTAGGTCATATAATAATTCTCATCTTCACGGCGTACTCTGACAACAGGACGCACATTCAGATAGGCCTGTTCGATCAGATGGCTCTTGTATTGTTCCGGATGCTCCGGCATTTTTTGAATTAAAAATTTACGCTCTATTTCCATAAAACGACTCAAAACCTCCTAATTATTCCACTCATAGTTTCTGTACGTCATTCACATACTAGTAACAGGATAAACAAAAACACTTCAAAAAGCAAGTCTTGTTTGTCCTTTCAGATACAGGATAAAACGAACCAAAAAACGGAGGTGTCACAATGACAAACAATTCTAGTTCTACAATGGAAGTACCACAGGCAAAAGACGCAATGGATAAATTCAAAATGGAAGTTGCCAGCGAAATCGGTGTGAACCTGAAACAGGGTTACAACGGTGACCTTACCAGTGCCCAGGCAGGCTCCATTGGCGGTGAAATGGTTCGGAGAATGATCAAGCGTCAGGAAGAACAGATGGCCAACGGCGGTATGCAGTAACTGAATCTCGCAATCCATTAGCTGCCATTCCCAATCAGCCGCCCCAGGCGGCATTTGCAGACTGCAGCTGATGACTGTAGCAAACGCCGGGAAAGCGGATCCAAAAGGGTCCGCTTTTTCCGTTTCCTGATTGATTGCCTGACACACCGCTTTGCTTGCCCGACACGCCTAAAATAACGCAAAAAATTCGGGGATGTTGCTCAAAGACATACATCCCCTCATCATTCGCACTCATTCAATTGATTCTATTCGTCTTCCTCATCATCTTCAACAGCAGCCGCTGAAACAGCTGATGCAACGGTTGCAACAACTACCAGAACCGCAACGATGACAACTCCGAGAATTAAAACCGGAAGAAACACTGACATAAAATCCATATTCTACACCTCTCTTGCTCCTGCCTCACACTGCCTGTCCTTAAACGAGCCGAACACGTTCAGTGCCTATTGCCTATGGACATTATAGCATGTTCCCCAAAAAATGCAAAGTTTTTTATAATACACTGTTCAAAAAAAATTGTAAATAATATGCATTCCCACGCTGAGCGCTTACTTGGAAGCCTCTGATTCTGTCTCTGTCGGAGCAACTGCAACTGCATTCTCTTCCAGAACATTGAGAACTTCCTCATTAATGATCACCTGACGCAGATACTTCTGGCTGTAATCCTTCTCCAGAGTTGCAACATCTGAATAACCGCTCTGCTTTGCATACTGAGCCACCTTCTCATCATAAAGGGTATCCGGATCGATCTTCTCAGCCTTGGCAATGGCACATACAACCAGCATATTGCCTGCAACCTGCTTGCCGTAATCTGCTGCATCCTTATTGAAATCATCTTCTGTCTGATTCATATACTGTGTCAGGAAATCAGAAAATTCCATACCGAAGTAGGACGCATACTGCTGATAATAACTTGTGTACTGTGCAGAATACTCTGTTACCAGTTCTTCCGGGATTTCTTTGATCTCTGCATTGTCCACAGCCTGCTGAAGCAGTTCCTTCTGCTTGCTGCTCTCTGCTTCAGATTCCTTGTTCGTCTGCAGCTGTGATTTCACATAAGCACGATATTCATCAACGGTTGAAACATCTGTAATGCTCAGCCCCTTAACAAAATCATCTGTCAGTTCCGGCACAATGTCATCGCCTTCGATGTAGTTCACTGTTACATCAAAGACAACCGCCTTGCCCGCCAGATCCGGGTTCGTCTTGTAATCATCCGGGAACTTCAGGTTCAAAGTCTTCTTCTCACCCGGCTTAACACCGATCAGACCATCTTCAAAACCATCAATAAATGAATCAGAACCGATTGTCAGCGATGCACCGGAGGCTGTACCGCCTTCAAAAGTCTCACCATCAATCTTGCCTTCATAGTCAATATTGACTGTATCACCGTCTTCAACGGCTTTGTCCTTGATCTGCTCCGGTGTTGCATGGGCTGTCAGGGTACTGTTGATCTGTGATTCCACTTCTTCATCTGAAACAGATGTATCTGTCTCTGTATAAGTCAATCCCTTGTAATCACCGAGCTTGACCAGGGATTCAACATCATAATCATACGCATAAGCGTTCGTATCTTCAGTCTCTGTTTCGGTCTCTGAGGCAGATTCCGATGCAGACTGCGCTGCTGATTCTGTCTCACTGCCTGCAGCAGTGTCTGTACTATTGGCACTTCCTTTGCCGCATGCACACAATAAAAGAGCTACGCCGAGGCATGCAGCTCCCAGTTTTAAACTTTTCTTCATTGTAATTCGTCCTTTCATATCCAATGATATTATTTATACCACATAATAGAGAAAAATAAAAGCTTTTATACAAATTTCACAGTTTGTTCAAATTCTTAAATGTCGTACTCAGGCATCAAATATCTCAATTTTGCCTTCCACATCTGCGCCGTAACAAAGCCCCTCCGACTCCGGCACGACCTTGCCGTTGCTGGCCTCTGTCACTTCCTTTATAAAAGCAGCATACTGCGTATCCGGCACAAGCAGCTGCATTTCAACACCTTCCGTATAGAGGGTATCAAGAATCATCAGATTCAGTTTGGCCGCCAGATACTGCATCTTGCCCAGCATTGTATAATCCATGCTCATCCGCACCCTACGGCAGAGGAACTTCTCTATTATAAGACTTTCCTTCAATCCTTCCTGAACAGCCGCAGAATATGCTCTGACAAGGCCTCCTGTGCCAAGCAGTGTGCCTCCAAAATACCGGGTCACCACAACAACTGTATTCTTCAGCTGCGGCCCCATCAAAACATCCAGCATCGGTTTGCCCGCCGTCTGAGCCGGCTCCCCATCATCACTGCATCTGGCCGTCTCATTGGTCACACCAACGGAAAATGCATGGCAATTATGCCTTGCATCCCAGTACTGTTTTTTTATCTGCTCTATAAAAGCAAGGGCCTCTTCCTCTGATTCCACATGCGCCGAATGGGCAATGAAACGTGACTTTTTCTCAACAATTTCTGCTGTACCGCCCCTGTACACTGTCTTGTAATTGTTCACTTTATTGATTTCTGCCATTCCCAACTTCCTTACTTTATCTTTTTGTCAAGTTTATTCTATCACCTTCTTGAAAATTATGCTATCCCCTATTATTTCGAAAAAAATACACTTTATTTCAGTAAGCTTATTTGCTATAATGATAGGACGAAGGAGGTTCAGTAATGGATTATAGTAAACAGAATAATGAAAAAAAGCGCAAGAAAATCCGTTCCAATGCTGCTAAATCCAAGAAAAAGATTACTTTCAATATATTCCGTTTCACAATGCTTGCTATTTTGCTTATTGTTATTGTCGGTATCGCTGCCGCCATCGGTGGCTTCAAGGGGGTCATCGACAGTGCACCTGACATTACCGCCAGCAATGTGATGCCGAGTAAACTCAAGTCCGTCATGTATTATCCCGACGGACAGGAAGCGATTGAACTGGTAGGCGCCCAATCCAATCGAACGATCGTGTCGATCGATGATATTCCCAAGTGCCTTTCAAACGCCTTTGTAGCCATTGAGGATAACCGCTTCTATGAACATAACGGCATTGACCCGAAGGGTATTGTCCGTGCCCTTTTCGTTGGTCTTTCCCATGGCGGCAATTTCTCAGAAGGTGCCAGTACCATCACCCAGCAGCTGATCAAGCTCACCGTATTCAACGGTGGTGCCGAGACAGATACGATGCAGCGATTCAAGCGTAAGTTCCAGGAGTGGTATCTCGCTCTCAAGCTTGAGAAAGAGATGTCCAAGGACGAGATCATGGAAGCTTACCTGAATACCATCAACCTCGGCCGCGGTGCCTATGGTGTAGAAGCCGCTGCGGAACGTTATTTTAATAAGAAGTGCAGCGATCTGACGGTTTCCGAATCAGCGGTTATCGCAGCGATCGCCCAATCACCTTCCTACAACAACCCCATTGATTATCCGGATATCAACGCCCAGCGTCGCGACAAGATTCTTAACAATATGCTGACCCTTGGTCTTATTACACAGCAGCAGTATGATGAAGCCAAGGCTGATGATGTCTATTCACGTATTACCGAAGTCAACGAGACAACGAAATCCAAGGATATCATCTATACATGGTTCGAAGATGCTGCCATCGATCAGGTATTAAATGACTTGCAGGAGAAGCTTGGCTATACTTCCGCAGAAGCCAACAATGCCCTTTACAGCGGCGGTCTTCAGATTTATCTGACACAGAGCCGTCACATTCAGGATATTGTCGACAGCTATTATAATGATGATGACAACTTCCCATCCACAGAGTACAGACTCCACTGGGCTCTGACTTACAAAGACAAGGACGGGGAGACCGTCAATATTGATGAGAATTCTCTGCAGAGCTATTATGGCGCTGATGACTGTGATCTGCTTTATGACAACGAAGACCAGGCCAAACAGTCTATTGCAGAATTTCTTGAAGCCAAGGGCATTACTGATGACGATATCATCGCCCAGAGCTTTGATATGACTGTACAGGTACAGTCTTCATTCGTTCTGATGGATCAGTCTACCGGTTATGTACTGGCCTTGAGCGGCGGCCGCGGTGAGAAGAAGACAAGCAGAAGCTTTAACCGCGCCACCCAGTCCACACGACAGCCCGGTTCTGTTTTCAAGACGATTGCCGTTTTCCTTCCTGCTCTGGATTCCTGTGGGCTTTCACTGGCATCTACCAAGGAAGATGAACCTTATACAACTCCTGACGGCTACCAACCGTTCAACACCAATGCCAACTCCTATCAGGGAACGACAACCATCCGTGAGGCCATTACTTACTCCATGAACGTTGTTACTACCAAGTGGCTGGTTGAAGATGTCACACCGAAGCTTGGTATTGAATATCTTGAGAATCTTGGCATTACAACCATGGACGAAGACCGGGATGCTTACGCACCTCTGGGTCTTGGCGGTATCTCCAATGGTGTAACGAACCTTGAACTGACAGGTGCTTATGCGGCTATCGCCAACGGCGGTGTCTATACAGAGCCTATCCTTTACAGCAAGATTCTGGACAAGGACGGCAATGTACTTCTGGACAATGTACCTGAGAAGCACACAGCCATGAAAGATTCTACTGCATGGCTCCTGACAAGTGCCATGGAAGACGTTGTATCCAAGGGTACAGGTACTTCCGCACAGATTTCCAATTACGGTATTGCCGAAGCAGGCAAGACCGGTACAACTGACGACTACAAGGATTTATGGTTCGTTGGTTATACACCTTATTACACAGCCGGTATCTGGTTTGGTTATGACGACAGCACACTGATGCGCTACCGTCTCGGACGCAACTACAACGCGCACAAGGTACTTTGGAAGAATATTATGAATGAAGTCCTTGAGGGCTATGAGGACAGAGATTTCGTGATGCCGTCTGACGTTGAGAAGCTCCGCGTCTGCAGCAGCACAGGTTTATTGGCATCTTATGGCTGCAACGCTATTACCGAGTATTTTGCCAAAGATACTGCACCGACGGAATACTGTTCGAAGCATAGCTATCGTTATTACGAGAATAGTTATGATGATGACAGCAGCTCATCATCGTCCTCCGGCAGCAACAGCTCGAACACAACGTCCGGGGATAATTCCGGCAACGGCAACTCCGGTGCTGACAATTCCGGCGGCGATAATTCAGGTGGTGGCAATTCCGGCGGTGACAATTCCGGCGGTGATAACTCCGGCGGCGATAACTCCGGCGGCGACAACTCCGGTGGCGACAATTCCGGTGGCGACAATTCCGGCGGCGACAACTCCGGT
>OLQK01002118.1_pt1 | contig 11152 bp, 9 predicted proteins | sample 1672501 | NCBI WGS metagenome assembly OLQK01 (sample SAMEA3136693, study PRJEB25190) | human gut metagenome | biome: human gut; feature: human-associated habitat; material: faeces | place: Austria | collected 2013 | reverse complement strand
TGCATAACGGTTTCCTGAACATCGACAACCGCAAGATGTCCAAATCTCTCGGAAATTTCCGTACCGTTCGTCAGATCGGTGAACAGTATGATCTTCAGGTTCTCCGTTTCTTTATGCTGAACGCACATTACAGAAGTCCGCTGAACTTCAGCGCAGATCTGATGGAGGCAGCAAAGAACTCTCTGGAGCGTATCCTTGAGGCGGCAGGCAAGCTCAGCGACCGTAAAGACAATGGGGCGGCAGAGAATATTACAGAGGAAGAGCTTGCGCTTCTCAAAGAAGCAGAAGGTTTTGTTACTAAATTTGAAGCTGCCATGGATGATGATTTTAATACTGCAGATGCACTTGCGGCAATTTTTGAGCTTGTAAAATTTGCCAACACAAACGTAGACGAGAACAGCTCAAGGGAGTTTGCCGGTGGTCTTTATGAGGAACTTTTTAAGCTCAGTGATGTGCTGGGACTGAAAATCGAGAAAAAAGAAGAGATTCTTGACAAAGAAATCGAGGATCTGATCCAGGAGCGCCAGGCTGCAAGAAAGGCAAAGGATTTCCAGAGAGCAGATGAGATCCGAGATGAGCTCCTGAAAAAAGGTATCATCCTTAAAGATACAAGAGAAGGTGTGAAATGGCAGAGAGCTTAAAGAAACTTAAAGAGCTGTTTGATCTGAAAGACGCAGACCTTCGGACCTATTCGCCGCTGACGCTGGCCTATATCGGGGATGGCGTTTATGAGCTGGTGATCCGTACTATTCTTGTGAAAAAAGCGAATTGTCCGGTAAATCGTCTCCACAAAAAAGCCAGCAGCCTTGTAAAAGCATCTGCACAGTCGGGTATGATGGAGATCCTCGAACCACTTTTGACAGAAGAAGAAAAAAGTGTATATCGAAGAGGAAGGAATGCGCATTCCGCTACTATGGCCAAACATGCCACCATGGCGGATTACCGGCGTGCCACAGGGTTTGAGGCGCTGATGGGATATCTTTACCTGAAAGAGGATTTTTCAAGGATACTGGAGCTGGTCCATGCAGGACTTGAGAAGGAGGAAATTTAAATTGACTGAAATGATAGAAGGAAGAAATGCGGTCCTTGAGGCATTTCGTTCCGGTAAATGTGTTGATAAACTGTTTATTCTGGATGGCTGTCAGGACGGACCGGTCCGCACCATCGCAAGAGAAGCCAGAAAACATGATACCATTGTAAAATTTGTTCCAAAGGAACGATTGGATTCCATGAGCGAGACAGGTGCACATCAGGGTGTGATCGCACAGGTTGCGGCTTATGATTATTCTACAGTGGAAGATATCCTGAAAAAAGCAGAAAATAAAGGAGAGCCTCCGTTTATCATTCTTCTTGATAATATTGAAGATCCTCATAATCTGGGAGCTATCATCCGTACCGCAAATCTCGCAGGTGCTCATGGTGTGATCATTCCCAAACACAGAGCAGTAGGACTGACTGCTACGGTTGCCAAGACGTCGGCAGGCGCACTGAATTATACACCGGTTGCCAAGGTTGCTAATCTGGGACAGACTATTGATGAACTGAAAGAAAAAGGCATCTGGTTCGTATGTGCAGATATGGACGGAGAGGTGATGTACCGTCAGAATCTGACAGGACCTATTGGCCTTGTGATCGGAAATGAGGGAAATGGTGTAAGCCGCCTTGTAAAAGAGAAATGTGATTTTACTACCGCGATCCCGATGAAGGGGGATATCGATTCCCTTAACGCTTCTGTAGCAGCAGGGGTGCTTGCTTTTGAGATCGTGAGACAGAGACTGTCAAAATAAATACATCAAATACAGCCATAGCTGTTCGGAGAAAAAATGTGCCGATATAATGAGATGACGGATGAAGCTCTTATCGAAAGACTTCGTGCAGGGGAATCTGCAATTGCAGATTATCTGATGGAAAAGTATAAAGGTCTGGTCAGAAAAAAGGCCCGTGCCATGTTTCTGATAGGTGGGGACACAGATGATCTGATACAGGAGGGGATGATCGGACTGTTTAAGGCAGTCCGTGATTACCAGCCAGACAGGGAGTCGTCTTTTCAGTCTTTTGCAAATATATGTATTGACAGACAGATATATACTGCAATTAAAAGTTCAAACCGCCAGAAACATCAGCCACTGAACACTTATGTGTCTTTAAGCGACGGAGAGACGGAGGAAAACTTCAGAGATTCCTGTGTGGAGCATGATAATCCGGAATCGATCCTGATCGACCGGGAAAATGTGGCGGCTCTCGAAAATGAAATGAAAAAGAGCCTGAGCCCTCTGGAAAACAGGGTACTGCAGTTGTATCTGGATGGAAATGGATATATGGATATTGCCCGGATCCTTGGAAAAACACCGAAATCCATTGATAATGCACTGCAGAGGATCCGTGGGAAAATTAAAAGCTATTTTTGAGAAGAGTAAATACCTCTTTCCTTTTGAATATAAAAGTATTAAAATAATATTCATAAGGAGCAGAATAAGAAAGGAGACCAAATTATGGCAAAGATCAATAAATATTGGGGACTTGTTGCAGTAGGAGCGCTTACCGCTGCCGCAGCAGGAGCTATCGCAGCACTTGTATCCAGACGATCTGTATGCGAAGAAGACTTTGAGGATGATTTCGAAGATCTTGATGATTTCAAGGATGACGAGAAGAAGGAAGAAAAAGAAGAGAAAGAAGTCTTCCAGGACTGGGACAAGACTGCATCTGAGACTGTAGAAGTTTCCAAAGAGGCAGAGGATGCTGAAGAGGCACCAACAGAAGCAGAAGAGGAAACACCTGCAGATGATGAATCGGAGGCCGAAGCGGAAGAAGAGACAGAAGCAGAAGAGACAAAGACAGAAGAGTAAAAAGAGAATCCTGCGTGCTGTGTCTGTGAGCGACAGCACACAGGATTTTTTGTGCTATAATCATGAAAATATGAATTTTTAAAAAAATAAAAATAATGTGTTGACAATATGACAATCATCTGATAATATAAACAACTGTGAGCGGCACAAACGTCGCGAAACAAGCTGCTGTGGCTCAGTCGGTAGAGCGTCGCCTTGGTAAGGCGGAGGTCACGGGTTCGATTCCCGTCAGCAGCTTTTTTTGTGTCTAAAAACAGACAATTTTTTGTTTAGATACAGGTTTTGCGGGTTTCAAAAACTCCGGATTTATGATAAGATAAAACATCAGGATGATATTTAGGAGGGAAAGCAATGGAGAACGAAACAGTTTCCAAAAACTTTATTGAAAATATTATAGACAAAGATCTTGAAGAAGGCGTTTATGACACCGTGCATACACGTTTCCCACCGGAACCTAACGGCTATCTTCATATCGGACATGCGAAATCCATTCTTTTAAATTATGGATTGGCTCAGAAATACAACGGAAAATTCAATCTCCGTTTTGATGATACCAACCCTACAAAGGAGAAATCCGAATTTGTAGAGTCCATCAAGGCTGACGTGAAATGGCTTGGTGCAGACTGGGAAGACAGACTTTTCTTTGCATCTGATTATTTTGATCAGATGTATGAGGCAGCAGTGAAGCTTATTAAGAAAGGCAAGGCCTTTGTCTGCGACCTGACTGCAGACCAGATCCGTGAGTACCGAGGAACTCTTACAGAGCCAGGTAAAGAGAGCCCGTACAGAAACCGTACTGTAGAAGAGAATCTTCAGCTTTTTGAAGAGATGCGTGAGGGCAAATACGGAGATGGCGAGAAGGTTCTCCGTGCCAAGATCGATATGGCATCACCGAATATGAACATGCGTGACCCGGTCATTTACCGTGTAGCCCGCATGACACATCACAATACAGGAGATAAATGGTGCATCTATCCGATGTACGACTTCGCTCATCCGATCGAGGATGCCATTGAGGGTGTGACACATTCTATCTGTACTCTGGAGTTTGAGGACCACAGACCGCTTTATGACTGGGTGGTAAAGGAACTGGAATATCCGCACCCACCGAAGCAGATCGAGTTTGCAAAGCTGTACCTGACCAACGTTGTTACAGGTAAACGTTATATCAAGAAGCTTGTTGAGGACGGCATCGTAGATGGATGGGATGATCCGAGACTAGTATCCATCGCCGCACTTCGCCGCCGTGGATTTACACCGGAGTCTATCCGTAAATTTGTAGAACTCTGTGGTGTTTCAAAGGCGAACAGTTCTGTAGATTATGCAATGCTCGAGTACTGCATCCGTGAGGACCTGAAGCTGAAACGTCCGCGTATGATGGCGATTCTTGATCCGATCAAGCTCGTGATCGATAACTATCCGGAAGGACAGGTTGAGTATCTTGAAGCTCCGAATAATATGGAGAATGAGGAACTTGGAACCAGAAAGATTCCGTTCAGTGGAGAACTTTATATTGAACGTGATGATTTTATGGCAGAGCCTCCTAAGAAATACAAACGTCTCTATATTGGAAATGAAGTTCGTCTTATGAATGCATATTTTGTAACCTGCACAGGTTATGAGGCAGATGACGACGGAACGATCCGTGTAGTCCACTGTACCTATGACCCGGAGACCAAGGGCGGAAATGCACCGGACGGACGTAAGGTAAAAGGAACGATCCACTGGGTGGAAGCATCCAATGCAGGTAAAGTTGAGGTAAGACTTTACGAGAATATCGTAGATGAAGAAAAAGGTGTTTACAATAAAGAAGATGGTTCTCTTAATGTAAATCCGAATTCTCTTACAGTAACAAGTGCTTATGTAGAGCCGGAGCTTCTGAAAGCAAAAGGTTATGACAGCTATCAGTTTGTACGTAACGGTTTCTTCTGCGCAGATATCCATGACTCCAGGGAGGGAGCACCGGTATTTAACCGCATTGTATCTCTGAAGAGCTCTTTCAAATTACCGAAAGCATAAAAACTGTCAAAAAGAATACGAAACATATGACAGCAGTACACCGTGAACAGGTATCAGGGTGTACTGCTTGTTTTGTTTTATCGTCATCAGGAATAAATGGATAAGTACAAAATGCTCCTGCAACGATTTCGGTTGCGCCCATTTACAGAAACGGTTATACTGATAACACAGGAAAGAGAGGAATTACACATGAAGAAAATCGTGCTTGCTTCCGCATCTCCCAGGAGGCGGGAACTTTTAAGCCAGGTAGGAGTCGCCTTTGAAGTGAAGCCTGCCAGCGGGGAAGAACGGATCACCAGTGCAGAGCCTGCGAAAGTGGTGGAGGAACTTTCTCGTCAGAAAGCTATGTTTACGGCATACGCGCTGGAGGAAGAGGAGAACCGAGATCTGAGAGATGTGGTTGTGATCGGTGCAGATACCGTTGTATCTTATGAGGGTAAGATTTTAGGTAAACCGGCAGATGAGACAGCTGCAATAGAGATGCTCGCTATGCTGCAGGGGAATACACATCAGGTATATACCGGTGTAACTTTGTTGATAAGAGAAAAAGGGAGATGGAAAGCTCATACCTTCCATGAGTGCACAGATGTGAGCTTTTATCCGGTGACAGAGGAAGAAATAAAGGAATATGTAAACAGCAAAGACCCAATGGACAAAGCCGGAAGCTATGGGATCCAGGGCGCCTGGGGAGCCTATGTGAAGGGAATCCGTGGTGATTATAACAACGTGGTGGGACTGCCTGTGGCAAGACTGATCTATGAGACAAAAAAACTGGGAATGAACCTGAGAGGATGAAAGACAAAATGATAAAAGCTTGTATATTTGATCTGGATGGAACAATTGCGGATACACTGGAATCTATGGCATATGTGGCGAATGAGATCATGGAAAAGTTTTCCCTGAAACCACAGCCGGCAGATAATTTTCGTTATTACAGCGGTGAAGGTGCAGATATGCTGATCAGAAGATGCCTGATCGATGCAGGAGATCCGGAGCTGGTACACTACGAAGAAGTCAGGGAACTTTATCGCAGGAAATTTGATGAAGATCCGTTGTATAAAGTTGTGCCATATAAAGATATGCCGGAAACCCTTCAGAAGCTGAAACATACAGGCCTTAAGATGGCTGTATGCTCCAATAAGCCTCATGTTGCGGCGCAGAAAGTGGTAAAGGCGATCTATGGCGATCTGTTTGATGAGGTGATGGGACAGCAGGAAGGGATCCGCAGAAAGCCGGCGCCGGATGGTCCGCTGAAGATTGCAGAAGATTTCGGCGTAAAGCCGGAAGAATGTATGTATATCGGAGATACAAAGACAGATATGCAGACAGGAAGTGCTGCCGGAATGTATACCGTTGGTGCACTATGGGGATTCCGTGACAGAGAAGAGCTTGAAAATAACGGTGCAGATATTGTAGCAGCTGTACCTGGTGATCTGTTTACTATCTATGAGGAGAAGCAGCATGATTAAGATGGTTGCCAGTGATCTGGATGGAACGCTGCTTATCGGTGGAAGACAGACGCTGCCGGAAGAGATTTTTCCGCTGGTAAAGGAACTGAAAAAAATGGGAATCCTCTTTGTGGCAGCCAGTGGCAGACAGTATGCCAATATGAGGAATCTTTTTGCGCCGGTAAAGGACGAGATGGCATTTATCAGTGAAAATGGCGGGCTTGCTGTCCAGAATGAGAAGCTTCTGTACTGCGACAGCTTTGACAAAGAACTGGTCAGAGAGATCATTCAGGCAATATGGGAAAAGCCCGGAGCGGAATTTTCCTGTTCTACAAAGGATTTTTATTATATCATGCCCAAGACAGAACATTATCGCCATCTGATGATCGAAGAAGTAAAAAATCAGTGTAAGATCATAAAGAGTTTTGATGAGATCACAGAGCCTTGTATGAAGGTTGCAGTTTATGAGAGAGAAGGAATGACGGAGGAATCCATCCGGTACTGGAGAGAACGGTTCAAAGACAGATGTACTGTTGTGACATCCGGATTTGCGTGGGTGGATTTTGTTCCATTTACCACGAACAAAGCAAAAGGGATCCGTAAATACCAGGAACTTTTGGGAATCGGACCGGATGAATGCATAGCGTTCGGGGATGAATACAATGATATTGAAATGATGAAATCTGTAAAATACAGCTTTGCCATGAAGCATGCGAAGCCAGGGGTAAAGGCGGCGGCTTTCTACGAGACAGAGAAGGTGGAACCAGTACTTCGCAGACTGATCGCGGCGGGCGGAGATATAAAGGAGGTACTTTAATATGTACAAGAAAGAATATGTCCAGACATTTCTGGAAAAACAGGGTCAGCTTTTTGATGAGCCGGTAGCAGAGGATTTTGAGGAGGCAGAGGAATTTCTAGAGGATTGCATGGCAGTTGTGCTGGATTCCCTGAAGGATGTTAAAAAATATCTGGATGGAATGGGCGCAGATGTGGAGGGGATTTCCCTGAAGGAGCTGGAAGAAGAAAGTGAAGTATTCAAACTCCCGGACGGAAAATATATGATCGTAGAAGGCTGACGGAAAGCAGGGATTACACCTCTGAAAATTAAATATGATAAACTTGCATCAGCAAAAAGAAAGCCCTGCGTAGAAAGGGTAAATGTGGGGAAAATAAAATGATGTAAAGGAGGATGGGATATGAAAAAAAGCAGAGTGCTGGCAGTCGTCATGGCTGTGCTTATGATGGTAACGCTGCTTCCATCGATGGTATTTGCCACTGCAGCTCCATCGGGAACTCTTGATGGAAAGCTGAAGGTCAAAGGAACACTTGCGATCGGGTCTACCTTAAGTGCAGATTACTCAAAGGTCAAGCCGGAGGGGATCACAGATGATAATGTGAGTTTTTCCTGGTCATTAAAGGACGGAGACCTTCTTACAGAGGTAGGAACTGATAAGACTTATAAAATCGATGAAAAAGATCTGGGTCTTCCGATCGTTCTGAAGATCACCGGAAAAGAAGAGACGGGAGTCAGTGGTGAGCTTACGGTGACGACCCAGGAGGTTTCCGAAACAGAGGAGGAAGCCAAAGCACTGGCAGAAAAGAAAAAGGAAGAAGCCAAAGCAGTAGGAGAAGATCCGGATGCGGAGGAAAGTGAAGCTTCGGCAGATTCGGAGTCTTCAGAGAACACGCCGGATACAGAAGCTGGAACGTCAGAGGAGCCTGATAGTGCTCAGCCTGAGGAAACCATAGAGCCGGCAGAAGAAACGGAGTCTGCGGATGTGCAGGAGAATACAGATGTACAGGAAAATACAGATGCACAGGAACCTGCAGATACCCAGGAGCCTGCTGAAAACTCTGTTATAGAAGTAAACGGAGAACAGTCAGGGCCTCAGAATACCGATGAGGCAGATACATCTGGAGATAGTCAGACAGAGACACCGGATTCCGCAGGTACAGCAGCAGACGCTTCCGAAAAAAATGAGGAACCGACATATTCGGCATCTGCATACACGGAAGATGGAAGTGGAATTCTGGATTTTGGTTCCGTGGAAGAGGGATATACGGAAATTCCGGAAGCACAGATGGTTACTATCACAAATAACGGAACCGGAGATCTCAATTTTAAAGAGATTGCCCCGGAGAATTTCATGGCTGCGGATATTAACGATGCGCCATTAAAGAGTGGTGAAAGTGTTGCTGTGTGGGTAAAACCACGAGAAGGTCTGAAGGCTGGAGAATACAAAGATCTGATCACGTATCAGACAGAAGAAGGTGCCGATGTCTTCTTTGAAGCGGACTTTACAGTAAAAGAACCGGAAAATAAAAAAGCCGAAGATCATGAAAATAATGAGCAGACAGATCCCGGGGAAACATCGGACCCTGCAGCGGAAAAAATATACAAGCTAACTGCGGATCCGACAGAACTGCCTTTTGATGATCTGACTGCCGGTTATGAAAAGGTAGAAACAACAAGTACAGTCACGATCAAAAACGAAGGTACAGAAGCTGTGACGTTAGTACAGCCTGAGTCGGAGTTTTTTGATATTGCGCCGGTCAGTGAAGTGGAGAGTAGCGGAAATATCCAGTTGGCGCAGGGAGGAGAGCAGACCTTTACCGTACAGCCTAAGCTTGGACTCTCTGCAAAAGATGATCCATACGTGGAAGAGCTTGTATTTGCTTCTGATGAAAGCACGGAAGCATCTGCTACAGTGACGGCTTCGGTTATGGTAAAGACAGAAACACCAAAAACAGTTACTGCAACAGTGAAACCGGAAGGTCCTCTGAAGTTTGGAACACTGGAACAGGGCTATGAGACTGCGCCGGATGCACAGCCTGTAACCGTAGAGAATACAGGTACAGAGGCTATCCGGATCCAGCTTTCTGCTCCGGAGGATTATGAGGTGGGAGAGCCTTCTGCGGAAGTGCTCAATCCCGGAGATAAGGCGGCAACCTTTACCGTACAGCCCAAGACCGGTCTTCAGGTCGGAGATCACAGCGATACGATTTCTGTGACAGATCAGAATACCGGAAACACACTGGCTGAAGTCCGGCTGGAATTTACAGTTTCGGAGCCGGAACCGGAACCCAATCCCGGTCTTTCGGTAACAGATAGTCTGGAGTTTGGAACCAAAGAGGAAGGCTATAAGGAACTTCCTGATGCGAAGAAAGTTACAGTTACCAACACCGGAAATACAAAGATCGTTCTGAAACAGCCTTCATCAAATGCATATACAATTGGTACACTTTCCGCCACAGAGCTGGAAGCAGGAGATAATGCAACCTTTAGCGTACAGCCGGTCAGCGGACTTTCACAGGGGGAATATCTGGAAGACATTGTGATCGCCAATGATGCAAATGTGGAAGCTTATGTAAATGTCCATTTCAGCGTTACAAAGAAAAAAACAGATAACGGTAAGAAGGCGAATAACCTTACAGGCATCAAAAAGCCATCCGATATCAAAGATCTACCCAATGGAACCCAGAAAACCCAGAAAGCCCTGAAGCTTCCGGGAACAGTAAAGATCACTACAACAAAGGGAGAGCAGAAGGCATCTGTTAAATGGGATGTTAAGGGATCTTCTTATGATCCGTCTTCTGCAGAACGTCAGATATTTAATGTAAAAGGTACCGTCATTCTTCCGGAGGGGGTTAAGAATCCCAACAAGATCAGTACAGTGATCGCAGTAAGTATTACAGTAAATGGATATCAGGGCACGGAAGCCGCTGCATCGGACAATAAGATCACAGGCATTGATTCCAATGGCAAGTATGATACCAATACAAAGATCACCTTTACAGCAGCTGGTGCAGGAATGGATAATACAAACCCGCGTAAGGGAGATACCAGATATCAGCCGAAGAGCTGGAAGATCACAGAGACCCGTACCTGGGATGGAGAGCCTTATACTGCAACATTCCGTGTCAGCAAGCCGGGAAAATATACTCTGAAAGTTACCTTTGGACAGCAGAAATACGACGGCTCCAGCTGGAAGGATACCGGTACACAGTCAGAAAGTACGGTTACTTTTACGGTATCACAGGCAGCAGTTCTTACTGCGACTCCGAGTCCGGCAGTGACACAGACAAATCAGAAATCTGCAGTGCAGACGGGAGACAGTACACCGATCATGACATTTGTGATCATTTTGATCGTGGCTGTGGTATGTATTGGAGGAATCCTTGTATATCGTAGAAAGAAAAAATAAGAACAGAATGTAGAAGATAGTTTTACAGCACCCTCCGTACAAAAAATGTACGGAGGGATTTTTTTGCACATAGAGATCCGTTTTATATGCTGTTACTAGCACTCTATAATGATGAGTGCTAAATTTTTCTTGACTTTTGTAAAAAGTCGTATTAGTATATATTTATTGAAAAAAACAACAGGTTTCCGGCTCTGTCGGAACATCAGAAATAAAAATAAAAACAAAAGGAGAGTGACATATATGTCAGCAAAACATGGAAGTTTATCAATCAACAGTGAAAATATTTTTCCGATTATCAAGAAATGGTTATATTCCGACCATGATATTTTTGTAAGAGAGATGATCTCCAACGGATGCGATGCGATCACCAAACTGAGAAAGCTGGAAGTTATGGGAGATTATACATTCCCGGAAGGTTACAAACCGGCTGTAAATGTTATCGTTGATCCGGATCAGAAAACTTTGAAGTTTATCGATAACGGTATTGGTATGACAGCAGATGAAGTAGAGGAATATATCACACAGATCGCTTTTTCCGGTGCCACAGAGTTTCTTGAGAAATATAAGGATAAAACAACGGATGATCAGATGATCGGTCATTTTGGACTTGGATTTTATTCTGCATTTATGGTAG
>OLQK01002115.1_pt1 | contig 11184 bp, 8 predicted proteins | sample 1672501 | NCBI WGS metagenome assembly OLQK01 (sample SAMEA3136693, study PRJEB25190) | human gut metagenome | biome: human gut; feature: human-associated habitat; material: faeces | place: Austria | collected 2013 | reverse complement strand
ATACTGGAACTCAGTATACCATTAATATTACTTCAAAACAACAATAAGACATCATAAGTATGCTACTAATATTTATTATTGTTCTTTTTATAATTCTTTATTTAACTATATATATCTTCTTACTTGATTCATATATTGTTCATAAGCAATTCCAAACTTGCTGATACACCATTGCTCCTCTGAAAGAATAACCCAATGTATAGAGATTTGAAATAGTAATAAAATTATAAATAAGATTATTGATTGTGTTAATAATACGGTTCTTAAAAAGAAAATAAAATATGACATATACATTGGATTTCGAGAGAAACGGTAAATCTCGTTAGTATTTAAGCCATCATTTCTTGGAGAAAAAATCTTTAACCAAAACAATGCACATTCCCAATCCTAACAAATAAACCAGTAGACCTAAACAAAACTGCCAAGATAAATCAATTATTACTGATAAGAAAAAATATATAAATATTCCGATATTGGCCATCTGATAAATTACATAAGCTATTTTCTCATTGCCTTGCAGTGGAGCAAAATATCCAGCCCGTTTGATTGCACCTTCGTTAATAAATGCTATTAATAAAAAAGGAATAAGTAAAATAAATGCATTCATTTTGTTTCCCCTATTTCTAATCTAACTACCCCTATAATTGGAAACATGATCATCATTACCTCTTAGAGCAACCATATGTACAAGTGTATTTATCACCAATTTCTTCACCATTACAGCAATAATGTTCTGCTTTATTCCCACGTAAAAACTGTTACTTCAATTGTAAATTCATATTCTTCATTATACCATTTTTTCACAATCAGTCGCCCGCTTTTATTAGGTTATCTAATTTTACTATAATTATAGATTTAGAACAATTGAAATCAATTTACTCGTCATAAATTATAAAAAAACAGACTTCTTTTAGGAAATCTGTTTAGTAATTATTTTTATCATGGCTATTTTGACAAACGAACTATATTTTCTATATGTGTTGTGTGAGGAAACATATCAACAGGCTGACAGACATCAGCATGATACCCAAATTCTTGAAGATACTTGATATCACGTGCTTGAGTAGCTACATCACAAGAAATATAAATTATTTTCTTGGGTTCTGCTTGAATCAAATTATCCAAAAATTCTGTTGAACACCCCTTACGTGGTGGATCAACAAAGACAACATCTAAATGCTGATCTTGATTAACTAGTTCTAGCATATATTTACCAGCATCACTACATTTAAATTCAGCATTACTAATATTATTTAAAACTGCATTATTTTTTGCATCATCAATCGCCTGCGGCACGATCTCCACACCGTACACCCGCTTTGCCTTCTGAGCAAGGAACAGGGAAATTGTTCCGATTCCGCAGTACAGATCCCACACCGTTTCCTCACCGGTCAGGTCTGCATAATCCAACGCCAGCTCATATAATTTCTCTGTCTGCACCGGATTCACCTGATAAAATGACAGTGGTGAAATCTGATACTTTACATTTCCGATATAGTCTGTGATAAATGTCTGTCCCCACAGAAGTTTAATCTTATCTCCCATAATAACATTCGTCTTTGCACGATTCACATTAACAGTAATACTTGTCATTCCCGGAATTTTTCGCAGACGCTCCACAAGAACTTCTGCGTGTGGCAGTTCTTCTCCATTTAAGATCAGACAGACCATGATCTCATCGGTTGTGAAGCCGTAACGAATCAGCACATGGCGCACAAGACCGGTATGCTTTTCTTCATTATAAGATAGAATCTTGTATTCTTCCATAAACGCAAGAATACACTCCAGAATCTCTTTATTTACCGGAACACCAAGAATGCAGTCTGTATTTGAAATAATATTGTGCGTTCTTCCGGCATAAAATCCGGCAATCACATGTCCTTCTTTATCTGTGCCGATTGGGAACTGTGCCTTATTCCTGTAACAGAACGGCTGATAGTCCGCTGCACCTGCCTTTTCAGTATCCGCAGCAGCCGCAACTTCTGCGGTTTCGCCGCGTTCCATCCCAACAACCGGCTCCATGATCTCATCTAAAAGCTCCGCTGGCACACCACCGATCCGTTCCAGATTGCCGCACACTTTTCCCTCTTTAAATGCAAGCTGCGCCGAATATTTCATTTCCTGAATCTGACAGCCACCACATTTTCTCGCCATCGGACATGCCGGTGTCTTCACTCTCGCCTCGGACGACGTCAGGATCTTCTGTAATCTCGCATAGCCATAGTGCTTCTTCGCTTTCATGACTTTCGCTTCGATCACATCTCCGATCATGGCATCTTTAATAAAGAGGGTATAGCCATCAACTTTGCCTATGCCCTCTCCATTTACGCCGATATCTTCAATTGTAACTGTTACAACATTGTTTTTTTGCATATCTTTCTCCACTTAAATTGAATCTTATCGCTGCATCTTTGTAATTTTATTTTCCTACACAATCGTCTTTCTCAGATTGGATTCAAATAACCGGTTGTAGCCAAGCCAGTCATTGTTCTTCTTGTCTTTGAAAAGTTCCGTCAGTGTCTGCATCTTCGCATCGGTTGCATCTGCGAAATTCAGTGCCAGTGCCTCTGCCAGCGCAGGTTTCTTCGGTGAACCATACTCTAATTCTCCATGATGCGCAACGATACAGTGCTTTAATTCACTTGCCAGCTGCTCCGGAAATCCCGGAATACTTCTGACTGCATCAGAGATCATCTCCACACCGATCACGATATGTCCAAGCAGCTGTCCATCGTCTGTATAATCATTTGTCGGAAACGGTGACAATTCTTTTGTCTTTCCGATATCGTGACAAATGGCTGCAGCATATAGCAGATCTTTGTTGAGAATCGGATATGCACTCACCATGTATTCGCACATTTTCACGACGCTTAATGTATGTTCCAGAAGTCCTCCGGCAAATCCATGATGAACGGTCTTTGCTGCAGAATGTCCGACAAATGTCTTGATAAATGTTTCATCATTTACAAAATAATACTCAACCGCCTGACGCAGATAGTCATTATCGATCTTCTTCACATATCCGATCAGTTCTTCAAACATACTGTCTGTGCTTTTCTCGGTTGTCGGCATGTAGTCTGCTGCCACATACTCATCTTCATACGCCTTACGGATCTGACGGATATTGAGCTGCAGATTGTTATTATAACTGATCACATCGCCAAATACTTCGATAAAATCCATCTCATCATAGTCTGCGATTCCATTAGAATTCGGATCCCAGACCTTTCCGTCCAGTGTTCCTGTCTTATCCTGCAGGATCAGATTGTCATATGGCTTCCCGTTTCTTGTCTCTGCGCTTCTTTTTCCTTTGCACAGATAAATATTCCGGATGGTTTCGCCTTCTACTAATGTGTTGATATATCTCATATTTTATAGCCTCTTTCTATTATTTATTTCCCACTGTAGCATTAAAATGCACAGCAACATACTGATCTTTCGCACCGCGTCTGTAACCTTTGATCAACAAATGTGTGCCTTCTTTTTCTTCCATTAAAAGTTCATGATACTGTTCAAAATTCTCTATATCTGTTCCTCCTATCGCAGTCAGCACATCCCCGCTCTGGATACCGGCGCGCATCGCCGGAGAATCTGCTTCTACTTTATCTACATAGATTCCTCTTGGAATCCTGCGATCTTCCGCTATATTCTCGGACACATCCGTTGCATGGATTCCGATGTACGGAACGCTCTCTCCGTTCGCCAGAAACTGCATAACATCTTTGATGTCTGAAATCGCATATGCATGCATCAGTTCTTCTTTCGCATCTTCGCCTGCCGCATCACAGATAATTCCAATCACTTCTTCCTGCCGGTTAAACATAATACCACTGCCTCCCGTAAATCCGGCAAGCTCTGCTCCCAGAATATGATATGTACCATCAGCCCGCTCTGCTTTCTCGGTACTGGATCTCAGCACACCATATCCCACTGCATCTCCCTGCCCGAAAAGCATACCAAGCAATACGGTAGTATCACCCTTCTTCACCTCATAGGAACTGCCAAGCGCTGCAAGCCGGATACTCTTTGCCGTCTTTTCTTCCAGCTGTGATTCCTTCACTGCGTAAATCGTCAGTTCTAGGTTCGCATCGCTCTTCTTCTCTGTAACCTGATATTTTTTTCCATCACAGAATGTTGCCTGGATCTGCTGTGTTTCTCCCACTTCCATCGTCGGTCCCAGGATCAGAAGTTCCTGCCCGTTGTCTGCGATCAGGACACCGGATACCGACTGGCTCTCACTGACAAACTCTTTATTGCCAATCGTTGCACCCGTCAGTACAAGAAGCGATACTACACTTCTCTTTCCTTTCTTCGCAACATCACTTAATGACTTCACAGACTTGCTGTAATTATCTTTCTTCTGTCCGTTTCCATCTTTCCCGGATCTGTCTGCTTCATTTTCTGCAGTCTGCTTCGTGTCTCTTGGAATCGTCACTTCATCCGGATTGCCGGACATTCTGCTTTCCACCCATGGTTTGATCACACTAAAAGTAAAGCAGGCAACCAGTCCGATGAAAATTCCCACGCCTATCTTTCGCAGGATTCTCTTCTTCCGCTTTCCTGTGCCACCCACTTCATCTTTGATGACTTCCTGTAAAAAAGAATACTCCGGAGTCTCGTTCATTTCTGATTCTTCTTGCTGTCTTTTTTGCTCATCCATAGGTCCTCGCGTCTCCTTCGCAATCCTTTTTCTAGTATAGCGTATCACCTGCAAATGTTCAATATTTATCCTTTTCTTTATCCTGTAAATAAGGTAGAATATATCCAGGTGAGAATTATGAATAAGAAAACATTAGCAAAACTGGAATATAACAAAATTATCGAACAATTAATAGAACATGCCTCTTCTTTCAGTGGAAAAGAACTGTGCAGAAGACTGAAACCGATGACAGACATTTCTGCCATCAGGAACGCGCAGGATGAGACTGCGGCCGCTTTTACAAGGATCGTGAAGAAGGGACGCCCGTCTTTTAGCGGCTGCAATCCGGTCAACGATTCCATCCGCCGACTAGAGATCGGCGGAGTGCTCGGAAGCGGAGAACTTCTCCGCATCTGCAAATTATTAGAGACCGCCGGTCGTGCAAGAGCTTATGGCAGACATGACAATGCCGATGAGATGGAAGATTGTCTGGACGGCTATTTTGAACAGCTCAATCCGGTAACCATTCTGGTAAATGAGATCCGCCGCTGCATTATCGACGAGGATGAAATCAGTGACGATGCCAGTCCGGGATTAAAACATGTCCGCCGGGCAATGAACCAGATCAATGACAAAGTACACGCCACTCTTTCCAATATGGTAAATGGATCTCTCCGCACTTATTTACAGGATCCGATCATTACGATGCGTGGCGACCGCTATTGCATCCCGGTCAAAGCCGAATACCGCAGCCAGGTTTCCGGTATGATCCACGATCAGTCTGCAACCGGTTCTACACTTTTCATTGAACCGATGGCTGTCGTAAAACTGAATAACGATTTAAAAGAATTATATGGGCAGGAGCAGGAAGAGATTCAGAAGGTTCTGGCACGTCTGAGTGCAGACGCTGCCGAATATACAACGGAAATCCACACCTGTTATACAATCCTGCGTCAGCTTGATTTTATTTTCGCAAAGGGTGCACTTGCACTTGATATGAATGCGAGCCAGCCGATTTTTAACACGGAAGGAAGAATCCACATCCGGGAAGGAAGACATCCCCTTTTAGATAAGAAAAATGTCGTTCCGATCACGCTTACATTGGGGGATACATTTGATCTCCTCATTGTCACCGGACCGAATACCGGTGGCAAGACGGTTTCGCTTAAGACCGTTGGACTTTTTACTCTGATGGGGCAGGCGGGGCTTCACATTCCGGCACTGGACCGTTCCGAGCTTGCCGTATTTCATGATGTATATGCCGATATTGGAGACGAGCAGAGCATTGAGCAAAGCCTCAGTACATTCTCTTCTCATATGACGAATATCGTTTCCTTTTTAAAACAGGTAGACGAACACTCTCTCGTTCTTTTTGATGAGCTGGGTGCCGGAACTGATCCGACCGAAGGTGCCGCACTTGCGACTTCTATTTTGAATCATCTTCACAGCCGCGGCATCCGCACGATGGCAACAACGCATTACAGCGAACTGAAAGTCTATGCACTGTCTACGCCGGGCGTGGAAAATGCGTCCTGTGAGTTCGACGTTGAAACGCTCCGCCCGACCTACAGGCTTCTGATCGGCATTCCTGGAAAGAGTAACGCTTTTGCTATCGCTTCCAGACTGGGGATTCCGGATTACATCATCGAAGATGCGAAGACACATCTGACCGAACAGGATGAATCTTTCGAGGACATTCTGACAAATCTGGAGACGAGCCGTAAGACATTGGACAAAGAGCGTGAGACGATCGCTGCTTACAAGCGTGAGATCGAACGTCTGAAAATGGAAACCTCCCAGAAGCAGGAGAAGTTAGAAGCCCAGCGAGACCGTATTTTACGTGAGGCAAATGAAAAAGCACATGCTATTCTGGAAGATGCCAAAGAGACTGCCGATGAGACAATGCGAAATTTCCACAAATTCGGCAAGGCGAATATTTCTGCCGCCGAGATGGAGAAAGAACGTGAACGTCTCCGCAAGAAGATGGCGAAAACCCGTTCCGGCATGACACCAGAACCAGCGAAACCGAAGAAACAATACAAACCGTCAGATTTCAAACTTGGCGAATCGGTTAAGGTTCTGAGCATGAATCTTACCGGTTCGGTTGTATCTCTTCCGGATGCAAAGGGCAATCTGGATGTACAGATGGGAATTTTACGCTCCAAAGTAAACATTTCCGATTTGGAGATCATCGACGAGAAGCCGAACTATCTTCAAAAGACAGCGAAGCGTACCGGCAAAGGCAAGATCAAGATGAACAAATCACTTACCGTTGCTACTGAGATCAATTTACTCGGTAAGACAGTCGATGAAGCGGTCGCTGAACTGGACAAATATCTGGATGACGCGAGCCTTGCACATTTAAGCTCTGTCCGCATTGTCCACGGAAAAGGAACCGGTGCACTGCGTCAGGGCATCCACAAATACCTGAAGCGCCAAAAACATGTAAAATCCTTCCGGCTCGGTGCTTTCGGAGAAGGTGACGCCGGAGTTACAATCGCAGAACTCAGATAGAACACTGCGAACGAAGGGAGACTATTTTATATGGTAAATAAACAGAAAATTTTAATCGTAGACGATGATGAAAATATCGCCGAACTGATTTCCTTATATTTAACAAAAGAATGTTTTGACACGATGATGGTCCATGACGGTGAAGAAGCACTTGTCGCATTTGACACTTACCAGCCGAATCTGATGCTTCTGGATCTCATGCTTCCGGGCATTGACGGCTATCAGGTCTGCCGTGAGATCCGCGCAAGATCGAACACACCGATCATTATGCTGTCTGCCAAAGGTGAGGTTTTTGACAAAGTACTTGGGCTGGAAATGGGCGCTGATGATTATATTATGAAACCATTTGATTCCAAAGAAATGGTTGCCCGTGTAAAAGCTGTTCTCCGTCGCTACCAACCGGGGCAGAAGATGGAATCTCCGGTGGAAGACAAAAGTAAGCGTGTCGAATATCCGGGCATTTCCATTAACCTTACCAACTATTCGGTTATTGTGGATGGTCAGACTGTCGATATGCCGCCAAAGGAACTGGAACTTCTCTATTTCCTTGCTGCTTCTCCGAATCAGGTGTTCACAAGAGAGCAGCTTCTGGATCAGATCTGGGGATATGAATACATTGGCGATACCCGTACAGTAGACGTACATATCAAACGTCTCCGCGAGAAGATCAAAGATCATGCTACATGGGGACTTGCTACTGTCTGGGGTATTGGTTACAAATTTGAAGTAAAATAAGAAATAAACCACAGAGGCACTACATGAAAAGTACATTATATTTGAAATTTGTTATTGTATATATCATTTTCGGTTTCCTGAGCCTTTTTACGATCGCAACACTCGGCTCTGGCTTAGTCAGTGATCCGCTGACAGCCAACACCGGTTCATCCGTTCATCAGGAAGCGAATATCATTGCAACGAATTACCTGCCGCAATATTTTTATGGAAATATTACGCTCAACGATGTTCATCTGCAACTGTCCGGTATCGAATCGCATCTGAATGCTGCATGCTGGTTTGTTGACCGCAACGGCAAAGTGCTGACCTCGGCATCCTCCGGTGATTTTCCTTCCGCTCCGACCAGAATTGCGAACTTTGATCCGGCAGAAATTGGCAATAACCAATATGAGGTCAGTGATTACCACGGTTACTTTAATGAAGATGTACTCACGGTCATTGCACCAGTGAACAGTAACTATACTTCTCAGGGATATTTGATCATCCACAAAGACTTGAGCAGTGTTTCCGAGACACAGCATTATCTTCTGAATGCAGCTTATACGTGCTTTCTCGTCATCTACATTCTGTCCTTTATGATTCTGCTGGCGTTCCAGTTTTTCGTTTACCGGCCGCTCAGCAAGATCACGGAAGCCGCCAAGCAGTATGCTTCCGGCAATCTGGATTACGAGATACCTGTCAACACCGAAGACGAGATGGGATATCTTTCCGCATCCCTCAACTATATGTCTTCCCAGCTCCGGGATATGGAAGACTACCAGAAGAAATTTGTTGCAAATGTCTCCCATGATTTTCGTTCTCCGCTGACCTCCATCAAAGGCTATGTGGAAGCGATGGCAGATGGTACGATCCCGCCGGAATTACAGGGAAAATATCTGAAAATCATTTTATTTGAGACAGAACGTCTGACGGATCTGACACACGATCTTCTGACATTGAATGAATTTGATACGGAACATCTTCTGTTAGATAAAGTGTCATTCGATATTCATGAGATAATCAAAAACGTAGCCGCATCCTTTGAAGGGCGCTGCACCCAGAAAAAGATTTCGATTGAACTTCTTTTCGCAACCAAACATCTCTATATCTTTGCAGACAAGAGGAAGATCCAACAGGTTCTTTATAATCTGATCGATAATGCGATCAAATTCAGTGATCAGGATTCTTCCATTACGATCGAGACAACCGAGCGTGGCGATAAAGTTTACACGTCTGTCAAGGATTACGGTATCGGTATTCCGCGAAATGCACTGAATAAGATCTGGGAACGTTTTTACAAAACGGATCTTTCCCGTGGCAAAGATAAGAAAGGAACCGGACTCGGTCTTGCCATCGTCAAAGAAGCCATACAGGCTCACGGAGAAAACATCAACGTTATCAGCACAGAAGGTGTCGGAACAGAATTTATCTTCTCCCTGCCGAAATCATCTGAAACGAGCAAATAGGCAGAGAAACTGACTTATAAAAACAAGTCAATTTCTCTGCTATTTGTGCCACTCATATCTGTATTCTCCTATATTCTATGTTTAGAAACATGTAAATGCTCCGTCGATCACGAAATCAGATCCGGTTGTAAATGTGCTTGTATCACCTGCCAGATATACGCAGATGGATTCCAGTTCTTCCGGTTTTCCCATTCTTCCAAGCGGTGCCATCTCGTTCCATTTCTCGATCAGCGGAATCAGTGTCGGAGAGTTCAGTATCAGTTCTGTGCCGATATATCCAGGGCTGATACAGTTCACACGCACACCACGTTTAGCCCACTCGATCGCGAGAGATTTTGTCAACTGGATCACACCTGCTTTAGATGCATTGTATGCACACTGTGGCTGTGGGACATTAACAATATGTGCAGACATGGATGCAGTATTTATGATAGATCCGCCGCCGTGAGCCAGCATATATTTTCCTGCTGCGATATCTGTTAAGAAAATACCGTTCAGGTTGATGTTAATAACCTTTGACCACTGCTCATAAGTCATCTCTTCCGCCGGAGCGTTGATGCAAATACCTGCGTTGTTATGACAGAAATCCAGTCCGCCAAGTTCCTTTACAACTGTCTCTACCATCTCGTCAACCTGCTCTTTGTTCGTGCAGTCTGTCTGGATCGCAATGACTTTTCTTCCTGTCTTCTCAGCCAGTTCTGCCGCTGTCTTCTTTGCTTCCTCGATATCAAGGTCAACGATTACCACATCAGCTCCTGCCTCTGCAAATGCAGTTGCGGTACATTTACCAATTCCTCTTGCTGCTCCTGTTACAAACCCTTTCTTTCCATCCAGTCTCATTTTCTCAATAATTCCCATGATGATTCCTCCTAATTTATAGTGTGTTTTTACGTTTTGAATCATTTTATAATTTTATTTTATAAAATCATTTTATATAATGTATTTACAGAATAGCCTATTTAAAGTAAATATACAATACTGTAAACTTCACAATCTTTTACCCTCGAATTTGTGAAACACTTACGATCTCAATCTGTCTCTGGACGATTGTACTTTTATTATGTATACTTATCTTATATCTTTTTATTAATTGATTTTGTAAAATAGCTGCGTAGCTGCGAAAGAACACATTTATGTGTATTTTGCGAATTGCTGGGGTAAAAGGTTTTAAACAGTTGCAGATGAATAGGGGACTAGATTATGGATTTTTTCACACTTACAGATATAAAATTAAAGAATTTGTCGGACGTGTACTCATTTATTTACCAGCATCCGTCCTGCCCGAAGCAGATGATCGCAAATGAGCTTGGCATCAGCCTGCCAACGGTATCACAGCATCTGAATACACTTCTGGATGCTTCTCTTATTAAGACATGCGGAAGGCTGGATTCCACGGTCGGACGCCGTGCGGTTGCCTATCAGGTAGAAGCGCTTGCGCGTATTGCGATCGGGATCGAACTGCTGCCGCACCGGGCGACGATTGTTGCACTTAATTTATATGGAAAGGGGATTGCACGCGAGAAGATTTTTCTGGATTTCGAACCGACAGATGATTATTTCATCTCTTTAAAAGATGCTGTACAGAACTTCATGAACACTAATCACTACGAAGAAGAAAAAGTACTTGGCATCGGACTTGGTGTACAGGGACTGATTTCCCCGGATGGAGAAAGTTTTACTTATGGTGAGATCTTAAACAGTACCGGACTGCGTCTGGATACTTTTGCAAATGCATTTCGTTTTCCATGCAAACTCATTCACGATGCGGAATGTGCCTGCTACAGCGAGTTATGGGAGCGGCGTTCTCTGACTGATGCTATTTACATTTCTCTTGGGCAGCATCTGGGCGGC
>OLQK01002102.1_pt1 | contig 11253 bp, 9 predicted proteins | sample 1672501 | NCBI WGS metagenome assembly OLQK01 (sample SAMEA3136693, study PRJEB25190) | human gut metagenome | biome: human gut; feature: human-associated habitat; material: faeces | place: Austria | collected 2013 | reverse complement strand
CGAGCGCACTGTCTGAGCGCAGCGAGTTTGCGCGAATGACGGCTTATCGGCGCGCGAAGCGAGTAGAAATTTGGCCTTGTTCCAGTATCCGTCCTGTTCATAGAGACTGCGTAAGTTCATATTATTATTTCAGATTACATATTTTTATTTCACGCAATGGAATAAGATATGGCATGTGGCAACGGCTTCGTCGTTCGGTAGTTCTATGAGATAACCTGTCTGTTAAATACATGCGCAGAAAATCACAAACTCGCTGACGCTCAAACAGTGTGATTCCCTACGCATAACACAGCCAGAACATCTCTAAGAACTTCTCGAACTCCTGCAGAGGTTGTCGCATACCATATCTTTTCATTGCTGATATGTAAATTTGTAGTGAAATGCCGGGTAGCTGTGGGGATAATGCTTGCTAGTGTAGCCGTTCACTAATGTTTCACGTGAAACATTGTAAGACACCAAAAATCTACGGCAATGCAGATATAAAATCTTGAACAAATTTTATTGTGCTTTCTATCTTTCATTAGTGCTATACAAATATTTAATGAACAGAGTAACGGTGAACTATGGCAGTTGCCTGCACATCCACTTAATTATGTTTCACGTGAAACATTTCATGAATACAGTAGAATCTATAACAGGACGGATACGGGAACCTTGGTCTAATTTCGTTACAAGTTTTGCGCTAGCTGCCGTCACCGAGCGCACTGTCTGAGCGCAGCGAGTTTGCGCGAATGACGGCTTATCAGCGCGCGAAGCGAGTAGAAATTTGGCCTTGTTCCAGTATCCATCCTGTTCATAGAGACTGCGTAAGTTCATATTATTTCAGATTACAAGTTTTTATTTCACGCAATGGAATAAGATATGGCATGTGTCAACAGTTTTGCTGTTCGGAATTATGTAAACCATTTTTATTATTTCTTCATCAGTCTTAGTGTCGCGTACATTTGTCTTTCCGTCTCTCCATTTTATCCTATTTATCCACATCTTTCACCACTCCATTTTCTGTTTTCCTTTTCGCCCATCATTCCTGCCCTATCTATTCACGCATTTCCTAGCTTTCATGCATATCAATTAATAATTATTCATTTGAAATTCACCATTTTATACATCTACATTCGTCAAATCTACCACTCACATTACCATTTTCTACTTATGCTGATAATAAAAAACCGCCACCTGTGTCCGATCCCTCAACTGTAATTTATCCAGAATCGAACTCAGATAATTTCTGACCGTTCCCTCACTCAAATACAGTTCCGCCGCTATCTCCTTATTACTGTTTCCGTCTGCAATCAACCGGATAATTTCCTTTTCCCTTTCATTGATTCCATGCGCTGCATAGTCAAAACCATCCTCATTTCTTATCAAATCGGGAATTTTTGACACAATTTCCACTCCAAAGACCGTCTGTCCCGAACAAACCGCCCGGAGTGCCGGCAAAATACTTGCATAATCCTGTTTCAAAAGATATCCCTTGGCTCCTATGCGGAGCGCTTTCACAATATATTCATCATCCAGAAAAGTTGTCAGGAGCAGTATATTTGCCTCAGGATACGCATATAAGATTTCTGTTGCTGCCTCCAGTCCATTCATATTCTTCATGCGAATATCCATCAGAAGCACATCCGGTTTATGCTCGCCATATAGCCGTACAGCATCCCTTCCATCCAGTCCTGTTGCCACTACATCAACGTCCTCATTCACTTCCAGAATTGTCTTTAATGCCCCTGTAACCAGACAATCATCATCTACAATTACTATTTTCATTTTTTATCCTCATTTATCTTTATAAATTCCTTCTCGTTCTTTTCTTTTAGCCATCTGCACTCAGTTATTTTCTTTCTCTTTTGGCATTTCTTTCGGTATCATTGCAAAAATCCGAAATCCTTTTTCACCCTCAATCCGCAGTGTTCCATTTAATGCCTGCACGCGGTCCTGCATGTTTTTCAGTCCGATTCCTGTATTTTTATCCATATTTTCTGTACCTCCACGCCCATTATCTTCCACGCACAACTGGTACAATGCCGGATGTTCTCTCACAGTTATTTTTACATAAGTAGCGCCACTATATTTCATAATGTTAGAAAGAGCTTCTTTTACGACACAAGCATAGCAATATTTTGCATTACTGTCCATTTTATCGGACGCATCATATTTTAATTCAACTTTGCAGTATTTAAAGTCCCGAATAATTCTCTTTAGTTCTTCCTGTAGATTAATTGCTTCATCATGTAGATCATGTACACTTGAACGAATACTGTCCATTGCAGAATTGAGAGAATCATCCAGTCCATCGAGCATCGGAGCCAGATTTTGATCCTTATTTACAGCCTTCACAGCCCCTGTAAGCAATATTGTACGCGAAAGTACATGTCCCACATTATCATGGATTTCCCTTGCAATCCTGTTTCTTTCACGGAGTGTCGCCGCATATATTTCATAGTTTTGTTTTTCTATCAAAGCTCTGTTTTTTTCTGCCAGAAGAAGTGTTTTTTCTTCTCCTTCATCTATCGTTTTTCGAAATTCCATATCCAATTTATCGTACTTTTCTGTTTTTCTTTCCAAAAGTACTGCAAACAGACAGCCAAAGGCAAAATGAAGCGGCAATCCATTTTGCAGCTGCATATTTCCCGTCAATAGTATTCCGCCTGTGATCACACCTGTCAATGCCGCCACCCAGATTTTCTCTTTAAGTAAAACATATTCCATCACCGAATAAAATACTACAAGTTCAGGTATAAAAAACGAAGTACCGGCAAACACCACACAGCCCAGAATCTTTGTCAGTCTTCGTTCAAAAAAATATTCTCCACATAAAAGAACAACGGTGCAAAGCAGTACAAAGATAAAACTTCTGTCCGCTTTTATCCATAGTAATGCTGTCATACCATATAGCAGCAATACTCCCATATCCTGAAAATATCCCATTTCTCTCCTCCTGTTGTTATAATAATATAACACATTCCATACCACTCAAAGTGACAAATGTCATGTTTTTCTTGTGACATCTTACACTTGGTATTACAGGCATCTTATTTTATACTGTAGTTATCAGGTACAGATGCCTTCTCCCGAATGGCCTTTATCTTCCTGATATTACTATGTGAAAGCAATTATTTAACTGGAGGAATTTTTATGATCCATATAGAAAATCTGGTAAAAAGATATGGTGATCTGGTCGCTCTCAATCACCTGAGCCTGGATATTCATGAAGGTGAGATTTTCGGTCTGCTCGGTCCGAACGGCTCTGGAAAAACAACCGCCATCAACTGCCTGCTTTCCCTTTTGAAATACGATAAAGGAATCATCGAGGTCTTCGGGCAGCCCATGGCGCCTGACAATTATCAGGCAAAACAGCAGATTGGAATCGTGCTGCAGAATGTCGCTGTGTTTGACGAGTTAACTGTATATGAAAACATAGATTATTTCTGTGGTCTGTATGTTTCTGATAAAAAGAAACGTAAAGAACTGGTCGATGATGCTGTCCGATTTGTCGGACTCGAAGATTATTGTAAAATGTATCCGAAGAAACTGTCCGGTGGTCTTCTCCGCAGGCTGAATATTGCCTGCGGAATTGCCCATAAACCGCGTCTCATAATCATGGACGAACCAACCGTAGCTGTCGACCCGCAAAGCCGTAACAAAATCCTTGAAGGCATCCAGAAGCTGAATGCGCAGGGTTCAACGATCATCTACACTTCACATTATATGGAGGAAGTTGAACAGATCTGCACGCGAATCGCGATCATGGATCACGGACGTGTCATTGCCTCCGGAACATCTGAAGAATTAAAGAAAATGATCAAGACCGGTGAAACCATCACCGTAGAAGCAATTTTTCTGGAAGAAAAGCATCTGCAGGACATCCGCAGTCTTCCTCATGTATTTGATCTGCACTATGAAAATCAGATTCTCATACTCCGCTGCACCGGTGCACAGCATAATCTGATTCGCCTTCTGAATTATCTGCAGAGTCAGGATATCACCTTTGGAAGAGTATTTTCCGAACTTCCGACACTGAACGATGTTTTTCTGGAAATCACCGGAAAGCAGCTTCGTGATTAATAGCTTTTCAGGCATATACGCTCGGTATATCAAGTGTATATTTATGCATTATTTTGTATAATTAATAGTTACAGAAAGGATTTTTTATGCTGCATCTAATAAAATATAACATCCTGGTAAAACTCCGGAATTTTAATATGACTTTCTGGCCGCTTGTTTTTCCTCTGATACTCGGCACTTTTTTCTTTTTTGCTTTTGGAAATCTCAATGATGCCGATTTTGAGACCGTACAGGTGGCTCTGGTAAGAGAAACAACCGACAATCCATTATTTGATTTTTACCTTGATCAGGTGCAAAAAAGTGACTCAGATCTGATCAGCCTGCATGAAATGACAGAGCAAAAAGCTCTCGCGGCTCTGAAAAACAAAGAAATCTCCGGAATTTATTATGCCGGCATGACGTCCTCCCTGACAATCAACGCACACGGAATCCCGGAAAGTATCCTACAGTCTATTCTGGAAAGTTATGATAACAGTCTGCACACCATACGGACGATTTTGAAAAAACATCCATCCGGGCTCCTGAACGGACTTACACAGATGATGGATACCCGTGATCTGGTTCAGGAGGTTTCCCTGGGTGGAAAAACAATTGACGGTACTTCGCAGTTTTTTTACGCTCTGATCGCAATGGCATGTCTCTACGGATGTTTTATCGGCTTCGGCTCTGCGATCACGTTACAGGCCAATTTAACGGCTCTGGCGGCAAGGCGCAGTGTCACTCCTACTCATAAGCTGAAATTGATCTTATCCGAACAGATTTCCTCTTTCCTGATCGGCTATGTAGATGTTATCATTCTGCTTATTTATCTGCGAAATATTTTGAAACTTGACTTTCAGGGACAGATAGGAAAAATGCTTCTTATTTCTCTTTTCGGAAGTCTCATCGGTGTCTCTATGGGCCTGTTTATCGGCAGTCTCAGCAAAATAGGCGAAGGAATCAAAGTTGCTGTTATCCTTGCGATTTCCATGGTCTGCAGTTTTCTTTCCGGCCTGATGAACAGTTCGATGAAAGATACCGTAGAAAAACATTGCCCGATCATCAACCGCATCAATCCCGCTGCCCTTATCTCGGATGCTTTTTACTGCATCAATGTATATAATGATCCGGCACGCTATTACCGAAATGTACTTACACTGGCAGTCATGAGCGCCGCGCTTGTTTTTGCCTCATTTTTACTGATCAGGAGGAATCGATATGACAGTATTTAAGTGTTATATGAAAATATTAAAAAAGAATATCGGACTGGTCAGCATTTACCTGTTAATCTTCTTTTCGATAGCCATGGTTCTTCAGGCCTCCGCCAAAAAAGAGCATCTGGAAGATTTTGAAAAAACGCGGATTGACCTTGCCATTGCAGATCAGGATGACAGCACACTTTCTCACGCACTCACGAAATATCTCAAAACCATCCACAATGTATACAAGATTTCCGCAGAACCCACCGTAATGCAGGAGGAACTTTTTTACAGAAATGCAGAATATATTGTGCAGATTCCAAAAAATTTTTATGAAACCTGTATTGTAGATGAAAACCCGCTTTCCGTCACAAAAGTGCCCGGTTCTTATTCTTCTTTTTATGTGGATCAGCAGATAAATGCATGGCTGAATTCCATCCGGACTTATACTGCTGCCGGATTTTCACAGAAAGAAGCTGCCGCTGCTGCGCTTGAACAGTCTGTCTCGGAAGTTACCATGTATCAGGACGATGAAACAGCAATTGAGACACCTGGATATACGTATTATTTCCGCTATATTCCGTATCTGTTTCTGGCCGTATTGTGCTACTCCATGGGCTATATCCTTCTGGCATTCCGAAAAGAGAATATCCAGAAACGTATGCAGGCATCTGCCGTCTCCACCCACAGACAGAATCTTGAAGGGCTTCTTGCAATGTTTACCATTGGATTCTCCCTCTGGCTGATTGTAGTCGCCGGTGCCGGTATTATGTATGGAAAAGAACTCCTGATTTCCAAAGTTCTGGGGTATTACCTGTTAAATACCTTCCTAATGCTGACAATTGCACTTTCACTGGCATATCTGATCGGCCTTTTTATGAAAAACAGCAACATGCTCAATGGAATCACCAACATCGTTTCCCTTGGTATATGTTTCCTCTCAGGTGTATTTGTGCCAATGAATATCATGAATAAAAAAGTCCTCAGGGTTGCACAGTTTCTTCCAGTTTACTGGTATGAAAACGTCAACGAGACCCTTTCCCGGTATCATATCGTTTCCGGCAAAATTGCCGTTGATATCTGGAAATCCATGGGAATCGAAATCATGTTTACCCTTGCTTTGCTCGCACTGATCCTTGCTGTTTCCAAATACAAACGGCAGGGATAACACCACTGAATCGTTTCTAATAGATTTCTTGTGTGAATAACTCGCAATTCTGGTATGATCTTAGATAGAAAAAAGCCCACAGCAAATGCTGTGGGCTATCTATACTCTTGTCTTATGACATTTTACTGTATTAATTTCAGAAGAAAATTCCAACCTGCTCCAGGAACTGTTCCGGAACTTCTACATGTGGGAAATGCTTCGTTTCTTTAAGTGTCGCAACCTCTACAGACGGATTGACATTCTGGTAAGCTTCTACGATTGCTTCACCATTATTTTCCGCTTCACCTTCTACGATATAAAGGCTGTTGTCAATCTCTTTAAGACCCCGGGTAATATCAATGTTCATATATTTTGAAGCTTTATTTGCATATACATTCTTTGCATAGCACCCGCCTCTGTGAGCAGCTTCATAATATGCATCCTGAAGTTCCCGATCCGGATGGAACGGATCAAATGCATAGTTCTCGATAAAGTCATCATTGACTGCACTTCTTGATACAACCATATGATAAACAAGTGTGCCGAATACCGGAATCTCCAGACATTTGCGCAGAAGCTTTTCTTTCCTGCCAGGCATCTGTTTCAGACTGGTAAGGCTGACCGGATTTACCATCATGATCTTATTAAACAATGTCTTTTCATTATGACATGCCATAACTACAAAGGAAGCGGAATATCCATTTACAATGATATCCGTCTTTTCACCAATTACATTCTTTATAAAGTCACAGATTGCCTGCACATAAACAAAGTTTGTATAAGTCATTCCCTGTTTCTCGGAGCGTCCGCATCCCGGAAGATCCAGATTATATACGGTATGTTCCAGTGCAAGTTCATCCTCAATTCTGGTCCATTCATATCCGGAACCACCCGGAAGCATATCATGAATCAGAAGAATCGGGCTTCCTTTACCTTTTTTGGTATAATAAATATCGCCGAAACGCCAATGATAATAATTTCTGACATCAGTATCCAGCATTTCCTTAAGACAGGCGGATGCCGCGATTACTTTATTTATAATATGGATAGTGGCAGTTGTTGTCGTTACCAGTGTTGCAAGAGTAAGCAGTCGTTTACTGTGCTTGTTCATGTTCTACCTCCCTTTTTATCACCTGAGTAGCTTTATTATACGCTAAAAAAAGTTTTTTTACAATCTATAACAGAGAAAGAAGTTTTTGTACATCTTCCATTCTGGTTGCCCAGCTGGTTGCAAATCTGACCACTGTATGCGAATCGTCAGCTTTTTCCCAGAAACCAAACTGTACGTCTTTTTTTAATTCTTCCATTCTGCTGTTTTCAAGTACGACAAACTGCTGATTTGTAGGTGAATCAATAAAAAACTGATATCCTTTTTTCTTTAAGCCTTCTTTCAGGACTGCTGCCGTCTCGATGGCATTTTTGCCGATTGCCAGATAGAGGTCATCTGTAAAAAGTGCATCAAACTGCACGCCAAGGAGTCTGCCTTTTGCAAGAAGTGCGCCATGCTGTTTTACACGTGTGAGAAAATGTTTTGGCATACATTTTCCGGTAAAGACAACCGCTTCACCACAAAGCAGTCCGGCTTTTGTTCCGCCGATATAAAATACATCACAAAGCCTGGCAATATCATGCAGTGTCACATCTGTCTCTTTACTGACAAGGCCATAAATCAGTCTTGCTCCGTCGAGAAAAAGCGGCAGCTTATATTTTCTGCACACGGAAGAAAGCTCTTCCAGCTCTTTTTTGCTGTATAAAGTTCCATATTCTGTCGGATATGAAATATAGACCATTCCCGGAAATACCATATGCTCATGGTTATCATCTCCATAGAATGTTTCTACCAGTTCTTTAAGGTCTGATGCACAGATCTTACCGTTTTTTTCCGGAAGCTCCAGTACTTTATGTCCGGTAAATTCGATTGCACCGGCTTCATGTGTGCTGACATGTCCCGTGTGAGCCGCTACAACGCCCTCATACGGTGCCAGCATGGTGTCAATGACAATCTGGTTGGTCTGTGTTCCACCGGTCAACAGAAAGACTTCTACGTCCTCACAGCCACATGCTTTCTTAATCTTCTCTTTGGCAGCATCACAGTAATGATCCATGCCATAACCGGCAAGCTGCTCCATATTGGTGTCAATCAGGTGCTGAAGAACTTTTTCATGTGCACCTTCTGAATAGTCATTTACAAAATATAACATTTCTCGTTCCTCACTTGTAGTAATATCATGTTCATTTTATCAAAAAAATCCCCCGCGGGCAACTCGCGGGGGAAGTATTCACCGATTTATCATATCCTGATAAGCGTCATTCAGTTCTTTTACGTTCATCTTATTTACCAGATAAACCTTATCTCCTACGACTGCTGCATAGAAGTTTGTATCATACTCATAATATTCTGCAGTAGTTTCATTTCCATCTGTATCTTTGAAGAGGAATGTATATGCTGCCTCACCATCCGGAGTATATTCCTCGGTAAGACGCTCCTGTGCAGTCATATTGATGAGTTTGTTGTAGAAGGTCGTAAATACCGATTCATCGAGTTCTTCTCCGTCCAGATCATATGAAGTCGTTGTAGTATCTGAAGTGGTTTCGTCAGAGGAATCTACATCAGCAGAACTCTCATCAGATGTCTCTGCACTGCTTTCATCTGTATTCTCTTCATCTGATGTATCTGTATCAGTATCGGACTCTTCTTCATCCTCAGCCTTAGCTGTCTCCCTTACAACATCAACTGTGTGATCTCCGTCATCACTCTTTATTTCCAGTGAATCCAGATCATTCACGGATACATAATTTACGGTCAGGCTGTAAAAATCAGATATTGTACTGTCAAGGATGTCTGTCAGGGAATCCTCTGTGATCGTGTAGACTTCTTTGCTGTCGTCTACTTTTACGTAGCGGTCACTGCCTGTTTCATCACCGACATAGATAGTGATTTCTTTGTCGACTGTGACTGTCTTTGTCTCTTCTTCCTCGGAATCGTCCTCTGTGTCAGAAGAATCCGCATCCTCTGTATACTTCGCTGTGATCACTGCATATGGATCATCAAATCCATATTTTGCATCATCCGTGCAGTTGTAATCTACGAATTTGTCATACGCAAGAGAACCAATTGCCGATGTCACATTTCCTGCTTTCGTTGTATCTGCCTTTTCTGTATCTTTTCCATCAGATACATTCCAGAACAGATTATCTGCATCCTGCGTAAGTTCATATCCGTCTTCTTTGTCAACCTTTACATCTGTGATTGTTGCAGAAGTAACAGATGGGAATGTACCACTCTCGGCAAAATCATATAATCCTCCCATAAAAGGCTCCAATGATGTACTTGATACCAGATAGACATTCTTATCATCGTCCTCCTTCTTCACGTAATACTGATTATTTGAAGATTCCATGCCAACCTGAAGTGTTGTATCTCCATCTGCTGTTGTCAGTGTGATCGTATTCTGCGGATCATCCAGCTCATACTGACTTAAGTCCTCAACATCCGAAATCTCCTGATCTGCAGTAAGGGAAGCAACTCCCTTAACTGCATTATCCACAGTATCCTGATTTACCGGAAAATCTGCATCTGATTTTTCTGTCCAGCTATCATCTTTTTTATCAAATTCTACATCTGCGTCATCTGCTTTAAAAGAAACTGCTGTCACATCATCTGCTTTAAGGCTTATGAGATCAACGCTCTTATCCTCTTCCTCGGCCTCTTTTGCTTCCTGTGAAGAAACATAAGAATTCACACCGACATAAGCACCGCATGCCACACCAAGCACCACAACAGCAGAAACAAGTTTGACTGTTTTTTTCTTCATTATGCTTTTCTCCTTTTCAGCCATACCATAAATCCAATGACAAGGAAAATAACCGGGATAATTCCCATTACCATAATTTTCCAGAAGCTTACATCATAAGCAGTCAGTGTCAGATAGGAAATCTGCAGGTTTTTGGACGGAATAGAGATGGTAGAAGTTTCATCAGAACTGCACATCCAGTTCAGAGAACTCATGATCATCTGTTCGTTTCCGCCGGATACCATCTGGTTGATCTGGCTGTCCATGAGATTGGAACTTGTATAATAAACAATCTGAGTTTCTTTGTCATCATCCAGAGTTTCTGTAATACTTACACCCAGGTCAAACGGACCATCAATATCATCGTCGGTCTTGTCAATTGAACCACTGTTGACATCTACTTTTGAATATGCACTGTCAGAAGTTGTCAGAAGGCTGTTGACCGTGACAGTATCACGAAGATTGTCTGTCTGTTTGATTCCCTGAGCATATGGCATCAGAACATAATATCCTTTGGATGCAAAATCAGAGATTGCATCTGTGCTGTTGACCGTCGGTACCAAATAATAAGGCATCTGTGCATAATGCTGTGAATCGCCCTCGATCACTATACCATCTGTTCTTTCCACACCATAATTTGCAAGAACAGCATCAAAGTTTTCCATAGATTCTTCTGTATAATCAGAGAAGATCATAGCCTTTCCGCCATTTTCCAGATAATCAATAATTGCATCTTTTTCAGATTCGGAAATATCAGAAGTAGGTGCGTTGATCAGCAGGCATGCCGCATCATCCGGAACTTTTTCTTCTGTGATCAGATTCAGGGACTTAATGTCAATATTCGCCTTCTGGATATCCTCCTGAAGTGTAGAATCCAGTTCTTTTTCACCATGTCCGTCCAACGTATAAAGTACCGGAAGATCTTCTGATGTCACATAGGAAATTGCACTGTCAATCTGGCCTTCTCCATCAAATCCTGTCGTTGTAGACTGATAAGTATTGTAATCTATAGACGATTCATAAATACTGCTGTAATTTACAACTTTGCTTCTGTCACCACATACCACGA
>OLQK01002090.1_pt1 | contig 11314 bp, 7 predicted proteins | sample 1672501 | NCBI WGS metagenome assembly OLQK01 (sample SAMEA3136693, study PRJEB25190) | human gut metagenome | biome: human gut; feature: human-associated habitat; material: faeces | place: Austria | collected 2013 | reverse complement strand
AGCCGCCGGAGCGGTGCTTAAGCCGTCAGGCGGGAATTGTGCGGTGTTGCCTTATCTCCCCTTTCCCCCGATACAACAGCCAGCCGCCCTACCATGGAACATTCCCACAGGCAGGGCGGCTGGCTGCTTTTATTTTTGTTTGTTTATGGGTTCAGTGCACGGTGGATCAACACGCGCAGGTTTTGTATGGGCGTTAGCGCGTCCGGGTGCTTGGAAACATAGCACAGCCCTATCAGCCCACCCGCCGCAGCGGAAAGCAGAGCCAGATCACAGTAATCATCCGGCAGGGCGGGGTTGATCTCCCCTTTTTGCCGCAGGGCTGCCATGGTTCTGTGCAGCACCCCACGCAGGGCTTGCACACACTCGTCCATACCGCGGAGGTTCTCCCGTGCGCCAATACTGGAAGCGATCACCTGATAGGTTCCCATCCGGTTGCCGGAAAGATCCTGCAGGTAGGTCATCACGGCATCCTCAAGCTCTTGCAGGGTGGTGCATGGCTCCATCAATACGGCAATGCGGGCAATCTCGGTATCAAAGCAGTACAGGGCCATTCCCTGCAGGATCTCATCCTTGGAGGCAAAGTATTCATACACGGTGCCCTTGCCGATTCCGGCTTCGTCCGCGATCTGCTGCACCTTCATGGCGGCGGGGTTTACCCCCTTGGCAATCAGGCGCAAGGCGGCTTCGTACAGGGCGGTTTCGCGTTCTTTGCGGATATCTGGTGTCATTGTGGCGTCCCCTCCCCGTTTTCGGTATCGGGTTTACCGGGCAGCTTTAAGTGGCGGTGCTCGGCGGTATCCGGTGTTTCGGGTTCCGGCTGGTTCTTGCCCTCTGCTGCGCGGCGGGCGGCAAATTCTGCGGCAAACTCGGCCGCATCATCGGGCAGGTCATCCATGCCGTCATCGCCCACATCAATGTTGACCGGCGGCTTGCGGTAGAAGAGGTCATACATCACCGGCACAATAAACAGGGTCATCAGCGTTGCATAGGAAAGGCCGCCCACAATAACAATGGCCATGCCTTTGCCCATCTCGCTGCCGGCATCCTTGCTGAAGATCATCGTTACCATGGCAAGCACGGTGGTCAGGGTCGTCATCAGGATGGGGCGCATACGGGTGCGGCCGGTTGCCACCAGGGCATCGGTGCGCTCCAACCCGCCAATGCGCAGCTGGTTGGCGTAATCCACAAACACAATGCCGTTGTTGACCACCACGCCCATCAGCACAAGGAAGCCCATGAGCGAAATGACCGAAAGCTGTTCGCCGCCAATCATCAGGCCGATCATGCCGCCGGTAAAGGCCAGCGGAATGGTGAACAGCACAATGAAGGGGGAAAGCAGGCTTTGGAACTGCGCCACCATGACAAAATAGACAAACAACAGTGCCAGGGCCATCATTTTGGCCATCTGCTGGATCATCTCGGTCACCTGGGTGGTTTCACCGGCAATTTCAGCGGTGCAGCCATCTGGCAGGTCCAGTGCTTCCAGCTGGGGGCTCAGATCACGGGAGATCAGGGTGGTGTTGTAGCCTTCGGCGGTATCGCTGGTCACGCTGATCTTGCGGGAGCCGTTTTCGCGCGCAATGGTCGCATAGGCGTTGCCGTTGGTGCGGGAGGCAAACTCGCCCAGGGTATGGGTCTCGTTCACGGTGTTGCCGTCATCGTCGGTGGTCGTTGTGATGAACTCCATCTGGAACAGATCGTCCAGGTTCGGGGTATCGGTCTTATCCACAATCGTCACATCATAGGTATCGCGGCCCACTTTCAGGGTGGTTGCGGTGGTATCGGTGCTGAGCTTTGCGGCGATCTGCTGGTACACCTGCGCCACCGTCAGGCCAAGGCGCATGGCTTTGTCCTTATCAATGACGATATGCACCTCCTCGTCGCCGGTTTCCTGCCCGTTGGAGACATTCTCGATGCCGTCCACGCTGTTCAGCAGGTCCATCACCTGCTGGCTGGCGGTGGTCAGGCTGTCCAGATTCTGGCCGTAGATGTCCACCTCCACGCCGCTGCCGGACAATGCGCTCATATCCATGCTGCTGGCGCTGATGTCCACTTCGCAGTTCAGGTCAGCGGTGTCATCGGCGATCTGCTGCTGGATGGCCTTGCTGTTGCTGGCGCCCTCGTCAGTCAGCAGAACATAATAGGTAAAGCTGGTGTTGTCCGTGGTGCCTTCAGTGCCGGTCATCATCAGCATGCTGCTGGTGCTGTCGCTGCCGCCGGACATGGCGCCCACCGTTTCCACGCCGTCAATGTTGGTAATGGCGTCCATCACGGCGTCTGCGGTGGCAAAGGCATCCTCTTTTTCGGTATCCGCAGGCACCGTTACCGTAATCGAAAGCTGGTTGGAGCCCATATCCGGGATGAGCATCACGCCCATGGTGGCAATGCGCCAGACCGATACGGCCAGCAGCACGATCGCCAGTGTGAGCGGGATGGCCTTGCGCTTTAAGCAGAAGCGCAAGAGCTTTTCGTACCCGTTCAGGAAACGGTCGAACCAGGGGTGCTTGATCTCTTTTTGCTTGCGCAGTACGGTGGAACCGGCGCAGGGCACCACGGTAAGGGCCACAATGAGGGATGCCAGCAGGCTGAACGTGATGGTCCATGCCATATCGGAAAGCAGCTCCAGCACCATGCCGGTGGTAAACACCATGGGCAGGAACACGCAGACCGTGGTCAGGGTGGAGGACACGATGGCCCCCGCCACCTGGCGTGCGCCCTGCACCGCAGCACGCGGGGCCGGAATGCCGCGCCCGCGCAGGCGGTAAATATTTTCGATGACAACGACCGAGTTATCCACCAGCATGCCAACGCCCAACCCCAAACCGGACAGGCTGAGAATGTTTAGGGTAATGCCACTGAAATACATCATGACAATGGCAAACAGCACACTGAGCGGCATGCTGATGGCCACCACCAGCGTGGGGCGGATATCCTTTAAGAACAGAGCCAGCACAATGATGGCCAGCACAGCGCCTTCGATCAGGTTGGACATGACGCTGTTCACAATCAGCTTGATGTAATCGCCCTGATCCATGATGGTGGTCAGGTGCAGGCCGTCGTTTTCTGCCATCAGTTCTTTCATAGCAGCGGTGCTTGCGTTGGAGACAGACGAGGTGGAAGCCGTGGAGCTTTTATAGATTGAAAGCAGCACGGCGCGGTTTTTGCCCACCTTGGCGTAGCTGTCGTCCGCGTTATCGGTCAGCTCAATGTCCGCCACATCGGAAAGCCGCACATCGCCGATGCCGTCAATGCTGCACAGGACCATACTTTTCAGCTCATCCACATTGTCAAACGCATCGCCGATTTTTAAGATGTACTGGTTATCGTCCCCTTCCCCGCCGTCAATGTAACCGGCGGGCATAGAGAAGTTCTGCGCGGCGATCAGCTGCTTTAAGGTGTTCATGTTCAGCAGCTGGTCCAGATTGGCGCTTTTCAGCGCTTCCTCGCGGGCCGATTCATACTCTTCGCGGGCGGAGTCCAACTGGGTCTGGCCCGCTTCCAGCTGGGTGCGGCCACTGCTGATCTGGAACTCGCCCAAACTGAGCTGGGCTTCGGTGCCGCTGAGCAGCAGCTGCACGGCCATATCGGCCAGTTGGGGGTCTGTCGGGTTGGCAGAAAGGCTTTCCAGCATCGATTGCAGCTTGCCGCGCTGATCGTTCAAATTGGCCAGCATGGCTTCGGCTTTGTCGATCTGGGTGTTCAGGGTGGTAATCGTCTGCTGTAGGGTTTGGCGCAGTTCCTCGGTGCTCTCGTTCAGGCTGGCTTCGGCTTCCTGCCGGGCTTTCAGCAGCACCGTTGCGTTCCGCAAGGCCGTCTGGGTGGTGGAAAGGGTGCTTTCATCACTCTTGTAACCATCCAGGGCTGCGCGCTGGCTGGTGGCAGTGTCCAGCTGGGTCTGTAAAGCCGCCTGTTCAGCTTTTTTGCTTTCGATTTCCGCGCGGATGGCATCCTGCTCTTCCGGGGCGGCAGTATCCAGCTGCTGTTCCAGCTGAACGATCTCGTTATCCTTCTGCTGCACCTGCACGGTCAGCGTCAGGATCTGGGCGTCCAGCGCGGCGCAGGCATCGCTGACGCTCTGCCCGCCGGTCAGGGCGGCAGCTTCGGTCTCAATGGCCTGCTGGGCGCGCTCGATGGAAGCCAGCATCGCGGCCATCTTGGTCAGGTCGCTCTTGGCTTCCTCCAAATTAGCGGGCATGGCATTTGCATCGTACTGGGGGTCATATTTTGCCAGAATCTCTTTGCAGGAAGCAAACAGTGCATCATCGATCGGCAGCGTCACTTCCGGCAGGCTGCTGGGGTCCACTTTCAGCTGGTTCAGCTTGCTCTGGGCGGTGTCCAGCTGGGTTTTCAGCCCCGCAATCTGCTCTTCCAGCTTGGGGATCTCCTCGTTCAGCTGGTCGATGGCATCCCGCAGCTGCTGGGTCAGGCTCTGCTTTTGGGTATTCAGCTGGGCTTTGCCGGAATCCAGCTGGCTCTGGGCACTGTCCAGCTCTGCCAGGCCGTCCTTGATTTTGGCCTCGTTTTCGTCCAGCTGCTTTTTGGCTTCGGCCAGGCGGTCGCTCACCTTGACCAGCAGTTTGTCATTCACCTCGTCAATTTTGTCTTGGTCCAGCGTGATCTGCACTGATTTTTTGACAAGGCCGGTGGTGGAAACGCTGGCCACGCCGTCCACGCGCTCCAGCTGGGGTACGATCGTATCCTCCACATAGTCGGAAAGCTCGTAGATGTCCATCCCCTCATAGTCCACCGCAACATACTGGGTGGCCATCATATCGGGGCTCATCTCCATCAGCGTGGGGGTGCTGGCCATATCGGGCAGACTGCCCGAAAGCTGGTTCACGGCGGTGCTGGCCTTGACCATGGCGCTGTCCATGTCGGTGTCGTCCTGGTATTCCAGAATGACAAGGCTGTAGTTTTCGTTGCTCTGGCTGGTCACGTTCTTTACACCATTCAGGGTGGAAAGGCTGTTTTCCAGCGGCTGGGTCACATCGCTTTCCACCTGTTCCGGGCTGGCGCCGGGGTAGGTGGTAATGACCAGCAGGTAGGGCAGGTTCATATTGGGCAGCAGGTCTGTCTGCATGCCGGTCAGGCTTACAAAGCCCAGCACCACCACCAATATGACCGCCACAAGTACGGTAAATGGCTTTTTAACACTGTATTTTGGCATTTGTTTGTTCCCTTTGCCCGCACTTTGGGCGGGCCTATGTTGGCGGATGTGACCGACCGGCCGGGTTCAGGCTGCCCCAAAAGGAAGGAGCGCCGAAGCGCAGCGCAGCCGCCGTGTGGCGCCCCTTTTTTGGGGGAAACGGAGCTTTTTCAGCGCGCTTGACCGACCGGTCGGTCGGTTTTTCGCTGTTATTATAGCACCGCGGAAAATCATTGTAAAGAGGAGATAAAGATTCCGTCCGTGCGGTACAGTTTGCCGCAAAAGCGGCAAAAATCGCCGCCAGCCTTGCTTTTTCGGCCCCAATCATGTAAACTGTTCATCATAAGTTTACAGTTATACGGTGCAACTGAAAAGACGAACATTCAGTCGGTTTCCTTGTTTTCCGCTGCACCCTGGGTAAGGAAGGGCGTTTTGCATGGGGATCGTTGTCATCGGCGCAGTTTTTGTTGATATCAAGGGGTACCCCCTTGCCACCTATATTCCGGGCGGGCGCAACGCCGGGCGGGTAGAACAGGTACACGGCGGTGTGTGCCGCAATGTGGCGGAGGATATCGCCAACGTGGAGCTGCGCCCCACCTTTGTAAGCCTGGTGGATGACACTGGCACAGGGCAGGATGTGATTGATAAACTGGCGCGCCACAAGGTGAACACCCGCTATATCCAGCGCGTGCCGGACGGCATGGGCACCTGGCTGGCTGTGTTCAATAATGAGGGCGATGTGGTGGCCGCCATCTCCAAGCGGCCGGACACCAATCCCCTGACCGACCTGCTGGCCGAAAAAGGCGATGAAATTTTTAAGGACTGCGATGGCATTGCCATTGAACTTGATCTGGAAAAAGACACTGTAAAGCAGGTCTTGTATTTTGCACAGAAATACCACAAAAGGGTATATGCCGCGGTTTCCAACATGAGCATTGCCATGGAGCGGCGTGACTTTTTGCAGCAAATCGACTGTTTTGTCTGCAACCAGCAGGAAGCGGGGATCCTCTTTTCTGACGAATACGACCATATGGGGCCGGAGGAAATGTGCCGCACGCTGGCCGCTAATGTAGGCAGCGCCCGCATCCCCTGCATGGTTGTTACCATGGGGGACAAAGGCGCGGTGTACGCCTGCGCGGATGGCGAAAGTGGCATTGTACCCGCCAAAAAGGTAAACGTGATCGATACCACCGGCGCAGGCGATGCGTTCTTTGCCGGTACGGTCATTGGCCGCGCTTATGGCAAAACGATGGCGGAAGCCTGCGGCATTGGCAGCCGGCTGGCGGCTTCGGTCATCTGCACCGCCGAAAATGTCTGCCCGCGGTTCCGCCCGCAGGAGTTCGGGCTGGATGTTCCGGTTGTGGATTGAGCGCCGTTTCAGCAGGCCGGTTACAGCCGCCGGAACAGTGCGCATAGGCCGTTCGGCGGCACTCTGTGGTGCTGCCGCTATTATATATGTAAGCTGATGAAGCATTCTTCCCTGCCCTGCCGGATTTTTCTGGTGTTGGCTGGGACCCTGGCCTTGCCGGCATTGGCGGTGGGGCAGTATCTCCATGATTGTTGCCACACCGATTGAGGCACCGGACCAGAGCGAAAGCCGTTTCTTCTCCCGCTGTGACCCCAAAACCGTTGAGTGGTTCATGTCGATCCTTTGATGATTCTCTTTGCATGACAGCATAATGCAAAGAATAAACAAGCCCCCGGCAAGTTTACAGCGTATGAACAGTGCTCCGCTGCCTGCCGGGGGCTTGCTTCATTCTATATCCCTGTTAAAATGTCAGCCGCATCTGGTTCCACGCCACATTGCCGTGGGTGGATTGGGAAACACCCTCGTTCACAAAGCCAAATTTGGCGTAATAGTGTACTAGTTTGTCCTTACAGGTCAGTACCAGACCCTTGCGGCCCTGCTGGCGGGCATCGGCAATGGCGCGGTTCAGCAGCTGGGCTGCCAGACCGTGTTTGCGGTACTCTGGCCGGGTCACCACGCCAAAAATCATCTGCCATGCGCCGGTTTCGCTGTGCAGAGCGGCATTTTCGTATAGATCATCGGTCAGATCGGGCTGGTCTGTCACCATGCCGTCCACAAAAGAAATCAGCGTTTCACCGTCAAACATCAGCCAAAAGTGTCCGGCATAAGCCTGCAGACGGTCCCTGAACTGCTGTTCCGGCGCGGCTTCCGCTGCGGGGAAGCAGAGGGCCTCCACCTCCGCCAGCGCGGCGGCATCGGCGGGGACTGCGGTGCGTATCAACATAAAAAACATCCACCTTTCGGGAAAAAATCGGGGGCGTTCCTGTGCCCCGTTCCGCCGGTCAATCCGGCCGGGCGCAAACGGCACGGCCCTTTGCTGTAAGCCATTATCCCATACCCCCGTCCAAATTGCAAGCGGGGTTTGACAGGCGTGTGCGGGAGCGGTATCCTTAAGGCAACACCGCACAATTCCCGCCTTGCGGCTTAAGCACCGCTCCGGCAGCTGCGGCACGGCATCTGCGTTGCCAAAATACTCGATAATGTCGGGTTGCGGTACCCGCATCGTGCTTCGGGGGCAAAAGCCCCTCGCACTCTGCGACCGCTGCCCCTGCTTCGGTTCGCTGTTTCCGCCACTGGCGGCGCTCACCTTTGCAGCATCCAGTATTATCTGCGCTTTTGGCTTAGCAGCTGCCGTGCCTCGCTCGCCGTATCGGCACTTAGAATTATGCGGTATTGCCTTAAAGTGTAACGGATGACCGCCCCTGTAGGCAAAGGAGTGTATTGTATTATGACCTGCCGCGTTCTGCGCATTGATGAACAGCTGTATGGCTGTGAGGAGCTGCCTGCCGGGCAGCCGGTGCTGTGTGATGTTCTGCTGGCCGATGCCGCCGGTACCCAGCGGGTGCTTCCCTACCCCGATGAAGCCCTGACTGCCCAGAACATCCAGGAGGGCGATACCGTTGCCCTGCTGCCGGACGGCACGCTGAAAAAACTAAGGTGTATCTGACACCCTAGGGTAAGCCCGCACTTTGCAAAAGATTCACCGTAACTTTACATCGGTATGGTTGCAGCCCGCAGCCAAATGGCCTATGATTCTGCCGGAACAAACGGCAATTCAATGTTTTCCTCGTCCACAGGCGGGGTTTGGGTTGCGCTGGGGGGCGGGGTTTCTGTCGGTTCCTTCGTGTTGTCCGCCGGTTCGCCGTCACCATTTTCTGCGGGCGCGGCACTGGCGGTGGGCTGACCGGCGGCGTTCAGCACCGGTGTTTTTTTCGTTGCGGGCTTCTGGGTCGGCTTGGGGGCAGTTGTCTGCTGCGGGACAGTAGTTGCCGTGGGCTGCGGTTCAGCCGTCGCGGCGGGCTGCGGCGTGGGCTCTGCCGGGACGGCATCATTCGTTTCCGCCTGCCGGGTCGGCTCCGGGGTTGGCTGGGTACCTGCCTGCGGTCGGTGCAGTGCAAAGGCAGCGGCAAGCACCACGGCAGCCACCACAACGGCCAGGACTATTTTTTTCTTCATTGCTGTTTTCCTTTTTATATTTGGGGGCGTTGCGGCATCAGCCTGCCACGCTGTAACGCTGTGCGGCGGTGGTCAGGTCATCCAGCGCGCGGAGCAGGTTCAGCAGCGGCAGCTGGCTTTCATCCACCGCTGCCAGCGCGCGGACCATATCGCCATAGCTGAACACCCCATAGCGCAGGGTGCACAGGTTTGCCCCGTTTTGCCGCATGGCAACCACCGGCATGGCATCCGCGCGGCGGAACGCAATGGCCGGTGTAACGACATAATATACCTTTTTGCCGTCAAAGCGGGTGTTGGTATCCACGGGCTGCAATTCGGTTTCGGGCTCACCCGCGTTCCAGGCAAAAGTAAAAGTGCATTCCGCGCCGTCCGGCACCATAAAATAGTGGCGGATCTGGATAACGGGCTCCAGCAGCAGGCTGCTGCCGTAATAATCATCGGTCTGGGTGCCGCTGCTTTCAAACTGGTAGCTGCCCCAGTTGGCCGTGGAGTTTGGCTCCGCGGTGCCGGCTAACGCATCGGTCCGGTAGCCAAAGTACAGCTGCGCTTTGCCGCCATACACCAGCAGGGTGCCGGCCAGCTCCTTTGCCTGTTGGGGATAATCGTGTTCCAGCAGGTAGTTCAGGTAATCCTTTACGGTGTAAGTATAAACCGGGCCATATTTACCGTTTACCACCATCCGGGCTTCAATATTATCCGTCAGCTGTTTGGCGGCCACCTGGCAAGGGAAAGCGGTGCAGCTTTTGCCGTTTACTTCCACCTGCTTTGCATCTGCCACTGCCACCTGTGTTACGGTGGAATCCGGCAGGGTAAACTGCATGGCGGCATCCTGCGGGGTATCTTCCGGCAGGGTAACGTAAAAATGAATTGTGATTGTCTCCCCCAGGCTCAGGCTGTAGCCTTCCAGATGCTCGCCGGTCTGGGCGGTTTCCGGGGTGGCGGGATCCTGCGGCGGCGGAGTTGGCACAGCAGGGTCAGGCCGGCCGGTTTCGGGGGTGCTCTGCGGCGGATCCGCCCAGGGGATATCCTCATCCGTTTCGCTCACCTGCGTCTGGATGCTGGCCGTATTTTCCTCTGCCAGCGCGGCGGCAGGCAGCGCGGCACACAGCACCACCGCCGCCAGCAAAGCCAGCAGGCGCTGGGGCCAGCTTTTTTGTTTTGTATGGTTCAAACTCAAGGTGTTTCCTTCCTGTTTTTTGTTTTATCTTCTCTTTTTTATCCCGCTAAAGGCATCATCCCTGGTTTTTGGCCAGCAGCGCTGCTCCAATCACCCCGGCGCGGTAGCCGAGGGTGCAGGTGGTAATGCGGGTGTGCTTTTGGGCGTAAGCATTGCCAAAAACCATTGGTCCCACCGCGGCGCGCAGGGGAGCCAGCAGGTTCTCCCCCTGGTTGGCCACCCCGCCGGACAGACCGATCACTTCCGGGAAGAAGATGTTGATCATGTTGGCAACACCCACCGCAAGGTAATGAATGTACTGTTCCACCACGGCTTTGCCTGCGGCATCGCCCTGGGCGGCGGCATCAAAGGCGGTGCGGCCATTTACCCCGCCGCTTTGGGCGGCAAGGCCATGCAGGGCGCTTTCGGGGTGGGCTGCCATGGCTTCTTTGGTCATGCGGATCAGGGCGGTGGCACTGGCCAGGCTTTCCAGGCAGCCGGGGCGGCCACAGGTACAGCGCGGGGCATCCGGGGTGTCCAGAATCACCATGTGCCCCGGCTCCGCCGCTGCGCCGGTGTAACCGGTCAGCAGTTTGCCGCCCAGCACCACACCGCCGCCCACGCCGGTGCCCAGTGTGATGATCACTGCGCTTTCGGCCCCTTTGGCGCAGCCCGCCAGTGCTTCGCCCAAAGCGGCGGCGTTGGCATCGTTGGCAAGAGCAACCGGCAGGCCGGTTCTGGCGCGCAGATAATCCCCCATGGCAAAATCATGCCAGTCCAGATTGTTGGAGTAGCGCACGAGGCCGCCATCCACCGTGCCGGGGCAGCCAACGCCAATGCCCGCTACCTGCTGGCCCTGTGCCAGCTGATTGCAGAGGGCTGCAATATCATCGCACACGGCCTCGGCCGGGCGCGGCAGTTTGGTGGGGGTGCTCGCTTCCTTTATAATAGCACCGTCTGCATCCACAAGCGCAGCTTTGATATTGGTTCCACCAAGGTCCACACCCAGATAATACATGATTGCAGCCTCCTGTACATAACATTTTTTTCAGTGTAGCAGATTGCCCGCCCCGGCGCAAGAACTTGTAGACAAAAAAGCATCCAAAAGTAAACCCGGCACTACCCACTGCTCTTTTGTCGGGTCGTTCCGGTTGGATTTTATTTTTTATTAGCGGCTGCTCATCCGTTCAGTTTGGCGTAACGCCTTCTATATTTTCATATGAATACCACAACAATAGTACAACAATAGTACAACACAAACAGGATTTAAGGCAAAGAGCTGCAGGCAGTATGATGCGGGAATGATCAACCAGCAGGGTTCCGGCTGCTCCGGCGCGATGTGTGCATCGCGCCCTACAAACGGCCCAATGCCTTATCGCAGTATGTTAAGCATGTAACCATCATATTTTTTCAAAATTCCTTATCGAAAAAACTGCCCGCACAACGGCTTATCATACCGTGTACGGGCAGTTGATTTATGGCAATACCGCATAATTCTAAGTGCCGATACGGCGAGCGAGGTGCGGCA
>OLQK01002088.1_pt1 | contig 11324 bp, 6 predicted proteins | sample 1672501 | NCBI WGS metagenome assembly OLQK01 (sample SAMEA3136693, study PRJEB25190) | human gut metagenome | biome: human gut; feature: human-associated habitat; material: faeces | place: Austria | collected 2013 | reverse complement strand
CCCGCCGTTCCCCGCCATCCTCCATGCGCCACCGCAATGGAAGAAGTCACAGGGTCATAAAAAAGGAGCGGCGTGCAGTCGGCATAATTTAGTCCGAGAGGCACATTCTTTTCGTTGGTGTACAAGCCGTCGCACGCGGGAATGGCGGAAGTGAAATCCTGTGCACCGTGTCCGCAGTCCGCCTTTCCAACCTTCTCCATATGGATGCCGTGAACCAATGCGCAGTTCACCAGCCTTTCGGGAATAATGCCGAGGACATCAAAGAAGCGTTTCCGATTTTCTCTGACTTTTTCCGGCGCATCATCCGTAGAAAACCCCATATTGAGCGAATGGTATGCCCCTGTACTGACGCCTCCGTTCTTTGTAGACACGGCTGCTATCAGATTCTCATTTTTAAAAACATCAAAAGTAAGGAAAGATACGCCGCTTTTCGTTTCAATATGCATATTTTTCCCCTCATTCATAAAAGATTCCATATCCGCGGGTACAGGTGCAGTAAACTTCATCGCTTCTCCCGTTTCGGGATGGGTGAGAGTGACCGTATGCGCATGGAGCGCCTGGCGGCTTATCAAATCATGATTCCCGCCATACAAATCATCACCTAAAAGCGGTGTCCCCATGTACCGTGCATGGACACGGATCTGATGCGTCCGTCCGGTGAGAAGATGGAGCTTTAAAACGGTATAGTTGTCCCCGTGGCGGAGAACAGTATACTCCGTCCGCGCGGGTTTGCCGTCTTTCCGTACTGTCCACTCGATAATACTTCCCTCTTTCCGCCCGATAGGCGCGTCGACAATGCCGAACTCTCCGGGAATATAACCGCCTGCCACGGCGATATACTCCCGATGTATAAGATCATGGGAGCGGGTCAGCGCATACTGCGCTTTCGCCGACTTGGCGACTACCACCACCCCTGTCGTATTTCTGTCCAGGCGATATACAGGATGGATCCCCGATTTTTCTCCCTTCTTTTGGAAATATCCTGCTACCGCATTCACCAGGGTATCATGGATTCCCGCATTCGTAGGATGGATGATCATTCCTGTCCCCTTGTTCACCACAAGAAGAGTGTCGTCCTCATAGAGAATATCCAGGGGAATATCAGCAGGCACAATGTCTGACGATTCATCCCACACCAAACGGACGCGGTCTCCTTCATGAAGAACGGTTTTCGCATTATGAATCCGGGTACCGTTCAGCCAAACCTCCCCGTTCCATTTTATCCGTTTCCATAAAGCAGAAGAAAATCCTTTATGCCCCCGTATAACATCACGCAAATGGCGCCCCTCATCAAACGCATCCGCTTCAAAATCGATTTCCATAGTCCTCCCTTTCCTATGTACATATTTTTTCTATTTTACCATGGAAATACGGATTCAACAGAAATAAAAGAGGCCATAGAAAAAAATTCCATGTACCTCTCCCATTTTTAATAAATAAATTCCCACGCTTACTCTTTCAGCGCCGCCACGCCTGCTTCCAGTACCTTGCCCACACTTTCGCGGAACACCAGAGAACAGCGGCTGTCTCTCGGCGTTTCGTCACGGTTGATCATAACCAGGGAGTCGCCTTGGAAATAATCCACATATCCCGCCGCCGGATAAACCACCAAACTCGTCCCGCCGATAATCAGCATATCCGCACGGGATATTTCATCAATCGCGTCTTCAATCGTATTCCTGTCAAGCATTTCCTCATAAAGCACCACATCCGGCTTAACTACGCCGCCGCAGCCGGGACAATGGGGAACCGGACTGCAAAGCTCCATAAATTCCTCCATGTCGTACATTCTGCCGCATTTCTGGCAAATATTCCGCAGTACTGAACCGTGTAATTCAATGACTTTTCTACTTCCCGCCTTTTGATGAAGCCCGTCAATATTCTGCGTCACCACGGCAGATAATTTTCCCATCTTCTCCAATTCCGCCAGCGCCGTATGCGCCCGGTTCGGTTCCGCTTCCAGCATCATGCCTTCTCTCTCTTTGTAGAAGGTGAAAAATTCCACGGGATGCTCCGCATAAAAATGATGGGAGAGCATTTCTTCCGGCGACCAGGGAAGCTCCGTCTTTTGACGGTACAACCCGCCTTTCCCGCGGAAATCGGGAATATCCGACTCAGTAGACACTCCCGCGCCGCCAAAGAACACGATCCGGTTATGACTTTTCAGCATTTCGATAAATTCTTCCATAGGTGCCATGAAAATTCTCCTTTCTCTGTTGTGCTTTTTCTTCATTGTACCTGTTTCTTTCCTATTTGACAAAAGGGAGAAAAAAGGACTACTATTTTCATAATATAAGGAGGTTCCTATGAGCAGACTCACTTTAGAAAAAGCAAAGGAAATACTGAAAAAACACACCACGGAAGACCATCTTTTCACCCATGCCCAATCAGTCAGCGCAGCAATGGGCGCTATGGCCGATTATTTCCGCGAAGACCGTGATCACTGGGAAGCCATCGGCTATCTCCATGACGTGGATTATAAAGAATACCCGGAGGAGCACTGCCGCCATGTCCGGGAATTCCTCGCCCCCGAAGGTGTCGATGAAGAAGATATCCATGCCATCATTTCCCATGGCTGGGGCGTATGTACGAATGAAATTGAGCCTGCCACTCCCCTGGAAAAAAGTCTTTTCACTGTGGACGAATTGACAGGCATCATCATGGCATACGCACTCATGCGTCCTGAAGGGATCGACGGCATGGAACTGAAAGGGTTCAAAAAGAAATTCAAAGACAAAAAGTTTGCCGCGGGATGCAGCCGTGATGTCATCAAACAGGGTTTCGACATGCTCGATCTCGATCCGAACCTCGTGATGCAGCTCTGCATTGACGGCATGACACGTTATAAAAAAGAATTGGGACTGGAGAAATAATCCGGCAAAGACCTTTCAGAAGAGAGGTCTTTTTTCATGCACGAAGCACGCAAAAAGAGGAGCATCCGCTCCCCTTTATCAGTATTTCCTGCCAAGCGCAATTGTTTTTGAAGCGGGTTCCGCCGTCGGAAGGGACTCCGCTTCATAAACAAGGTCTTCTGTCAGGCAACCTTTAATATGGAACACACTTTCCAAATCTTTTTCATTAATATAAACCACATCGCTTTTCACGATTCCCGGCACCTTCCCCAGACGGGTCATCAGTGTGTTTGTCTCCCCATCCCAGTAAGCCCCCACTTTGGTAACGACAGACGTTTCCACCGCAGGGATCCAGATATTTCCGTCTTTGCCGATAGCTTTCTTTTTCAGTTTCCGCCCGTTGATGATAAGGTCATAATGCTTCGCCACATAAGTCACGCTGCCATCAGAAGCGATAATCTTATGATACACTTCATCAGGCAGGGCAAAGTCTTCCACACCGTAACGCGCAAGGTATTCTTTTACGGACGATACAGTGAGCGGTTCCCATCCGTAGCCGTCAGGATAAATATAGTAAGAAACGGTATGATCCGGAGCTTCTTCCATAATCACACGGTCATAGATGATTTCCACGGGTGTTCCCATGGGCACACTTTCAAAAAGTTCCTCCACATCTTCTTCATACATACGGATACAGCCGTGAGATACACTGCGGCCGATAGACCATGGCGCGTTCGTCCCGTGAATACCGTAATTCCCGTAAAGGCCCAACCAACGGTACCCAAGAGGATTTGACGGACCGGAAGGCACAGTAGTTTTCGTTTTCGGATCGGTCCATGAAGGATTCACTTCTTTTTCTGAAATAGAAAACTCCCCGACCGGAGAAGGCGTTTCAGGCGCCCCGACAGCCACAGGATAAATACGGACTTTCTCCGTTCCCTCGTACAGTGTCAAAAGCCGGCTTGCCAGATTCAATGTGATTTTCTTTCCTGTTTCACTTTTCTTCGGCGCCGGAAGCGGCATCCCCGATAAACTGCCTACTTCCGTATTGATAGCGGCATCTGCCGTATATCCGCCCACCCCGGCCAGCAGAAATACGATACAGCAAAGAGCTGTTATTTTTTTATGCAGTAACATATCCACTCCATTATTCATGAAATATCATTTTGATTATACTAATTTGCTGAAATCACCCCAGCGCCTGTAAACATCCAAAACATTTATCAAGAGAGAGATACGGTTATTTCTGACAGCTTCCTCTTCCACCATGACCATGACGGAATCAAGAAATTGATTAATTGGTACGGTGAGCGTTTTCAGGGCAGGAAGGGCGCTGCCATAATCATACGCATTATAAGCGTTGGTAACTTCTTCTCCTGCTTTTTCAAGAGCAGCATACAAATTCTTTTCCGCCTCTTCCGTAAACAGTTCCGGACGAATTTCAACAGCAGTCTTTCCTTTCGTAATATTCACAAGACGGGTAACCGCCTGACGCATTTCCAATTCCCCCTTCACATGGCTGTCCATCATGGAATGCGCTTTCAGGAATATCGCATATACATCATCTATCGCTCCCGCAAGGACAGCGTCTACGATATCGTAATCCACCCCTTCATCAAGAAGAATAGCCTTAATACGCTGGCGGAAGAAATCCTCCACTTTATCCGCAGCCGCCTCTTTTTCTTCCTGCGTCCCCGGCAGGAGCGCAAGAGCCATTTTCACACCTTTGCGGACATCCCAGTGGATCTCCCCGTCTGTCAGAATATGGACGGCGCCGATCGTCTGGCGGCGGAGCGCAAAGGGATCCTGAGAACCGGTAGGAATCAACCCGCGAAGAAACGTCGCCGCCAGATTGTCCAGCTTATCTGAAAGAGACAGCGCCCTTCCGATAGAAGATTTCGGAAGAACATCGCCGGCAAAACGGGGCATGTACTGTTCAAAAATAGCGGCTGCCACCTTTGGCTTTTCCCCGTCAAGAAGAGCGTATTCTTTGCCCATCTCTCCCTGGAGTTCCGTAAATTCCGTCACCATGCCCGTCGCCAGATCGGACTTGGACAGATAAGCGGCACGTCGGACATCTGCCTTTTCGGTATCTGTGAAATTCCAATCTTCACCGATTGCTTCCACCAGCTTCACCAGGCGGTCAGACTTATCCAGCATCGTCCCCATGCCTTCCTGATAATTGATGCGGGAAAGCGCTTCACGATGGCCTTCCAGTGATTTCCTGCGGTCGCCGTCAAAAAAGAACTTCGCGTCATCAAGACGGGCTCGGAGAACACGTTCATTTCCAATCTGTACATTGCGGATCGCCCGGTCTCCTCCGTTCCTGACCGTCAGAAAATAAGGCATAAGCGAGCCGTCTTCCTTTCTGACGGGATAGTACCGCTGATGGTCACGCATGGGAGTCACCACCGCCGGCACGGGAAGATCAAGAAATTCTTCATCAATGCGGCCATAGAGCGGCGTCGGATACTCCACCAGATAATTAATTTCTTCAAGGAGATCCGCATTGTGCCAGACCTGCCCCCCCAGCTCCTTTGCTGTCTTTTGCAGTCCCGCGGTAATCAGGGCGCGTCTTTCGTCCTGATCTGCGATAACGAACGCCTTCCTCATCGTTTCCTTATATGTTTCCGGTGATTTGATTTCCACCTCTTCTTTGCAGAGGAACCGATGGCCGCGGCTCATCCGGCCGCTCCGTACATGTGCAAATTCCATAGGGACGACCGCTTCTCCCGCCAGTGCTACGATCCAGCGGACAGGACGGATAAAGCGGGCTTCCTCATCACCCCAGCGCATGCTTCTCGTGAAATTGAGCCCTGTGATAAGAGAAGTGAAAAGAGCGGGCAGTATTTCTTCCACCGTTTTCCCCTTATTCACCACCTGTGCCCAAGTATATTCTCCCTCTTTAATCAGGTCATCCGCAGAAATTCCCTGTCCCCGGGCAAATCCCTCGGCGGCTTTTGTCACATTTCCGTTTTCATCATACGCAGCACCGATAGAAGGCCCGCGTTTTTTCACTTCCTCATCAGGCTGCGCGTCTGCGGCGGCAGTCACGATAACAGCCAGCCTTCTCGGCGTGGCGTAAACGTCCACCTTTTCAAAAGCAATCCGTGCTTCATTCAGCTTAGCGCCGGCAAGAGCATACATCTGTCCAACGATGCCAGACATCATATTCGCCGGCATTTCTTCCGTACCGATTTCCAAGAAAAGATTTTTAGACATTCGCGTCACTTCCTTTCAGCATGGGGAATCCCAGTTCCTTACGTTTATTCAGGTACGCTTTCGCGCACATACGCGCCAGATTTCTCACCCGGCCGATATACTCCGTCCTTTCCGACAGAGAAATCGCGCCGCCCGCGTCAAGCAGATTGAACGTATGAGAACATTTCAGCACATAATCATAAGCAGGCAGGACATAGCCTTCTTTAACAACACGGGCCGCTTCCTTTTCATACATGTCGAACAGTTTGAAAAGCATATCATGGTCAGACAGTTCATAACTGTACACCGACTGCTCATACTCATTTTCATGCCATACATCACCGTAAGTCACGCCGTCCGTCCATACCAGGTCATAGACATTATCCTTTTCCTGTATGTACATGGCGATACGCTCCAGACCGTAAGTGATTTCCACGGACACAGGATGCTCATCGATACCGCCGACCTGCTGGAAATAAGTGAACTGCGTGATTTCCATACCGTCCAGCCACACTTCCCAACCGATCCCCCAGGCGCCGAGCGTGGGAGACTCCCAGTTATCCTCGACAAAGCGGATATCATGCTCCTCCGGCACGATTCCCAGTTCCCGCAAAGACTCCAGATAAATTTCCTGGATATCATCGGGCGACGGTTTCATGATGACCTGAAACTGATGGTGCTGGTACAGACGGTTCGGATTATCGCCGTAACGTCCGTCATCCGGACGGCGGGACGGTTCCACATACGCCACATTCCACGGCTCCGGCCCGATGGTTCTGAGAAACGTCGCCGGATTCATCGTCCCCGCCCCTTTCTCTACATCATAAGGCTGCTCCAATATGCAGCCCCGCGCCGACCAGAACTTCTGGAGCGTCAAAATAATCTGCTGAAAAGTCATATGTCCTCCTGCAAATAAAAAATCCCCGCAACAATTAAGCTGCAGGGACGAATTACAAATCCGCGGTTCCACCCTCATTGGCCAAAGGCCCGCCTTCGTTTGATAGCTGCCCTACTCCGTTCAGGCAGCAGCTCGGAAACGCCTTCCGCACGGTACCGGACTCCCACCCTCACCAGCTCGCTTGATCATGCGTACTCCTCTTCCTCATCGCTGTGATTATAGGAACATTCTATCAAACGGCAACCGGAATGTAAATACGGGATAATAAAAACGTTTTGCGCGTAAATCCATTATTCCCCTCTACATTCCCGGTTCTCCATGGATCCAATTGAAATTTCCTCTACTTCAAAGACAAAAAAGATATCTAGTCTTCTGCAGGAAGCCCTTTCAGGATACCCATGTATTCCATGGTATCTATAATCGACTGGCTCACTTTACCCCTTTTCTTTAAATCTGCTTTAGACGTAAACAGATGCTCATTCCTGACCTTGACAATTTCTCCGGCTGCTGCATTCCCCAATGCGGGGATACAGTTGAAAGGCGGCAAAAGTTTTCCATCTTCTATTTTGAATGCAGTCGCCTCCGATTTTTCCAAACTGATAGGCAGAAATTCCATTCCGCGAAGATACATTTCCGCTGCCACTTCAATCATCGTAGCATTGTCCTTATCTACGGCCGTAAGATGTTTTAGCGCAGCAATGCGGGCCAGTTCCTGTTTCTGTGATGCCAATCCATTCAGAATCACTGTGGCATTAAAGGCTCCTCCTGCATAGACAGTAAAGTAAGCGGCATAGTAAGCCAATGGCTGATACACCTTGAACCAGGCAATGCGGAGAGCTGTCATAGCACTAAATATTGAAGGCGCTTTAGGAGGCAGGTATCTTATTTTCAGACAAGAATCAATAAACCATTGTGGTACATGGGCCGCTTCCAACTCAGCCAGATGATTGGATCTCTTGCTTTCAATTCCTTTCCCTTTACGTACGTTTTCCATCACTGTGAAAGATGTCAGCGATTCCACCCCATGATGAATAAGATAATTCATCACATCTTCTCTGGTGGAAATAACTTCTTCTATTTTCACCGTATCATTCTTGATGAGATCCCGGGCATTATCCGCCCATACGCCGGTGCCATGGCGGAAGCCGGACACTTTTACCAATTCAGAGAAGTTCTTTGGTTGTACATCTTCCAGTACTCCTCTTGCAAAAGGTGTTCCATACCCCGGCAGTCCCAATGTCCCTACGGTAACTTTCCCATTTACAATAACATCTGCCAACTTTGACGGTGTAATGCCAAGGGCATCAGTAGAGCAAAAAACAGATAATACCCGGGCATCATTAAAAGGAATAGATTGCGGGTTGATACCGGTTAAATTCTGAAGCTCATGAATCATAGTCAAGGCGTCATTACCATTCATGGTAAGACTCAGCATATCATCTATAATAGAATGATAATTAAACCGGACTGTACCATTAGCAGGCCATCTTCTGTCCTTTGCATTCAAACATTTATAAACATCCGGATATTTCAGGAATTTTTCAGAACCAGGAATCAGTTTATCCCCATAGCATAATACATGTTCCCGTCCCAATAACTTTTCCATATACTTGTATACTTCAGCCAGACCCGTATCCTGTACTAAAGCAAGACCAAATCCTCCAATGTTGGTGCCATCAAGTCCAAAAAGCACAGAATACGGAATATCATGACCATCCTTATAAAGTAAAGTTCCACATTCCGGACAATTGTGATCAGGAAGATCAAAACCACTCCCCACTGAGCCGTCAGTATAAAAATGATTCCAATGACATTTGGGGCATACATAATGTGAAGGCAGCGGATTGATTTCAGTAATACCGGACATGAACGCGACAAAAGAAGACCCTAAAGAATCTCTGACGCCCACCGGATGACCACCGTCATTAGAATACTGTACTAATTTATGCGCCGTATAAAAAATTGTACTATAACCGTTATCCTGAATAAATTTTAACTCGAGACGCAGACGATCTTTTACAATTTCAGGCAGAGGATCTCCATAAACAGCATGAGCCCGATCATAACATAGCTTTCCCAGTTTATCATAAACTTCCTCATGTTCATGATTTGTTCCCATTTCTACTGGGTCGTCTTGTTTAACAATCGGGAATAATCCCAAAAAGATTGTAGGCTTTGCTGCTTTAACATATCCGGGAAGTGCTGTTAAGGTGTTATTTTCTGAATCTACGACAGTATCTCCTATTTCCCAGTCCTGAATATTCTCCATATTCGCTGCCGCATATCCTATTGACCCACAGCACAGGATATCAGCTGCTGCAGGAAATGGTAAGAAATGCCCCACTTCCGATACCGTGCAGACTTTGCCGGAAGCCATCATTCGGATCTTCATCCCCGCCTTGATTTCCCCATCGACAACACGGATATGTGCAAGTGCTTTCCTGGAAGGATCAAGGACGGAATTAAAAATAAAACCACGAAAAGGCTTTTTCGAATTGTCTAATGGCGGCGGTACCTGCTCCACTATCTTTTGGAGCACAGCTTCCACATTCAGCCCCGATTCATCAGAAACAAAAACCGTATTTGCCATGTCATAACCACTGATACATTCGAGATCTTCTATGATTCGTTCCTTATTAATTGATTCACCGGATTTTCCGATGAGAACCGGGATTAATACCAGTCCATGAGCTAATACCAGATTCATATCTGACAATAACTGGCGTTTAGACACAGAACAGGAATCAATAAGCAAAAGCCCCCCTTCACAAGTGAAAGGACTGCTGTATACGTCTTGCGTCCAATCCGCTGACCATTCACAATGGAAACCCACCTGCGCCGGTATCTCAATAAAATTCAGCTCATAAACCTCGCCATTTCGATATTTATAATGCAGCTGTACCGGCTGCCCCTTATCAACAATATGCGAACCTGGCATATCAGGAATACAGATTCCTTCTCCGTAACCCATACTTCGGTTGCAGAACTCTATCAGCCGTTCTATCAATTCCGATTTACCGTACTGTTTATTATTGACAATCAAAATATTTCTGATATATTGCGTATCCATAGCCACTTCCCTCTGTCAAGAAAAATAAGACTTATTTCTCCCTTCTTCATTTGAAATAGAGCTACTTATCCTGTGATGGATTCCAATAGCCGCTTCTTATTATCTACCTTTATCAAATGCTCCATTAATGTTATAGACTTCTGCATCAAGCATATCTATAAAATCTGATCGACTAATCGCCGTACACCATCAATCTCTACCTTTTTCTCAGTCTTTTCAGTGAATCCACTCGCTGTAGCAATTACCCAAGGAAGAGAATCATTATCTTCATCATCCTTTCGCTCTACATATTTCCGAATCTGAGTACAGCCCAATCATCAGAAATCCCCTTATGGCCCTTGGCTTGAACGAAAATAATTAATGAGTATCCACCAACCTACTGTTTCAACCAACCGGCTGTCTTGAGCACGCATTATTTAAGAATTTTAATCTTTATTCTTTGATAAGATTTTCCCACTTGGTAATGGAATCCGGCAGTATAGACTTGTTGTTTTTATAAAAAGTCATCAGCTCCTCATCCGTAATTTGTATACAATTCTTCATTTTATCCGCATTTTCCACTTTAGGGGCATACAAATACACGATATACCCATCATTTATATATTGCTTAAAACTAAGTGCATCCAGAACACCACTGTACCTCGATGACTTTACTTGTACAACAGCCTTCTGTAGATATTCTTTCCGTCTTGACCTGAACTCACACTCCACATTTATCGTAGTGGATCTCTTCGCGATAGAATTGGAAAGAACATAATAACCCTTTGCTATCTGGAGATAAGAAATCACCAATTCTTCCAAGTCAAAAGACGATAAGTTGTTTAACAGACCTCCTTCCATCTTCTTTACTTCATATACATTTCTTCCAGCACGACTGTTAAACATATATTTGGAATATTCAACAATTTCTTTTTCCTTATCAAGGCTTTGTTTAATTCCCCCATTGACCCTGTTAAAAGATCCGCTGATTTGTCCGGGAACTTCTAAGCCCACCAGATAGCCTTCTACCGGTACGACGGCTCCGATGTCCAATTCCTTGTCGCATTTAGGAATCGCTTCTCCTTTGGCTCTGCAAATCCAGTACATTCCGTCGAGATCTCTTGTCCAAAATAAATCGTCCGCTTTTGTATCTAAAAAAGTATTCAACGCAGAATTGATTCTTTTCCCATTCCTTTTTTCGCTCTCTTTCACAATGTCGTAATAGTCCCGATAATCCTTAATTTCTCTTGTTCCATAAATATGGCTCCATCCTATCGCTACATATTTTATTTCTCCTTTAAGACAAAAATTTATCAGCCCTTCC
>OLQK01002086.1_pt1 | contig 11333 bp, 8 predicted proteins | sample 1672501 | NCBI WGS metagenome assembly OLQK01 (sample SAMEA3136693, study PRJEB25190) | human gut metagenome | biome: human gut; feature: human-associated habitat; material: faeces | place: Austria | collected 2013 | reverse complement strand
TCCACATGTTTCTGAAAAAAACTCCCAAACCTAAAGGCACTTATCTTGCCATCACCGAATCCTACTATGATAAAGAAAAGAAAACTACCCGCCAGAAAACCATCATGCCTCTTGGTTATCTGGAAGAATTAAAAAAAGAATATCCGGACCCGGTTGCCCATTTCGAGCAGGTAGTTGCTGACATGAACCAGGAACGGGAAACCAGGAAAAATTCCGTTGTATACATAGACCTCACTACTCCCCTCCTTCCAAGTGAGCTTTCACAGAAAAATATCGGCTATGGGATTTTGAAATTTTTGTACAAAGAACTGCAGCTGGATATTTTCTGGCGTACAAAGGCCTGGAAGCTTTCTCTTCCCTACAATATAGAAGAAGTTTTTCGATTTATTGTGATTTCCCAGATTCTGTATCCCAATACTCCCTGGACCACCACCATGAAAAAGGGGATCTATTTTGAGACTATACCTGCTTTTTCCCAGGAACATATTGACTCCGCACTAAATATAATCGTAAAATACCAAAAAGATATTCAGAAATGGATCTTTGAACACTCTCATGCTTTACTTGACAGGGATCTTTCTGTGGCTTTTCTGGATCAGACAGATTACACATTCTCCATTCCCGGAATCCGGACATCCGAAACACAGCCTAATTCCAAAAGAACCGATTCCACACTGAGGCTGAAGCTATTGACAGATCACCAGGGAATCCCGGTTGCATACGATCTTTTTACAGGTGATATCCAGTTGAACCAGTCCGTTTCCACAGCTGTAAAGAGAATCAAAAAGGACGGTTTTGACTGCCGTTATATTTTTACCTCTGCAAAACGGACAAAAAGCCAGCCCTTTATCTGTGACGGGCTGGTTCCTGACGGTTTCATTTACGAACAGTCTGTTTACAATGCAGACCTGGAATTTAAAGAATGGATTCTCACCGATGGCTACCAGAAGCTGAATGCCTGGAGCGATTCTGCTGACACATCACCGCTGCTTTACAAAGAACGTATTTTTGAAAACAGAGAAAAACAATTTGTGTGTTACCATGAATTACAGGCAAGGCAGCAACGCCTTGCAAGAGAAACCATCGGCCGCAGAACAGGATTAAAACTGGATGGATATTACGCCATTGTCACCAGCGAACTGCAGGCAGATTCTTCTTCCCTGTTTTTGTGCTATAACGGGCTTCGACGTATGGAATCCAATTTTCGCGCTATGAAAAGCAATTATGACTCACTGCCCTCTTTTATCTGGACTCCGGAAAAAATCAATGCACATTTCATCATATGTTTTACTGCTTTTGTCATCATGCGGATGCTTCAGGCCAAGCTGGATTTCCGTTTTTCCATGGCGCAGATCATAGACTCCCTGCAACGATATAACTGTGTACAGATTTCCGGAAATATTTATCAGTTCACTTATTATGATGAGCTGCTGAATGCCTGTGAAAGGGTTCTTGGTCTGAATCTGCACAACAAGTATCTGAACCAGCTCCAGATCAGGCGTCTGTTACGATATTAAAAAAACAAAAAAGTCCTTCACTTTGAAAGATATGTCCAAAAATAACAGAATTGTTTCCAAACATACCTAAGACCTCAAAGTGAAGGACTTTTCATTTTATAACATTACAAAACCATTTGCACATATTTCAAAGACTGCCTTCTCCCGGGAAATGAAGCTCGTACATTTCTCTTGCAGCTCTGGTAATCATTCCCAGCTCTTCTTCCATCTTAAGAGTCTGAGGCAGCTCTATGGCGGTATGGTAAATATCTGCTTTCAGCTTCTCCTTTGCCTGGGCGCTTCCCATACGGATAATTCCAAACAAAGTAGAATTATATGCCTTATCCGTCTCACAAAGCTCCATATAAGTCTTGACCATGTGGCAGCACTCTCTGTAAAGAAGGTCCTCATAGTCCTTTCCTTTCCCACGGATCTCCTGGAATTTCATTTTATCCAGCTGCTTCTGGATTTCTTTGCGGCCGCCGCGTACTCCCATGAAGCGCTTGCCGCTGTCACGGTTAAATTCCATCAGCATCCAAAGAGCGATCAGCCCGTCTGCACGCTCATCCGGTCCCAGCTCTGATTTATCCTGATAACGGATTTCCCATAATTCTTTACGAATCTGGTTCAGTTCTGGTTCCTCTCCTGCCTCAATAGACATATTCAGAAGGGCCAGACGTTTGTTCGGGTCCGCTTCTCTGTAGTATTGTGTGATCGTTGGGGTATCCATAATCTTCTCCTTTATGCTTCTTCGTAAGTCAGCTCTGTCTCTGCCATATTCAAAGCTTCCTCAATTACTTTATCCATATCCATGTAGCGGTACATACCAAGACGTCCGCCAAACAGTACATTCCTTTCTTCCAGTGCAAGACGCTCATACTTGCCAAACAGCTCGTCATTCTTCGGGTTATTAATAGGATAATAAGGCTCTTTTCCTTTCTCCCATGCAGCCGGATATTCTCTGGTGATCACAGTCTTTGGCTGTGTACCAAATTCAAAGTGCTTGTGCTCAATAATTCTGGTATACGGAACCTCATAATCTGTATAATTCACAACAGCATTTCCCTGAAAGTTGCCCATATCCAGCACTTCTGTCTCAAAACGCAAAGAACGGTATTCCAGTTCCCCGTAGCAGTAATCATAAAATTCATCAATCATACCGGTAAACAGGACTTTATCTGCCTTTGCCATAAGTTCTTCTCTGTTTGCAAAGAAGTCTGTCTTCAGGCAAACCTGGACTCCCTCCAGCAATTTCTTGATAATACGGGTATATCCGCCTTTAGGGATTCCCTGGTAAGGATCCTTGAAATAATTATTATCATAAGTATATCTAAGCGGAAGTCTCTTAATGATAAAAGCAGGCAGATCTTTACATTCTCTTCCCCACTGCTTCCTGGTATAACCTTCCACCAGTTTCTCATACACATCCTGTCCCACCAATGCCAGAGCCTGTTCTTCCAGGTTCTTCGGATGGGTGATATGCATACGGCTGATCTGCTCCTGAATCTTCGCCTTGGCCTGTGCCGGAGTTTTCACTCCCCATAACTGATGAAATGTGTTCATATTAAAGGGAAGATTATACAGCTCGTCCTTATACACGGCAATCGGTGAATTCACAAAGTGATTAAACTCTGTAAACTGATTCACATAATCCCAGATTTCTTTCTTGGAAGTGTGGAAAATATGTGCACCATATTTGTGTACCTGGATTCCCTCAATTTCCTCTGTGTAAATATTTCCTCCGATATGATCGCGCTTGTCAATTACCAGACAGGTTTTCCCTTTCTTAGTTGCCTCATGGGCAAATACAGCGCCAAACAGACCGGCTCCCACGATCAGATAATCATATTTTTTCATCTTGTGTTGCCCCTTTCGTTTCACGATTCGTATTTCTATTATAACAAATTTTCTGAAAAAAAGGTAGTCCCTACTGCCAGAGACTACCTTTTTTTTATAAATCTTTTAGAAATCACATGGTAAAAATTACATTTTTGCCACTTTATCAAACTCGTCTGTGATTTCCCTATCAGGCTCCTTAGTCAGAAGGCTCACGCTCACGATCATCACAAGACTTAATAAAAATCCTACAGCCAGTGAATAAAGCCCTGTATAAGCACCAAGGGTCTCTCCTCCAGCTAACGGAATGTAGTCCCAGATAATAACGGTAAGTCCACCAGTAACCATACCTGCAATTGCTCCCGGAAGATTGGTTCTTCTCCAGAACAGGGACATTACAACAATAGGACCAAAAGCAGAGCCCAGTCCAGCCCATGCATTGGATACCAGCCCCATAATACTGCTGTTTGGATTCCATGCAATAATAAATGCGATTACTGCAATCACAATAACCGTAATACGGCTGACCTTCAGAATTTCCTTAGAATCTGCATCTTTTTTGATAAAGCTGTGATATAAATCCTCTGATACAGCTGAAGCTGTTACCAGAAGCTGGGAATCCGCTGTGGACATAATCGCTGCCAGGATTCCGCAAAGGAACAGTCCCCCGATAAACGGAAGTGCCAGCTGGGAGGTAAAAACCTTCCGGATCATCTCAATGAAAACGCTCTCTGAAGATGCTGCCCCGTTCTCACCAAGGATAGTAGGAAGCAGATAAGCTCTTCCGATAACTGCAATTGCAAATGCAGCTGTCAGGGAAAGCAGATCCCATATAATGGCAATCACCCAGGATTTCTTCAGTTCTTTTTCATTCTTTACAGCCATGAATCTTACCAGAACGTGAGGCATTCCACAATATCCGAAGCCCCATGCAAGCTGGGAAAAGATTTCAATGAAAGTGTAAGGTCTGTCTCCATTCATAAACGGGTTCAGATATGCACCAGCGCCCCCTGTAACACCGCTTGAAGTAATCAGGTCTGTAAGATTCCCCGGAAGCAGGAAATACGCCACCAGCGGCACTACAAGAAGCCCTACAAGCATCAGGGTTCCCTGCACAAAGTCTGTCACACACACAGCCATAAAGCCGCCCATAAAAGTATAACAAAGGATAACTGCTGCCCCGATTGCCAGTGCAACATGATAATCAAGACCAAATACCGTGTTAAACAGTTTTCCCCCGGCAGCCAGTGCAGACGCTGTATATACCAGGAAAAAGATAACAATTACAACGGATGAGATAAGAAGAAGTACTTTCTTCTTATCACGGTAACGATTCTCAAAAAATGCCGGAATCGTCATAGAATTGTTAGACACAATGGTGTATTTGCGAAGTCTTCCTGAAATACATACCCAGTTCAGAACTGTGCCAATAAAAAGACCTACCGCAATCCAGATCTGTCCGGAACCAAAAGAATAAATAGCTCCCGGAAGTCCCATCAGCAGCCATCCGCTCATATCAGAAGCCTGTGCGGAAAGTGCTGCCACCCATCCGTTCAGACCTCTTCCTCCAAGGAAATAATCCTCTGAGTTGGAGGTTTTCTTCATGTAGACCGCACCTATTACGATCATCATCGCAAGATAACATACAAAAGCGATCAGAATTATTACTGTTGTACCACTCAATTTTTCTCCTCCTCTGTGCAAGAACCTTTTTAAATAAAGCTCTGGCTTTTCGTTATCTGATACTTTAACACAGAAGAGTATGAAAGTGCAAGACAAATTCTTTAATTTTTCTTCTTTTTCTATTTACCTTTTTTCAGATACACATTTTTAATATACCATAAAGCCTTTTTTTCTCCCTTATCTGAGAGAATACGAAGCAGGCCCTCCAGCTCCTTTTGGGTCTGGGGATGGACAAACCACAGCTTGGGCTTGCTTTTCAGAAAATATTCCAGAGGCTGGTGATTATCATAGGCATCTCCAAGATATGTCCTGGAAGCACTGATCCTGTCCATCACCATTTCTGCCACATATCTGCGGGGCATTCTCGCACCCATAATTACGTGTTCCGGGTCATTAATTGCATAATCTACCCAGTGCTCATAATGATGCTTGTTACGCCCCTTATGATGCAGCCAGGCAGTAGAAACACCAATATCCTCCCGCTCTGCATTATTTGGGCTTCTGGTTCCCTGATAGTACTTACAGCCAACAAAAAACTCTGAAGGTGAATATTTGGAAAGGTCATGAAGCAGACCCTGTTTATACAGCCCAATACGGAAACAATATTTCATGACCATTAATTTATGTTTTGTAATTGTCTTAAAGTGAAGCCACGGATGCATCCTCACTCACCCTCCTGTCTGAATTTTCACACTTTTCTTCTGCCACCTTTTTCACTCCATGGGAGTGCTTTGTGCTTTTTTTCTCCTGTTTCACAGGTACGCCCATCAGCACAGACACAGTACGGGGGCCCATTTCCACCTCTCTTGTGTACACCGGGCCATCTTCATAAAATCCGTCACCGGATAGATCTCCTGTATCCATCACCTTTTTCCACTGCATTCCCTCTGGAAGATTAGGCAGGGCAATCTTACGGACTTCCCAGTGGAAATTATAACCTACATAAATAAAATCATCGGCATTTTTTCCATCTGCTCCAGGACGCTCTCCACAAAGCATCATACCGATCATGCGGCTTGTATTTTCCATATTACAGAACCACGCCCGTTCGCCATGGAAGGACATATCTGGAAAACCTTTTCCCTGGCTGTCTGCCTCCTTCATGGCACCATCAGCATGAAGAACAGGGTGTTCCTTTCGGAACGCAACTGCTTTTTTCACAAAAGCAAGCAGTCCGGCATTTCTTTTTAGGCCCTTCCAGTCTGTCCAGCCAATGGGATTGTCCTGACAATAAGCATTGTTATTACCATTCTGGGAATTACCAATCTCATCCCCGCCATAAATCATAGGAACTCCCTGTGAAAGCAGCATCATGGCAAAAGCTGCCCGCATCTGGTGCTCCCGCATCTGACGGATCTGCTGCTTACGGCTTGGTCCCTCCACGCCACAGTTCCAGGAATAATTATAGCTGCAGCCGTCATTATTCCCTTCTCCATTTGCCTCATTATGCTTGTAATTATAAGACACAAGGTCATTTAAAGTAAAACCATCCTGACAGGTAATATAATTCACCACACCATGGTCATCCGGATTATGGCGGATCCTGTACTGGACTGCCGGCACCATATCCTCGTCACTTTTCAGGAACCGGCGCATATCCTGCAAAAATCCAAGATTATATTCCGCAAATCTGCGGTGTGCAGGCTTTTTCCCCTGATAAAAAGCATTCATATCCATTCCGGCTGCCATAATTCTGGTTCCGGACAGTACCCCGTCTTTCATAATAAGATCAAGAGAGGCACCCTCTCCCAGAACATGAAAACCATCCACATGATAATACCGTTTCCAGAACTGAAGTGCACGAAGCGCAGTAAGCGGACTTACTGTGGCCGGAAAATACATTTCCATAATACAAAGGATTCCAGCCTGGTGAAAAGCCTTTATCATATCACAGAATTCCTTCTCCGGATCTTTGGTTGCACAATAGGATTTCTTGGGAGCAAAATAAAAGCCCTGCTTATATCCCCAGTAATTGACCTCGTCTTTTTTGCTTTTGCGTGAAACCAGTCCATCTGGTTCCAGCTCCTGTGTCACTTCCATGAATTCATAGGCAGGCATCAGCTCAATACCTGTAATTCCAAGGTCTTTTAAATAAGGGAGCATTTCCACAAGACCGGCATAGGTTCCCCTTAAGGGTGCCGGAAGCTTCGCCTGCCTGGTATATCCTCTTACATGTACTTTATATAAGATCAGATCCTCATACCCGGTGTCAGGCATTATATCCCCTTCCCAGTCATATTCCTTTTCCTTAAGAAAGCCACAGCGAAGCTTATGGGCATCCCCGTCTAAAGCAGTTCCAAAGTGCTCTCTTCCGCTGATTTCAAATGCACAGGGATCCAGTACTACCTTACCATTTATTTTAAAATTATATTCCAGATTCGTTACATTCAGTTTCTTCAAAAGGACAGCAAATACGCGCCCTGTACGGTATTTTTCATCCAGAAGCAGCTCATAGACAGGCTCTTTTCCCTTTTTGCGGTAAAGAAGTAAAGAAACCTGTGAGTCCTCTTCTGCCTCCACAGCGAAATTATACCCGTCTGAAAGTCTGTTCGCCCCCAGTAAAAGCGGATCTCCCGGCTGTGGTATCAAATTTTTATTTCCTGGTACTGCCATCAAAATTCCCCTCCTGTCTTTCTCATGTCCGTCTGCAAATGATGTGCTGGAAATATTCAGTCTTTAAGATCCAGCTCCACCGGACAATGATCTGATCCCATAATTTCACTGTGAATCTTCGCATCCATGAGAGAATCCTTCAAAGAAGGAGAGGTAAGAAAATAATCAATTCTCCATCCGGCATTTTTCTCTCTTGCCTTAAAGCGGTAAGACCACCAGGAATAGGCTCCGGTAAGATCTGGGTAAAAATAACGGAACGTATCAATAAATCCGGCTTCCAGTACTTTGGTAAAGCAGGAACGCTCTTCATCTGTAAATCCTGCATTCATGCGGTTGGTCTTGGGATTTTTCAGGTCAATTTCCTGATGTGCCACGTTCATATCTCCACAGCAGATCACAGGCTTCTTTTCCTGCAGCTTCAGAAGATACAAAAGGAAATCCCTCTCCCATTCCATACGGTATTCCAGTCTGCGAAGCTCTGACTGGGAATTCGGGGTATAAACTGTAACCAGATAAAAATTATCCATTCCTGCTGTTATGATACGCCCCTCTTTATCATGTTCCGGAATCCCCATTCCATAAGTTACAAGAATTGGTTCTTTTTTTGTAAAAACAGCAGTTCCGGAGTAGCCCTTGCGGTTGGCATAATTCCAGTACTGATAATATCCGGGAAGCTCCAGCTTTACCTGATTCTCCTGGCATTTTGTTTCCTGCAGGCAGAAGATATCTGCATCCAGCTGTGAAAAGCTTTCTTCAAAGCCCTTGGTAATACACGCACGGATTCCATTTACATTCCATGATACAAGTTTCATGCTATTCTCCAATCTGTGAAAATTACACTGCCAGAGTATATCAAAAAAAGATTCTGCTGGCAGCCATTTTCTTAATTATAACACACAATTTGCTATTCACAAACCTCAAATTTTCTGATACAATTTAAACATACTGTCCCCCGCTTACAGTTCACAGTAATGCAGCCTGTTTTCAAAATCCGGGGAGATAATCTATAATAAAAGAATAAAGTGAGGTATATACCAATGAGTGATTTAGATATGAACAATTCCTGCAGCAGCTGTGGAAGCAGCGCATCCTGCGGAAGCGGCTCTGACTGCTCCACATGTGGCGGATGCAGCACTGACCCTAAGCAGCACAGCACCATCACCCTTACCATGGAGGATGACACCGAAGTAGAATGTGCCATTCTTACTATTTTCCCTGTTGATGCCAAGGAATATATTGCACTTCTTCCCCTTGATGAGGAAGGACAGAATCATGACGGAGAGGTTTATCTTTATTCCTTCACCCGTACAGAAACCGGAGCTCCTATGCTCTCCAATATTGAAAGTGATGAAGAATATAATAAGGCAGCTATAGCATTTGATACCGTCCTTCAGAATGCAAGGGAAGCAGAAGCAGCCGGAGAGCCGTTAGAATAATCTAACTGTTTTGTTCAAGACTTTCCCTGTCAGCATGTGCGGAAACTTTTTCAAACACGCTCTAGTTCCTGCCCAGTAGTATCTTTTACGCAATGGGGATTCCGGCGGAACTCCCTATTGTATAAAAATAACAGGCACATATGATACTAAATTTCACATGTACCTGTTATTTTTATTCACTGCTATTTTTATTCATGTATTCACGATTTTTCTTTCACCGTTTTTATTCCATGATTCTTAAATTCTTATCCCACTATTTCTTATTCTGCCGCCGTTTTTGTAGTGCTTCCGAATCCGCCATTTCTTACATCCGTTACATCATCATCCACTGTAATTCCATATTCCACAAAAATCCCCTGCATAAAACCGGTATCTGCCTTCAGCTCTACTGTTTTATTTTCATTGGAATCATTGGTCAGCTTGGCAAAAATATGGCCTTCATTGTCTGAATAGAAATAATCGCTGTCAATAATTCCAACTGTGTTATTTAACTGCAGGCGGAACTTGAAGCCAAGACCACTTCTTGGATAACATTTCAGTACCCATTCCTGGTCCATTTCCACACGGATTCCGGTAGGAATCTTAACTGTTTCTCCTGGTTTTATTACGAAATCCGCTGGAGAAAAGAAATCATATCCTGCACTTCCTGCAGTTGCCCTTCTTGGAAGACGGATATTTTCGTAGATTTTCTTTGCCTCCTCTTCCCTTACTTCTGCCAGACTGCCATCAAATGTATCTTTCCAGTCTGCAATAAAACGTTCTTCACTTACTTTATGAAATTTTGCAATTCGTTTCATGTTCTTCTCCTGTTTTATTCATTCAAATTTTCCCAGATACAGCGAATGCCGGACAAACTGCCCGGCATTCCACATTATATTATTTACCTTTATTCTGGTTACAGCCTGTTACGCTTCTGTCGGAACATCCTTGATGCTGAAGCTCATTCTTCCCATCTTGTCTTTTCCAAGGCATACAACAGTCACTTTATCCCCAAGTGTAAGAACATCCTCTACACGGTTGATTCTCTCCTTGCAGATCTTGGAAATGTGAACCATTCCCTCTTTGCCAGGTGCGAACTCAACAAATGCGCCAAACTCCTTGATGCTTACAACCTGTCCGGTAAGGATCTGTCCCTGCTCGAAGTCAGAAGCAATGATCTCAACCATACGCTTTGCTTCCTGCATGTTCTTGTCATCTACGCCGCAGATAGATACAGCACCCTCATCTGTGATGTCGATCTTGACACCTGTGCGCTCAATGATGGTGTTGATGGTCTTACCTCTCTGGCCAACAACATCACCGATCTTCTGAGGATCGATCTGGATCTGGATGATCTTCGGAGCATATTTTCCAACAGTTGTACGAGGTGCAGGGATACATTTCTCAATAACTTCGTTAAGGATGTACTCTCTTGCTTCCTTGGTACGTCTGATTGCTTCTTCTACGATCTGTCTTGTAAGACCGTGGATCTTAATATCCATCTGAATCGCTGTGATACCGTCATGAGTTCCGGCTACCTTGAAGTCCATGTCGCCAAAGAAGTCCTCAAGTCCCTGGATATCAGTAAGAACGATATAATCATCATCTGTGTCACCTGTTACAAGACCACAAGAAATACCTGCAACTGGCTTCTTAATCGGTACACCGGCAGCCTCAAGAGACATGGTGGATGCACAGATACTTGCCTGGGAGGTAGATCCGTTTGACTCAAAAGTCTCGGATACAGTACGGATTGCATATGGGAATTCTTCTACGCTTGGAAGAACCGGTACAAGTGCTCTCTCAGCAAGTGCTCCATGACCGATCTCACGGCGTCCCGGTCCTCTGGATGGCTTGGTCTCACCTACAGAATAGGACGGGAAATTGTAGTGATGCATATATCTCTTGCTTGTCTCAAACTCGTCAAGTCCGTCAATTCTCTGTGCCTCTGCAAGAGGTGCCAGAGTAGTGATGGTACAGATCTGAGTCTGTCCACGGGTGAACATAGCGGAGCCATGTACTCTCGGGATGATGTCAACCTCTGCAGCCAGAGGACGGATCTGTGTGATCGCACGGCCGTCCGGACGTTTGTGATCTTTCAGGATCATCTTACGAACGGTCTTCTTCTGATACTGGTAAACAGCCTCACCAAGAACAGCAAGCCACTCCTCTTTCTCTGCGAAAGCTTCTTTCAGCTTGTCTGTGATCTCTGCAATATTGTTCTCTCTTGTCTGTTTGTCATCAGAGAATACGGCAACTTCCATTTCTTCCGGAGGAACGATCTCCTTGA
>OLQK01002084.1_pt1 | contig 11347 bp, 9 predicted proteins | sample 1672501 | NCBI WGS metagenome assembly OLQK01 (sample SAMEA3136693, study PRJEB25190) | human gut metagenome | biome: human gut; feature: human-associated habitat; material: faeces | place: Austria | collected 2013 | reverse complement strand
ATATGACTGTAGCAGCTGTATGGAACATCGCAGATATCTTCAATGCCCTGATGGCGTTCCCGAACCTGATCGCTCTTCTTGCCCTGAGCGGTGTGGTTGTAAAGGAAACAAAAGATTTCTTTAAAAGACATAAAAATTACGAATAAGAAACTGCAAACACGCACAAACCCATAAAAATCCCCCCCTAATATCATACAAAAAAGACGCGTACCTCTTTATCATCCGATAAAAGGCCGCGTCTTTTTCATTATAAAACTCCTACGCCAACGTCAGGATTTCCATCTGATGTGTAAGCTCTGCCGCATCCAGAGACACATCACTTCGTATATCTTTTTTCTCAAGCCGGATACACATTTCCTCTCCACCTGTCATATGGAAAAAATTATCCTCAAGAATTACATCCGCATCAGTAAATCCAATAGCTGTAAACGGGCTGAAGCAGCTGCTCTTCAAATGGATTACAAATGCATCATCCTGCTCCTCCACCTCGGCAGTGATCTCCGGTTTATCCAGTTCCAGATATTTATATGGGACAAGAGTCTCCACATCACGGAGCACACTTCCATCAGCAAGTGTCACTTCCGCCTCAAGGAAAATCTCATACTTCTTGTCTTCCCATCTGGAAACATCCACAACCAAGATCTGCCCGGACTCCTGCACACCCACAGTGCCCTTTCCGGTGATCTTCTCAAGGATCTCACATTCCATATTTTTCACATAAAAGACAACCTGGTATGGCTGCGCTTCCATACTTTCATTTTCCAGATACACCTGCATGGTATCCCCATCCCGGCACATGCTCACAGCCTGTGGCGCATAGAATTTTTTCGCCATATAGTGAAGCGCCTTCCAGCGGCCAAAATAGTCGATACTTGCCCAGGATGCCACCGGCCAGTTATCGTTGATCTGCCAGTAAAGAGTACCCATACAGCGGCCTCTGTGACGTCTCCAGTGGTCCACGCCATACTTCATGGCCATTCCCTGGAGGATCTGGCTCACATAGAGAAGCTTGCGGAAATTCTCCGGATAACGGAAATTCTCGGAGAGGTAATACAGGATCTTTCCGTTGGCCGCCGGATTTTTCTGGTGGTTCTCCATCACCCTGGAAAAAATATTCCGGTCTTTCTCTTCCGTAAAGCTCTCCACCGTTTTCAGGCACGGGAAGGACTGGAAGCCAAACTCCGAGCAGAAACGGAAATAATGCTTCTGATAATCGGTAAAAGGCTTCTGACCATGCCATACATCCCAGTAGTGACAGTCACCCCGGTTCTCATCATCCGGATCATCAAAGCATCCTCCGGAGCTCGGGGAAGACTGCCAGAAAAAGGTCTCGCTGTCTGCCGCTTTCACTGCTTTCGGAACCACGTGTTCAAACATTTTTATGTAGTCCGCACGGAGATATTTCGACTCGCTCTGCACCTCCGGCCAGTGATCCCAGGCAGATTCCATCTCGTTATTTCCGCACCACAGTCCAAGAGATGCATGATGACGAAGACGTTTAACATTCTCCGTGATCTCCTTCGTGATATTCTCTTCAAATCCTTCCGTGAGATCATAGACATTACATGCAAACATCAGATCCTGCCATACGATCAGTCCCATCTCATCGCAGAGATCATAGAAATGATCCGAAGGATAATAACCACCGCCCCACACACGGACGCAGTTAAAATTGGCACGTTTACAGGATTCCAGAAGATACTCCTGGATCTCCGGCGTGATCCTGGAATAGATACAGTCCTCCGGAATATAATTTCCGCCCATGGCAAAAATCTTCACACCATTGATACAGAATGCGAATTCTTTTCCCCAGAGATCTTTTTCCTGGCTGATGGTAAGAGTACGGAGACCGATACGCTTCGTTATGGTTTCCAGAACTTCTCCATTCTCATCCAGAAGCTCCACCTGAACTTTATATAACGGCTGGTCGCCGTATCCGTTTGGCCACCAGAGTTTCGGGTTGTGAATCGTGGATGTCAGCACTGCTGGATTATTATTCGCTGATACAGTCTCCTCCACTTCGCATACATAGGCTTCCGTTTTCCGGTCATTGGCATCTGTTCTATGTCCACAGGCACTCTCTACATCCTCCTGGATCGTCACTCTCACCCGGCACTTATCCACAGCATCTCCGCTTACCACCACCGTTGTACACACATCCACAGCATTATCCCCATGCCTTTGTGTAATCTTCACATCCTCAATCCTTGGATGGCTGTACGCTTCCAGATAAATATCCCGGAAAATTCCGACATCAATGGTCTGAGGGCCCCAGTCCCATCCAAACATACAGTGCGCCTTCCGGATTAGCTGGTTTCCTTTCATTCCACCGCAGGGAACATAGTGGATCTCTTTATTTTCTTCATACTCATAATCTTCGATATATTTGAATACGGAACGGAATACGATCCGGATCTGATTCTCCCCGGCATGAAGAAATTCTTTTACATTCAGTTTCCAGGTACGATGCATATTGTCTGTAGATCCGGCCTTTTTTCCATTGATATAGATATCTGTCAGAGTATCCAGCCCCTCGCAGACCAGAGCCACTTTCTCTTCTTTCAGAGCCTCCTCCGCAACCACAAACGTTCTGCAAAATTCATAATCCTTCCAGAACAGTTCCCTCGTAGCGTCTTCATTGGTGCGGTAAAAAGGATCTTCAATCTTTCCAGCCCCGTAAAGCCCAGAAAGCACAGATCCCGGAACCTGCACTTCACATAATGTATCTTTCCCCGCTTCCGCCAGCTCCCATCGGCCATTCAACATGATCTTTCTCATAAAATATACCTTCTCCTGTAAAAATCCCCATCTCTATACAGTCCTATATTACAGACTGTATCATCCCATTTTTAAGTGTCCTATAAACCGTACTTTATTTCCTTTATAACTTTCCCCCATAATTCCGGTAATTCTCAATATAATCCAGAATCTCCTCCGGATCTTTCATAAACCGGCACATATCCACAACATCTCTGGACATAAATTTTTCCCCAGCTGTATACTCCAGAAGCGCCCTCATACTATCATAATATCCCTGAATATTATAAAGAACGATGGGCCTGTCGATCCGTCCCAGACTCTTCAACGTCAGGATCTCAAAAAACTCCTCATAAGTGCCAATTCCCCCGGGTACCACGATCGTTGCATCAGAACGACTTTCCAAAAGGTGCTTCCTTTCACGCATATTTTCCGTAAAAATAAATTCTGTACAATGCTCATACAGCACTCCCGGCTTGTCAAAAAATCTCGGCGCGATCCCCAGGATATAACCTTTTTCCCGGTCAACGCCACGGGCTGCCGCACCCATCAGCCCCTCTTTTCCACCACCGAAAACAAGGCCATGGCCACGTTTTCCCATCAGCTGTCCCAGTTCCTCTGTTTTCTCATAATAGATCTTTTTCAGCTCTGCGCTGGACGCTCCATAGATACAAATATTCATGATTCTGTCTCCTTCCCTGCTGCCTCCACAAATGCCCGGAGAAGCTTCAGCTGCTCCGAGGAATCATACATCATCTCCGGATGCCACTGTACAGCCACCGCAAATGGATGATCCTCAAGTTCCATAGCCTCCGGCACCCGATCTTCGGACCAGGCTGTGATCCTCACATTCTCCCCGGCATCTTTTATCGCCTGATGATGAAAAGAATTCACCCGGATATCTCGCTTCTCATAAATCTTTTCCAATATACTGGCTCCGGCAATTCTCACTTCGTGCCACGCTACATTTCTGGGGTACTTATCCCCGAAATGATGTTCAAAACCGCCCTCTTTTTCCAGATCCTGATACAAGGTCCCGCCACAGGCCACATTCATGATCTGAATGCCACGGCAGATCCCGAGGATCGGCTTTTTCTTTTCCAGCATAAAATATCTGGAAATCGCAATATCTTGCTCATCCCGCATGGGCATGATTGTTCCGCAATATCCTTTCGGAAACGCCCCATACCGTTCCGGTCCCACATCATGTCCGCCGGAGATCAGCACTCCGTCCAGTTGGTCCAGAAACGGCTTCGCCGCCTCCAGATCTCCATACTGCGGGAGCAGCACAGGAATCGCCCCGGCTTTTTCCAGAATATACACATAATCACCACTGACAAAATCCCAGTCCTGCCCGGTGATCCCCATACCTGAAACCATTCCAACAGCATCCCTGTAGTCAAAATTACAGGTGACGCCGATCACAGGTTTTCTTTCCCTCATCCTTCTCCTCTTTCCACCAAAAAAATAATTATTTTTTCAGTACTTCCAATATTTTTATCGTCTGTAACACATCCTCTTTTCTGCAACATTCAATCGTCCATGTCCGTTTTTCTGTCTGGGGCAGTAATGCAAGTACTTTTTCATAAGGGATATTCCCCTCCCCAAGAGCTGCATGGGAATCCCGGTCGCCGCTGTTATCATGAACATGCACATGAGTCACATAAGGCGCCAGCTTCTCTGTCCATTCCAGCACCGGAATCTTCGAATAACAGTGGGCATGCCCCATATCAAAACAGAGATGAAAATTCGGATATTTTTCCCCCATCAGTTTATAAACATCCAAAACCGGATCAATCTGCGGGTCAAACACATTCTCCATGACAACTTCCAGTTCTTTATGCGTTTCCAGAAATTCTCCGAAAAACTCCGCCACTCTCTCAGGCCATCCCTGAAGGTAGTGGACAAAAGGATTCATGCAGGTATGATAAACGATCTTTTTTGCCCCAAGTTCCACACCTGCTGTATAAGTTTGGTGAAAACGCATCATAGTAATTTTTCGCACTTCACTGTCAAAGGCTGCAGGATCGATGTTCATAAAAGGCCCATGCAAAGTCAGTCCCCGGCATCCCATAAATTTCAGTCGTTCCCGATAACTGCAGACAGATTCCTTCAGATGATCCAGATTGTCCGCAATGGAAAATTCAATACTTTCGATTCCCACTCCTGTCTGACTGATGATTTCCTTCATCTCATCATCCGGCAGAAGATGACTGATATATATCATGATTATTTACCTCTGAATATAACTTTTGCCGGCCTCTGCTATCAAAGCAAAGACCGGCTTTCCGTCATTTCCGATACATCTGGAGTGCATCCGAAAATGCCTGTTATTTTATTATAATCTGACATACACATGGGGTCAAGCAATTGCCGCTGCCCGAAACTCCCATTTTAGTTTTTGATCTAGAACTTTTTATACGAGAACTTTTTCTACAGCGTTTTTCCAGCCGCTGTATTTCTGCTCTCTTTCTTTGGAGCTCATAGATGGAATAAACTGATTGCGGTTCTTCACCTCAAAAATGCTCTCCATCTTATAAAGTCCGCAGCTTAATCCAGCCATCAGGCCAGCTCCGAATGCGGAAGATTCCTCACATCTCGGAAGGCTTACAGTTGTTCCCAGGATATCACTCTGGAATTTCATCAGGTACTGGTTTCTTGTAGGACCACCGTCTACGCAGAGCTCTTTTACAGTCATTCCATCTTCTGCCTTCATCATCTCCACAATATCTGTGATCTGATATGCGATGGATTCCAGAGCTGCTTTTACAACTTCTTTCTTTCCGGTAGTTCTGCTCATTCCATAGATAATGGCTTTTGCATCGGATTTCCAGTAAGGTGCTCCCAGACCGGAAAATGCAGGAACCAGATAAGTAGTATCGTTCTTATTCGCCTGCTCTGACATTTCCTGAGTCTCACCTGGAGAAGTGATCAGTCCCATGTCATCTTTCAGCCATGTGATCACTGCACCTGTGTAGTTGATGTTTCCTTCCAGAACATAGGTAACTTTGCCGTTAAGTCCCCATGCAAGAGAAGTTACAAGACCAAGATCTGACATGATCGGTTCTGTTCCTGCGTTCATCATAACAGAGGAACCAGTTCCGTATGTAGCCTTAACCATTCCTTTTTCAATGCAGCCCTGTCCGAACAGTGCACCCTGAGAGTCTCCGATCACACCACAGATCGGAATCGGTGTCTGGAAATATCCCTCGAAATCTGTTATTCCGTACTCTCTGCTGGAATCACATACTTTCGGAAGCTGCTCTGCGTTGATGCCGAACCAGGTACAGATCTCTTTATCCCATTTCAGGTTATGGATATTGAAAAGCTGGGTTCTGGATGCGTTGGAATAATCTGTTGCATAAACCTCGCCTTTTGTCAGTTTAAACAGAAGCCAGGTGTCGATGGTTCCCAGGCAGAGATCGTTGTCTCTTTTTGCCTGTTTTACTTCCTCCACATTCTCCTGAAGCCATGCAAACTTCGCTGCTGGGAAATACGGGGAAAGATGCATTCCTGTCTTCTGACGGATGATCTCTGCCACACCGCCGTTTTTCTTCTGCTCACGGTCCGGGTCAATCATCACGTTTGTTTTGATCCGCTCACAGATCTCGGAAGCTCTGGAGCACTGCCATACAATGGCAGGTGCCAGAGGCTCGCCTGTGCTGCGGCTCCACGCTGCGGATGTTTCTCTCTGATTACTGATTCCGAGACACGCGATCTCTTCTTTCTGGATTCCGGCTTTTTCCACAAGGTTCTTTACAACCTGGATGGTATTGCTGTAGATCTCGGAAAGATCATGGGAAACCCAGCCTTTTTCGTTGATCAGCTGTCTGTGAGGAAGGTCTGTTCTGCAGACCAGGTCACCATTCACATCGAACAGGATCGCTTTTGTTCCCTGGGTACTCTGATCAACCGCAAGAACATATTTTTTTTCCATAGTTTTCCCCTTATTTCAGCGCGTCTTTTACAGTTTTTGCAATTCCTTCTGCGTTCATTCCGTAGTAGTCAAATACTTCCTTGGAAGTTCCGCTTACAACCGGTGCGTCCGGAAGTGCGATGTTCAGAACTTTACGTGGGCACTCAGTGCCAACAACCTGGCTTACCATGGAACCAAGTCCACCGAATGGTGCGTGCTCCTCAGCAGTTACAACTACTTTTGCGTTGGATGCTGCTTTTACGATGGCTTCTTTATCAAGAGGTTTTACGCAGTACATATCAAGAACTGTTGCATGGATTCCGTCTTTCTCAAGAAGCTTAGCTGCCTCAAGTGCCGGGCGAACCATCTCTCCGCATGCGATGATAGCTGCGTCAGCTCCCTCTGCAAGAACAGTTGCCTTGTCCATTTCAAACGGGCAGTTGTCCTCTGTATAAATATCCTCAACCGGATTTCTTCCTACACGGATGTATGCCGGTTTCTCATCTTTCAGAAGTGCCTCGATCAGCTTTGCTGTCTGGAAACGGTCGCTTGGAAGATAAACTCTCATGTTCGGGATCGCGGACATAGCAGCGATATCCTGTGCGGAATGATGGCTCATTCCAAGAGCACCGTAGCTGATTCCACCACTGATTCCGATAAGTTTTACATTTGTGTTGGAGTATGCAACATCAATTTTGCACTGCTCATAGCTTCTTGTGGAAAGGAAGCAGGCAGGAGAAGCTGCGAAAGCTTTTTTGCCACAGTGTGCAAGACCTGCAGATACGCTGACAAGATCCTGCTCAGCGATTCCCATCTCAACGAACTGCTCCGGATATGCGTCTGCAAAAGGTGCCAGAGATGCAGATCCTCTGGAGTCACTGCAGAGAACAACAATGTCTTTATCGGTTTCCGCTTCTTTTAAAAGTACGTCACAAATTGCTTTACGGTTTGGAATCTTATTCATAATTACAGCTGCTCCTTTCTCTCTTCAAAATCTTTCATGATCTGCTCATACTCTTCCTGGCTCGGTACGTGATGATGCCAAGCAGCTTTGTTCTCCATAACTGCGGAGCCTTTACCTTTAACAGTATTTGCGATCAGGACTGTCGGCTGGCCTTTTGTCTGTTTTGCTTCCTCAAATGCTGCGTGGAGCTGCTCAATGCTGTTTCCGTCAGCAACATCAATTACATGCCATCCAAAGCTTTTGAATCTCTCATGAAGATCGTCATGTCCCATAACGTCCTCTGTATTTCCGGAGATCTGAAGTCTGTTACGGTCAACGATTGCACAGAGGTTATCCAGTTTGTACTGATGTCCTGCCATAGCAGCTTCCCATACAGAACCCTCTGCAAGCTCACCGTCACCCATTACTGTATATACACGGTAGTTTTTCTTGTTCATTTTTCCGGCAAGTGCCATACCTACGCAAACCGGAAGTCCATGTCCCAGAGAACCGGAGTTCATCTCGATTCCCGGAAGTTTGTTGTTCGGATGTCCGATATACTGTGTTCCAAATTTGCTGAATTTCTCGTTTACTTCTTTGATATCAAGGAAGCCTTTCTTTGCAAGTACTGCATAGTAAGCTTCTACGGAATGACCTTTACTCATAACAAAAAGGTCTCTGTCCGGATCATTCATATTCTCCGGGGAAATATTCATCTGGTCAAAATACAGTGTAACCAGAGTCTCCATAACACTCATATCACCACCGATATGTCCGCCTTTACCGGCAACGATCATATCTACTGTGTCTTTTCTGAGATCATACGCAAGTTTGCTTAATTCTCTAAAATCCATGCTGATTCCTGTCCTTTCTTTTTTTCAATCTATATTTCATATTCACAGCCCGGCACGTTTTTTATCCTGGAAAAACGTGCCACTGTGTTTCCTGTTTATCATTCTCCGCGAAGATATGCCTTAACATCTTCTTCAATCGGGTCATAAAGATCCGGTGTTACGCCGATATATTTGCATGCCTCGTAAAGTACCGGAACAACGTTCTTGTGGATACCGACACAGTGATGGATGTATGGTCCCTCAACCAGTTTTGCCTCAAGACGTTTGATGTTCTCAACCTCAACCCAGAGATAAGTTCCCATACCTTTCGGGCCATCGATACCTTTTGCATTTCCAAGAAGAAGAGAATACTCTCCGTTATCTCCGTCAAAACGAACCAGAGAAACATCGCCATGTTTTGCCTCAGCTGTGATGCTTCCCGGATGATCGAATGCCAGCGGGTAAGTAAGCTTCGGTGTCTCTTTTGCGATGGAAATTGGCCATGGTCCGCAGTGCTGAAGAAGCTCGCCGTTCTCTACATCAGGATGACGGATTGTCCAGTCAGCGAAGAAGCTTCTTGTCTCGCCCATGCCAGCTGCCTCTACCATAAGAGCTGTGATTGCACCATGGATATCTGTCTCACATACAGTCGGGATACCCTCATCATTTAACAGGGAGTTTGCTGCACATGGCATAATTCCAAGCTCGCTCTGAAGCTGGTTCCAGCACTGGATTGCAATAGCTTTGCAGCCATATTTCTCTGCCAGATGTTTCATGGCAACTTTAAGAGCTGCTACGTTCTCAAGCTCGTCCTCTTTAATGCAGATCTCCATGTTGTCACGGCAGTACTGCATAACTTCCTGAACCTCTGTCTGCTCTGCTTTTGCTTTCTTTACTTCATCTGTAAGCTCCGGCATCGGGATCGGTGCAAGCTGGATGTTAAATTTCTCAAGAAGCTCGCCCTCGTTGCACATGGTTGTCCAGAAATCAAACGGTCTTGTGGAAATCTGAAGAATACGGATATTTTTGAATGTTTTAACTACATTACAGACAGCAAGGAAATCCTTGATTCCTCTCTCGAATACCGGGTCATTCAGTCTGCTGTTTGTCATGTATGTAAACGGAACACGGAATCTTCTTAAAACTTTACCAGTTGCAAAAAGTCCGCACTGTGTATCACGAAGTCTTGTTCCATCCGGCTCAGGTCTCTCATCCAGAGGTCCCCAGAGAAGAACCGGAACATCAAGAGCTTTTGCAAGTCTTGCACACTCATACTCAGTACCGAAGTTACAGTGTGGAAGGAAAAGTCCGTCAACTTTCTCTTTTTTGAATTTGGCGATGATCTTCTCAAGTCCCTCATCGTTGTAGAGAAGTCCCTCATCGTTAATGTCTGTGATATCTACGAAATCAACGCCAAGCTCCTCAAGTCTCTTAGCAGTAAGTCCACGATATTTTACTGCATCCGGTGCGCTGAAAATACTTCTTCTGGTTGGTGCGTAACCAATTTTAATCTTGTCCATGTTTGAACTCCTTTCATAAATCCATGTTTTACCTGTTTCTATGTGATTCATTTTTTTATGTTCATCTTTGTTATCTGTATAATATCTTGATTTCTACTTTATTTCTACAAAAAATAAAGTGATTTCCACTTTATTTTTCACTTTATTGTTGTGGATGTAAGAAAAACATTCTATAATTAAAACAGTTGAAAAAATACAGTCAGGAAAAATTATACCGATATACAGACACAACTCTACATTCAATACAGGAGGACTATCGATATGGGAATTACAGCAAAAGAACTGGCCGCCAGATTAAATCTCTCCGCCACCGCCGTCTCCATGGCCCTGAACGGAAAACCTGGCGTCAGCACAGAAACCCGAGCTCTGGTTATCCGGGAAGCAGAAAAAGCCGGCTATGACTTCAGCCGGCTTTCCATGAAAAAAAATGTGACAGGCGATATTTATTGCATTATCTGCCGTGCCCACAACGCAATTTTAAATTATACTCCGATTTTTTCAGAACTCACCGAAGGTATTGAACAGGAATGCCGTAAAAACGGCTATCATCTGAAAACCTTCCAGCTCTACGAAAAAGCAGACGATCTCCAGAAATACATCGAAGAACTACGCATCTCACAGTGTGCAGGCGTCATCCTCCTTGGAACAGAAGTATCCGCCTCCGTATGCCGGGAATTTCTTCAGTTATCTGTTCCGGTAATTCTTCTGGACTCTTATTTCGACTCTGCAGACTGCAGCTGTGTCCTGATTAACAATGCACAGGGTGCCTATCTCGCCACCAGCTACCTTATCGACCGCTGCGGCCGCCAGCCAGGCCACCTCTGCTCCTCTTACAAAATCACAAACTTCCGGGAACGTACACACGGTTTCCACAGAGCTGTCCGGGAACATGGAATGTCCACCGCCAAATCCATTGTCCACGAACTTTCCCCTTCCATTGAAGGTGCATTCTCCGACATGCTGGAAATCATAGACAGCGGAACTCCTCTGGCAGGTGCATATTTTGCAGATAACGATCTCATCGCTATCGGAGCCATCAAAGCCCTGAAACTCCGTGGCTACAAAATTCCTGAGGACATCGCCATCGCAGGATTCGACAATATCTCCGAAGGGCGCATTGTCGATCCCTCCATCACCACCATCGATGTTCCCCGTAAATTCATGGGAGAAACCGCAGCCGCACAGCTGATCCGGGAGATTCGGACCTCCGTGCCACATTCTGTAAAAATTGAAGTATCCACCACACTGATCAAACGGTTTTCTGTATAACCGAAATCCTTTTCTGTAAGAGAATAGGTTCCGCTTTTTCCGGCAAATTTTTTCGCTTTTCAAAGCTGAGTAAATTGCGAGGAGGGGAAGCATTCACAGTTGCGAAGGC
>OLQK01002081.1_pt1 | contig 11352 bp, 9 predicted proteins | sample 1672501 | NCBI WGS metagenome assembly OLQK01 (sample SAMEA3136693, study PRJEB25190) | human gut metagenome | biome: human gut; feature: human-associated habitat; material: faeces | place: Austria | collected 2013 | reverse complement strand
ACAAATTTAGACAAAAAATATATGATAAAGCCATCAGTTGAGAACGTTCTCAATTATCAGACAAGAACGCAATCAACTATTATTTTTAAAGATATTTGAGAACGTTCTCAAATTATCCAAGGTGATAAATATGAGTGAAGAACGAACAATTACAATTGATGATGTTGCCAGATTAGCAGGTGTTTCCAGAGCAACTGCAGGTCGAGTTGTCGGGAATTACGGAAGTGTATCGGATAAAGCAAAAGAGAGAGTACTGGAAGCTGTCAGACAGCTGGATTACCAGCCGAATCTTATCGCAAGAGGATTAAGATCACAGTCTACAAAGACGATAGCGGTTGTCATTGGCAGTATTCGAAATACTTATTCGACAGCACTTGTATATGCGGTAGAAAAAGAAGCGCAAAAAAAAGGATACAATGTTTTGATCTGTACGACACACGAAGATATCGAAAAAGAAATAAAGCATTTGAAAGATTTAAGTAGCAAAAAAGTAGATGGAGTAATTCTGATGTCGGCTTACAGAGCAGACGGCAGCATGGATGAGAAATACAGGGAATTCTATATTGGAAAATTGCCAATTGTGTTTGTCGACAGAAATATTCCGGATATTAATCGCGATGTAATACAAAGTGAAAACTTTGAAGCATCATATGATGCAACGCAATATCTTTTAAAGATGGGACATAGAAGAATCGGAATTATTGCGACATCAAATTTTTCAACAGTGCAGGAACGTATCGAAGGATACAGGGCGGCGCTTTCAGATGCAAAAGTAGAATTTGATGATTCGCTTATTGCAAGCGTAGATGAGCTGTCAGATAAAATGAGTAGAAAAGTATGTCACAACTTTTTAGAAGAACATCTGGATGTTACAGCATTATATGTTCTGAATAATAGTCTCTGTAGTGGTGTACTGCTTGATCTGAAAGAGCGAAAAATGCAGATTCCAAAGGATATCTCGCTTCTGGTATGGGATGACGAAGAGTATAACGAACTTCTTGATATCACAACAATTGAGCAGCCGATTACCGAAATCGGCAAACAGGCAACCCGACGATTATTTGATCTTATCGGTGAACCTGAGGAGACGACAGATTATGAATGTAAGAAACTGAAACCGGAACTTATTATTCGTAAATCCTGTACAGCACCAAAATAATGTACGTAATTCCGTGAGGATTACAAATAGAAATCACAAAAAAGGAGGAAGAAAAATGGATTTAATTATGGGAATGAACAGCGGTTCTTCATTTGATGGAATCGATGTAATTTTAGCTGAAACCGAAATGGCGGAAGACGGATTCCCGAAAGCCCCACGTTTTATCTGCGGAGGATCGTATGAGTGGCCTAAGGAAGTGGCAGACATTGTTAAGGACGCATTCGTAAATAAGGTGGATATGATTGGACTGAATCGCCTTAATTATCTGTGTGGAGCAGTTTTTGCAGAAAAAGCAGCTCAGTTTATGAAAGAAAATAATATCGATTCAAAGGATATAAAGGTTCTCGGACTGGATACACAGACAATTTATCAGGAACAGCCAAATCATGCGGCTATTGCAAAAATGACGAAAGAAGAAAAAGATGACTGGGTAGGACGCTGGCTGTCAGGAAATTATCCATGTGGAACACAGATGGGTGATACATCTGTAATTGCCAATCTGGTAGATATTGATACTGTTACACATTTCCGTCCGGCAGATCACACTTCCGGTGGTGCAGCCGCTCCATTGATGCCATATCTGGATTACATTCTTTTCAGAGATAAACCGGGATATACCATGACATTAAACATTGGTGGTATTGCAAATCTGCATGTTGCAAATGCAGACAGACGAAAAATGTTTGGATTTGATACCGGCCCTGGAAATATTATTTCAAACTATATGTGTAAAGTTTTGTTTGGAAAGGAATATGACAAAGACGGCGCGATTGCAGCATCTGGTAAAGTAGACAAAGGTCTGATGGATCATTTTATGAATCATCCATTCTGGGACAGACCTGTACCGCGTTCAGGATGGTCACAGGACTACAGTGAAGAATATATTAAAGCAACAATTCAGAAGTTCAGTGCCCTGCCAAAAGAAGATCTCCTTGCTACAGCGTGTGCATTTACAGGAGAAGCAGTTGCAAGAAGTATGAAAGAAAATGTACCGGAAGATATTATTAAATCTACTGACAAACTTTATGCCAGTGGTGGTGGAGTAAAGAATCCTCAGATTATGAAAGAGATTCAGAAACGTGTTCCGGATAATATTAAAGTAACAACCTCTGCTGAAATCGGCATTCCGCCGGAATATAAAGAAGCAATAAAGTTTGCGACCATTGCTTATTCAACTATTCATTGCGTACCGGGCAATATTCCAGCAGCAGGTCATGCATCACAGTATGCGATTTTGGGAAAAATCGCAGTGGCACCTCGTCACATTAAAGGTGGTTCACAACTGTAAATACATCTTTATCATAACATGGAAATCGGTATTAATCTACAAAAATTATAGATATGGGGAATTATAACATTTAATTTGAGAACAGGGAGGTCTTTTATGAAGAAAAAATTAATGAGCATTTTATTAAGTGCAGCAGTAAGTGTGTCTATGGTAGCAGGTATGGGCGCCGTTGTTTATGCAGATACAGCAGAAGATAATGAAGCCATTAAACTGGAAAAAGTAAAAGAAGCAGATTCTAATGGCGAAGAACCTGTGCTTGATATCAATGAAATTTATGGACTTAGCCCGGCAGGAGATCTTGCAGAACTCGCAGGAGACCTTTCTCTGACAGACGAAGAAGTACAGAAAATCAAAGATGGAAATTTCCGTGTTGCAATCTGTATGCATATGTTAAATAACGATGTAAATGTAACAAAAGCAAATCTGATCAAAGATACTCTGGAATCCTATGGCATTGATGTAATTGCGGTAACAGATGGAGAAAGTGATGTAGACACAATGATCACAAATCTTGAAACAGTTATGGCAATGAGTCCGGATCTGATCATTTCAATTGCATATGATGTAAATGCAATGGTTCCGATTTTTGAACAGGTCAGAGATGCAGGCATCAAACTGGTATTCTTTGAATGCGCACCGACAGGATTTGAAGCAGGAAAAGATTATGCAGCACTTGTAAGTACTGATTATTATGGAAACGGTCGTTTTGCAGCAGAATATATGGCATATTTACTGGACTATAAAGGTACAGTAGGTATTGCATACTACGATGCAGACGTTTGGACATGTAATCAGAGGGATCAGGCTTTCCGTGATGTTATGGAAAAATATCCTGACATTGAAGTAGTTGCAGACCAGGGATATGCAGACTTTAACCAGGCAGGTGTCGTAGGCGATGCAATTCTGGCACAGTATCCGGATGTAGATGCAATCTATGCAACATGGGATTCACCGGCAGAACAGATCATCGAATCAGCAGTCGCAGTAGGCCGGGATGATTTGATTGTTACTACAGTAGATCTTGGAGATAGCTCTGCAAGAATTATGGCAGAAAATGGAATGATTAAAGCAATCGGTTCTCCGAGATCCTATGAAGATGGAAATGCAATCGCGATGTCTGCACTTTATGCACTGATTGACAAAGACCTCGGAAGTGGATACATTGCAACTCCGACAATGGGTGTTACAAGTGAAAATCTTCTTGATGCATATAAAACAATCTTTAATACAGAGCCGGATTCTGCAATCGTTGATCTCTGGAATGAAAATATTGGCTCTAAATAAAAAGAGTATGGAAATGGCTGGCATGTAAAACTGCCAGCCATTCACAAAAAGGGGTGAAAGAATGGGCGATTATGCGGTAGAAATGATTAATATATGCAAAGGATTCGGTGGAGTCTCTGTATTAAAAGATGTTAATTTTCAATTGAAAAAAGGCGAGATACATGCACTGGTAGGTGGAAATGGTGCAGGAAAATCGACATTGATGAAAATAATGACAGGTGTATATAGTTGTGACAGCGGCGAAATCCGAATAGATGGTCAGCCGGTTAAGATTAATAGTACAGAAGATTCTAAAGAATGTGGAATTGGTATGATTTTTCAGGAATTAAGTTTAATTCCGACACTCACAGTAGAAGAAAATATTTATTTAAATCATGAGTTAAAAGAAAAAGGCTTTCTCAACAAAAAAGAGATGAGAAAGAATGCTGAAGCATTGCTTAAAGATCTGGAAATAGATGTTGATGTTACGAAAAAAATTCAAAAACTGGAAGTAGGTGTATGCCAGTTAGTTGAAATTGCAAAAGCATTATCGGTCGAACGAAAAGTATTGATTATGGATGAACCTACGGCGTCTCTGACAGATGAAGAAACAAAGCTTTTATTCAAGATTATGAGACGACTTCAGAGCAGAGGTGTTTCTATAGTTTATATATCACATAGAATGAAAGAAATCCTTGAAATTTCAGATACAATATCAGTCCTGCGAAATGGTGAGATTGTAAAGACCGCTTTGACAAAAGAAATGACACTGGACAGTATCATTACACATATGATGGGTGAAAATGCAGTTAATTCTTTTGTGTATAAACAACGAAAAGTGCCGGTAAGTAATGAAACGATGTTGAAGGTTGAAAATCTTACATGGAAAGGAAATGAAAACGAAGTATCTTTTGAAGTTAAAAAAGGTGAAGTGCTGGGGCTGATTGGCCTGATGGGTAGCGGCAGAACAGAAACATTGGAAACGCTGTTTGGACTTAGAAAACAGTATGGCGCCAAAATTATTCTGGATGGAGAAGAACTTGACTTAAAAGATCCATCTTATGCCATTGAAAAGGGAATTACACTGATTCCGGAGGACAGACGCAGACTGGGAATTATTTTATCCCATTCTGTAAAACAGAATTTAAATCTTCCGAATCTGAACTCGCTTAAAAAAGGAATTTTTCTGGACAATAAAAAATGCAAGAAAATGGCAGAACAGTGTATTGAGCATTATGGAGTTGTTTCTGATGGTGTGGAACTTCCAATTCAGAAGTTATCGGGAGGAAACCAGCAGAAGATCGTTATTGCAAAATGGTTTGAGACGAATCCAAAGCTGCTTCTTATGGATGAACCTACCGCAGGTGTAGACATTGGAGCGAAAGGTGAAATTGTAAAAATGATTCGTTCATTTGCGGAAGAAAACAAAAGCGTTATTTTTGTTTCATCTGAATTGGCAGAAATTATGGCAGTTTGTGACCGTGTTCTGGTTTACCATAAAGGAATGATCAGTGGTGAACTCAAACGGGAAGACATGATAAATGAGGAGGTATTACAGAATGCAATCCAGAACTAAAAAGAAACAGGTAGATATTACAAAGTATATGGTTTACATCATATTTGTTTTTGCGATAGCAATCTTTGCATTGTGGCTTGGGGGAATGTTCTTTTCCGTTACAAACCTGTTAAACATTATTCGTCAGACAGCAGCAATTTCAGTTATGGCGGTTGGAATGACCTTTGTACTTGCAACTGGCGGAATTGATCTGACAATCAGCGGTATTGTTCCGACAGCAGGTCTCGTAAGTGCGATGATTCTGAACGCAACAAATAATATTTTTCTTGGAGTAGCTGTACCGCTTGCAATGGGTGCGGTGGTAGGACTTGCGAATGGATTACTGATTACATTTTTTACGATCCCACCATTTTTGGTTACATTAGGTATGCAGGGCGTGTTTATCGGTGTATCCATGTGGGTCAGCAATACGAAATCTGTTCCAATCTATAATAATACATTTAACAATATTTTTGGTTATGGAAGTGTTGGAGGGATCCCGGTACTTTTCTTCTGGATTCTTGCATTCCTTATTTTGGGAATTATTTTATTAAATCATACAGCATTCGGACGTAAAGTTCTGGCGGTTGGTGGAAATGCTGCAGCAGCAGAATACACGGGTGTAAAGGTAAACAAAGTTCTTATCCAGACATATATTCTTTCCGGTATTCTTTCTGCAACAGCGGGACTTCTTTACTGTGGACGAACAAAAGCTGCCAAATATACATATGGTGAAGGCGTAGAGATGGATGTAATCGCAGCTGTTGTACTTGGCGGAACTGCAATGTCAGGAGGAACAGGAAATATTTTAGGTTCCATTGTCGGAGCGTTACTTATGGGTATGATCAATAATGGTCTTATTATGGGCGGTTTAAGTGTAAGTCAGCAGAAAATCGTCAGAGGTATTATCATTATTATTGCAGTTGCAATTGGAAATCTTCAGAGCAGAAAGAAAAAAGTATGATCCGGAATATGTAGAAAGAGAGGCACAAATCTATGAAAAATGTTGGATTAAGTATGATTGGCGGTGGATTTATGGGAAAACTTCATACTCTTGCAATTCAGAGTTATCCAGTATATTATTATCCGCCTGCAGTAAATGTTTTTAAAGAATGTGTTGTAGATGTTAATCCGGCGGTTGCTGAGATGAGTAAAATCCGTTACGGATTTGAGAGAAGTACTACAGATTATCATGATTTGTTTGAAGACGATAAAACAACGGCAGTTGTAGTTGCTACGCCAAACTTTTTACATAAACCGATCGTTCTGGATGCGATTAAAGCGGGAAAGAATGTTTTTTGTGAAAAACCGCTTGCAATGACAGCAGATGATGCATGGGAAATGTATGAAGCAGCACAGAAAGCAGGAGTGATCCATGCAGTAGGCCATAATAACAGAGCGTTATCGGGCATTCGATTTATTAAAAAAATGATTGATGAAGGTAAATTCGGAAAAATTTACAGTATTCAGATGAGATACATTCAGAGTTGGGGAATGGATCCGGAAGCTCCGATGCAGTGGAGGTTTGACGCAAGTAAAGCAGGAACAGGAACTTTAGGCGATACCGGTTCACATGCGCTGGATATTGGAAGATATCTTTTAGGAAATATAAAAAGAGTTTCCAGTCTGAACAGTACGTTTGTTAAAGAAAGAAACGTAGCAGCAGGTGCACTTCTTTCAAAAGTTCCGGATAAAGATCAGATTACGGGAAGGCAGAAAGTTGATGTAGATGATGATACCAAATCTGTTGTGGAATTTGAATCTGGTGTAACAGGATTTCTCTGGTCAAGCCGCTTCTGTATCGGCCAGGAAGATACGCTTGATATTGAAATCTATGGAAGCGAAGGTGCTGCGAAATTCTCGAGAGAACGTCCGAATGAGGTACAGGTTGTATTTAAATCAGATGGCGATGAACTTAGAGGTTTCCGCACTATAAAAATGGGACCGGCACATCCGAATGGAGAACTCTGGCCTATGGCAGATCTTGGTGTCGGGTATGTAGAACAGAAATGTGTAGAATACAAAGCGTTCTTTGATGCAATAGCAAATGATGATCCGTCGCTTGTTTCCTGTAGTTTCTATGATGGCTTTAAAGTATGTCAAGTTGTAGACGCTATCAAGAAATCTTCTGAAACAGGAAACTGGGAATATATCGATAACACGAAATGATCATGGAGGTATTGAAGTATGGTAAAAACTATGAGAGCAGTTAAAATTCCATGTGAAGATACAATTGAACTACATCAGGTACCGATCCCGGAACCGCAAAAAGGATGGGTAAGGATCAAGATGAAAGCATCTGCTCTTTGCAGAAGTGACTTGTACCGTTTTCATGGACAGAAAGTTTTTGAAGATACCGGTGATGAAAGTTTTATAACACCGGGACATGAACCTTGTGGTATTGTAGAAAAACTCGGTGAGGGTGTAGATAAAGTTAAAGAAGGCGACAGGGTTGCAATTTATCTGGCGATTGGCTGTGGTCATTGTGAACATTGTCTTTCAGGAAATACTGTTCTTTGTCCGGAATTTAAATGCATTGGTTTTGCATTAGATGGAGCACATGCCGATTATATTGTAGTACCTCAGGAATGCTGTCTTCCATTACCAGATGATATGGACTTTGTAACAGGAGCATTATCTACAGACGTAGCCGGAACACTGTATACGGCATGCCGGAGAATCGGTGTAAACGCAACAAAGACTGTTACAATATTCGGTATCGGACCGATGGGAATGGGAGGAGTACTGATTGCAAAAGCTCTGGGTGCACGGGTGATCGTATCTGATATCAATGAGCAGAGACTTGCGCTGGCAAAAGAACTCGGAGCGGATGTTGCCATTAATTCTAAAGAAGTAGATGCAGTTGCAGAAATTAAAAGACTCACAGGCGGACGTGGATCAGATTGCGTGATTTGCTGTGCAGGAAACAATATTGCATATAATCAGGCACTGGATTGTGCGAAGAAAGGCGGAAATGTAGCGTTTATTGCAGAAGCACATGGAATCACAATTGATCCAAGTGCACAGTTTATCAATAAGAGATTAAATGTAATGGGCTGTTGGTATTTTAACTGCTGTGACTGGAGAGAGATTACCGATTTTATTCTGGACCAAAAAGTACCGCTGAAAGCAATTGCAACGAAATTGTATGATTTGGATGATGCGGACGAAGCCTTCCGATTATTTGATTCAGGCAAAACGCAGAAAGTAGTTTTTGTGTGGGACTAAATAAATACAATTCTGTGTAAACAGAGAAAAAGAAACCTGCTGAATGATTAATGCATATAATCATCCAGCAGGTTTTTAATTTGCAATGAGATATTTTCCGGGAAGGTTCCGGTGGCAGTATGGGGAACCTTGAGCCAGAAATCCAGGTGTCTGTAGCGACTGGAATTTTTGGCCTTTTTGCTGTCCTGCTTTTCGGAAACACGAATTTTGACCTGTGCCCGCCGCTGTTCGAGAAGGGGGATAACGATATAATACAGACGGTCATCGTGGAAAGAAAGATAACCGACATTTTGCCCGGCAGCGGATTTCAGGAAGAGGCGGTGCCTGGTGATAGATGCCGGATATAAGGTGGATCCGGCGGTAAGTTTCGGGGCAGATAAAGACAGCTCCAACATGGCAGGAATACGATAAATATCCGCCTCTTTTCCGACAGATGGTTTGATCAGAAGCTTTAATGTTTCGGAGGCATCGATGAACTGCTGGGTCAGAAGATAAGTGAGTTCTGCCTGCACTTCGCCGCGGCGAGAGAGACTGGGTCTGCCATCACCGGTCTGTTCTGTCTGCTCCAGAATTTTTTTGCTGCATTCAAAGATGCTTTTCAGGAATAGCGGAAAGTCTTCTTCTGGTTTCCAGATAAATTTGCCGGTATCCAGAATAAAGCTTCCGATAATGCTGCAGTCGTAATCTTCTACGTAGTGGTAGATGTTGCGTTCGGCATAAGCGTGTGGATTGACCGGGGCATTCCAGCGTTTTTTCTTCGAAGTATCAGAGGATGCATGAGAAGAAAATCTGGCAGAAGAATCGAATGCAGAAGCGCGTGAAGCAGATCTGGCGGAAGCTCCGGACGAAGAAGTGCGAGATGCAAGTCCATTTAGTCCGTTACCGGATTTGCACATAAACGTGTAAGCTTCATTGATTTCCTGTACGCTGTAATCGTATTCAGTTTTGTGGAAAGCATCCGTATCAGGATGGACTTTGTGCATCAATTGCCGGTAGCTTTTCTTGATTTCCTGCATGTCTGCGTCAATACTGACTCCAAGAATCCGGCAGGCCTGTGATCTGGTCATAAAATTTCTCCGTGATTTACGAATACAGACATCATAGCATGAGGAACAGGAGAGTTCCAGACCGGAATGCCAATTTATAGAAAGTTTATACACATACAGAAAATTATGTGCTATTATATAAATGGAACAAAATGTTCGGAAAGAAAGGCTTGTGGTGGATGAGGGCAGAAAGTACATTAGCAAAAATGATTTCTACCGCAGGAGAAAAGGCAGCATATGATAATGCATGCAAGCGATTACTTGCAAATAAGATAATTCTTGCATGGATCATGAAAAGCTGTCTGGAAGAGTACAGGGATTGTGGGATTTCGGAGATTGCTTCAAAGTACATAGAAGGTGAGGCACAGATCTCAGAAGCAGCAGTGCATCCGGATGAAGAAGCAGAATCCCTACAAATAACAGGTCTAAATACAGAAGATAGCACCATTAATGAAGGAACCGTAACCTATGATATCAGATTTCGTGCTATTGTGCCGGACACAGGAGAGAGAATCAGTCTGATTATCAATGTTGAAGCACAGAATGATTTTTATCCGGGATACCCGATTGTAAAGAGAAATCTGTATTATTGCTGTCGGCTGGTTTCATCACAGTATGGTACAGAATTTACGAATTCTCATTATGAGAAGATAAAGAAGGTTTACAGTATCTTTATATGCATGAACCCTCCGAATTACAGAAAAAATACGATAAATCAGTATTCCATACAGGAAGAAAATCTGATAGGAGAATTTGGCGAAAACGTAGAATATTATGATTTACTGACAGGTATTATTATTTGCCTTGGAGATGTTGAGGATGAAATGACTGGGATACTAAAGTTTCTGGAAGTACTATTATCATCGGAGAGAAGTCCGAAAGAGAAGAGAGAAATTCTACAGGAAGAGTTTAACATTAAAATGACGCAGGAGTTAGAAAGAGAGGTGTCAGAGATGTGTAATCTGAGTGAAGGGGTAGAACAGAAGGGTATTGCGAAAGGAATTACTGCTTCAATACGAAATCTCATGGAGAGTATGGGATGGAGTATCGAGCAGGCGATGGATGCGCTTCAGATACCGACGGAAGAGAGAAATGGTTATCTGAATATGTTGAAGAAATAAGAAAATGAAAAGTATAATAGCATGATGAAAAGGTCAGGGGAATTTTTGATGGAATTTCCCTGACCTTTTTTCCTGGAGAACAGAAGAAAACGCTTTAATTTGTTGACACATTTTTTATCAGGTGATACAATACAATTCTTTGATGGAACAAAGTGTAACATATATGAATCAAAATACAAACAATATAACACTTATAACCACATAAATGATCCATTACAAAGATCAGGAGAAGACAAATCATGAACAAAAAAGAAAATCATTCCGCAAAAAGTGAGATAGAGCAGGCTTTGCTTCGTCTCATGACACAGAAATCCTATATGGATATCACTGTGACGGACATTGTGCAGGAGGCGAAAGTCGCGCGGGTTTCTTTTTACAGAAATTTTGCATCTATTTCGGAGGTATTGGACAGTATCGCAGATGCGACTGCAGAGAAGTTGAATATCGAGTTTCTGCCGATGCTGGATACGACAGATGAGCGTAAAATACGGGAGTATCTGTTTAATTATTTTTATCAGATATCATTGAATTATAAAGAAATGTGGGCAATCCGCGGACTGAATATGGATCTTTTTACAAAACGCCTCGGAGAAAAAATCCATGAAAAACGTAAAGCCGTCGAGTCCGCAGACCCGAATATGGAAGAGAAATATGGATGGGTTGTAAAACTCTGCGTACTGGATGGCGTATCC
>OLQK01002073.1_pt1 | contig 11371 bp, 10 predicted proteins | sample 1672501 | NCBI WGS metagenome assembly OLQK01 (sample SAMEA3136693, study PRJEB25190) | human gut metagenome | biome: human gut; feature: human-associated habitat; material: faeces | place: Austria | collected 2013 | reverse complement strand
TTAAGGCAGTCGAACCGTCATCGACTGCCTTTTTTCTTGTATTTCAGACTTACAGGACAAAAGCTTTTATGCTCTGGCAGAACTGTACTTTACAATAAGCAGTTCCACGCTTAACACATCCTGAAGCCTGCCTGTTTTCACCGCTTCCTCCGCATCCACAAAATCTGTTACAGCCTGCCTGAGCTCACTTATCCGGTAAGATCTTGCACAGGAAGCAATATTTCTCACAACAAAAGATGGCACTCCTAATCTGGACGCCATTTCAGGCTGTGCCACACCTTCCTCTGTATATTCTTTTACCAAAAGAAGCTGTCGGAATTGTTTTGCCAATAAAAACAATATACGCATAGGAGGTTCTTTCAAAGTAAGAAGATCATAATACAGATCCAGAGCTTTTTTTTGATTCTTTTCCGTCACTGCACGCACCATATCAAAAATTTTGTTCTGTGTCTGGGTTATGCACACTGCCTGAATGTCCTCTCTTGTCACTACATCCCGTTCCCCGGTATAGGAAATCAGCTTGTCCAGCTCCATACGCAGATTTCCCATATCCACACCGGTCATAGTAAGTAACAGTTCCATATCACGCTGTGTGATTTTTTTCCCCTCTTTTCCTAGAATTCCTGCGGCCCAGCGCATCAGCGTTTTCTCATCCTGCTGTACAAACTCTCCGATTCTCCCACATGCCTTTACAGCTTTATACATGCGGTTTCGTTTGTCTATTTCATTTTCCACAAAAACAAGGCACAGATACTCTGGAAGCTCCTTCATATAATCTGCCAGTTCCTCACATTTATTTTTGAAAAAGCCGGTATCCTCCAAAAGAATCACTCTTCTGTCTGCAAAAAATGGCATGGTTTCACAAAGGTCGATCAATTCTTTTACATCAATGTTTCGCCCTTCGTAATGATTAAAATTCATGGTATCGTCTTCAGGATTCAGCGCTTTTATCAAATTATGCTTATACTGCTGCTTCAGATAAGCTTCTTCCCCACACAGCAGATAGGCCTGTTTAAAATTTCCTGTTTTAATATCTTCCTGAATCGTTTTCAAAATATGCGCTCCTGTCATTCTTTCAATTTATAAGTATTTCCGTGTCTTTAACCTTACCACAAATTTTCAGTCTGGAAAAGTCTTAAAGTCTTTTTTGTCCAAATACTTTTCCATCCATATCTGGTTATCCTGCTGATAAATAGTCACCGCTCCACTTTCCATGGTAAATCCAAGCTGACACCCCGCCTGCTTTAGCCGCTTTACCACTTCTTTAGAAGGATGTCCGTATGTATTTGTTTTTGAGCAGGAAATAATTCCATATTCCGGACGGATTGCATCTACAAACTGCTGACTTGTAGAATAATGGGAGCCGTGATGTCCCACCTTAAGGAAATCAATATCTTCAAGTAAACCCTTTGTCAAAAGACTTTTTTCCATTTCTTCTCCAATATCTCCTGTAAGAAGTCCGGTAAAATTCTCATATTCGACCTGCATCACCATTCCTTCTTCATTTACATCCGTTCCAACTGCATTTTCCAGAGGTGCCAGTACTTTTATACAGAGTTTTCCTGCTTTCACATGTGCACCGTTTTTTACTTCATACACCGGAATTTTCGCCTCTTCTGATAATTTTTTCAGTTTTTCCCATGCCTCTGGCGGATTTTTCCATTTTGGAAGATAAAGCGCATTTATTTTAACCGGATTCAGATTTTGAACTGTAAGATTTAACATTTCTTCTATTCCACTAATATGATCTGCATCTGTATGAGAAATAAAAATTCCGTCAATTCTGGATATTCCCTGATTTTTTAAATAAGGCAAAATCTGATATTGCCCTGTTTTAGATTTGTTCGTACTTCCACCATCTACTAGAAAACAGTTTTCTTCCGGTGTTCTTATCACAATCGCATCTCCCTGCCCAATATCCAGACAGGTAATAGAAAAAAGAGGCGTTTCCCTCCAGGAAATTACTAATATCCCGGCAGCAACCAGCAAAATTGCACTTTTATTTGGCGCTGATATTTTATTACCTCTTACTTTTTCTTCTTTTTTCTTTTTCAAGAGCATTTTACTCCTATGGGTCAGTAAATATACTGCACTCCCCATTATCAGATAATAAACCACAATTTGCCATATTTGGGGACGTCCTGCAATCCAGGTACAAACGGGGAGATTTCCTGCCATCTGACACATTTTTTCGTAAAAACATGCCAGCATCCGCCCCGGAAAGATCGCTATACCGGCAATTTTTATACTTACACATCCCAGAAGCATTCCCAAAACGCCGCATCCAAGCAAAATCCCCACTGTTGGAAGTACAATCAGATTCAAAAATACTCCTATAATGGACACCTCACCAAAAAAGTACAAAGATACCGGAAGCATTGTCAGAGAAACAATACAGGACGCTTTCAATGCTGTTACCACTTTTCTTATCCCTATAGTCAATTTTTCTGAAACTTTCCCACAATCAGCCGCTTTTTTTCCTGATTTTTCCACAGCAGGCACCACTATTCCCGCTCCTGCAACAGCACAAAAAGAAAGAAGGAAACTACTGCTATACAAATAAGCCCCTGATTCTCCAAGAATCATCATTGCAGATACTGCCAATGCAGTAGGCAGATCATAAATCCGTCCGCTTATCCGGGCACCGGCTAAAATCAAAAACATACTCACTGCCCGCATTGTAGACACACTCCCCCCAGTCATAATCCCATATTGCAGCATTATTACCAGAGAAATAAGCCCGGATGGCCAGATTCCCATTCCGGTTCTCATCAGCAGATTATACAGTCCAGCTCCGATAACACTGATGTGAAGACCGGAAATTGCAAGAATATGCACAATTCCAGACATCTGATACTGTAATTTTGTTATATCCTCCAGATTGCTTTTGTCCCCAAGTACAATTGCCTGAAAAATACCAGCCTCCTTCCCACCGATTTTTTCCAGAATCCCTTTCAGGTATTCTTTTAAATCCACCAATGCCTGCCGATAATGAGAATAATTTTCTGATTTTTTTAGAATTTCAGCTTTTTTTAGAAAATAATAAATATGACTGCAGGCATAATACTGCTGACTGTCAAATTCTCCTGGATTTCTCACTTCCTCTACTCTTTGCAGATTTCCAGACACCAAAATAACAGTTCCAACCGGAACATCTTCATTTTTCTTAAGAAACACTTTTACATTTTCAATGGATATCTTTTGTGAATGATAAATCAGATATGTATTACTTAGATAAACAGATTGTGAAAATTCATTGTTTGTGGTCTGTGTCACTTCTCCACAGATAACATTCTGCGGATGTTCTTCTATCCAGGCATCCACATTTTCAGGAACAGGATTTCCCCGGATAAGGGGAAGTCCTGCCCTGTCAGCTATACACATGGAAATCATGAATATCAGACACAAGACACACAGTGGTCTACGTGTCATCTCTCACGCTCCTTTTCTTACTGTTTCCAGTCAGAATCTAATCCTCTTTCAGGATCAGATCCGTATTTTTTCCAAAAAGATTGTACAGTGATGTGCCGTCACTTAATGTTGCTTCCTCATTTCCCTCTACGAAAATCTGGACTTTCTTTGCAGAAGTAGTGTCCATCAGAGAATTTACAACAGAATAAATCATTGTATTTACAGGAATATCCAGTGCTGAATCTACAAACGTAGCACTGAAATCCACATAGCATACATTGTCAGAAACCTCCACACTTAGAATTTCTGTATCCTGTGAAATAGTCGGATAATGTCCCTTCACCATCGGACCCTTGGCAAGCTGCTCCAGAATCACACGCTCTCGGGGAAGGCTTCTTTTGTAGTACACATTTCTCTGTTCTGCCACCAGATGCTCTCCCGTTTTATCTGTAAAATAAAGGGTAAAGGTATCATACCTGTATGCATCTTTATCAGAGCCCCACATTTCAACAAAAGTACTGCCATCGATTACACCAATTGCCTGTCCTTTGGAATCTGTAAGCTCTTTACTTCCTATAAAAATTTTTATTCCCGTAACCCCGGGGATCTGCAAAAAAGTCCTTGCAACACCGGCACGCACCAGAATTTCCCTGGTTCTTGAAATATCTCCATAATCACTGTTAAATTCCAGTTCCAGCAAAGATTCATTCAAACGGTATGTTACAAGCTGGACTCCTGCCGGAAGAAGGGGTTGATTCACACCGCTGCCTTCCTGTTTGTTCAGGATTCCCATAAAATCCTGAAGCATAAATTCTGCGCTCTCCTGTTCAGGTTGATAGCGCTCCTTTACTACCTTCGTTTCATCACTACTTATATAATATAAATAATACTGGTTACTGACACTGTCACTATTGCCTTCCTGCGTTTCTATCGTACATCCAGTCAGAAGGCTACAGATCAGAATTACAGCCAGAACCGCACTTAAACCTTTCCTCATCCGGTACCTCCTACGGAATATAAGATAACGGGATCCGCACAGTAAATGTTGTGCCCTCGCCTTCTTTGCTTGCCACCTGAATATTTCCATGGTGCATTGTCACCGCACTTCTGGTGATTGCAAGACCAAGACCTGTTCCACCAATTTCTTTTGAATGGGATTTATCAACTCTGTAGAAACGTTCAAAGATTCTGCCAATAGAATCTTCCGGAATACCCATTCCTGAATCTGCAACCTTAATATAAAAGTATTTATGATCTGCATCCAGTGTAACGCGTACCCAGCCATCATCTACATTATATTTAATACCGTTTTCTACCAGATTGCTCACTGCCAGTGTAAACTTTACTTCATCCACATCAGCCTCAACCGGACGGAAGCTATCCAGAATCAGGTCAATATTTCTTTTATCTGCAATAGGACGCAGACGTTTCAGGATATCCTCCAGAAGCTGATTGATGTTCAAATGCTCCACATTCAGATCAGCTGCTTTTTTGTCCATTTTCACCAGGGAAAGCAGGTCTGTAATAATTTTATTTTCACGATCAATTTCAGCCGTAATATCTCCCATAAATTCCTGGTAAAGTTCCTCTGGAATTCCCTCCTGTCCAACCAGCGAGTCTGCCAGAACTTTCATAGAGGTAAGAGGTGTCTTCAGCTCATGTGACACATTAGAAACAAACTCATTTCTGGACTCATCCAGAATCTTCATTCTGGAAAGCATTTTGTTGAAAGCATCCGTAATCAGGGCTGTCTCTGTATAGTCGGGTACGGAAATCTCACCATTCTGGTAACCATCTGTCAAATCTTCTATAGATTTCGTTACGCGGGCAAAAGGCTTCACCAGAACGGTAGAAAGAACATACCCAAGCAATCCGGCAAGTATGATGATAATACCTGCGATCAGCAGACTCTTCTGTTCCAGCTCCTGTATATTTTCTGCAATTTCATCAGAGGAAAAGCTGATCAGCAAAGCTCCCTGAAGCTGCTTCACCTCCGGGCTTTTCACCGGAAGGGCCATCTCTATTTTCTGCGTTTTGCTATTATAACGACTGGCTTCGTCTCCCTTAAAGCACTTAATTATCATCGAGGAGATCAATGTCTTTCCCTCGTCTACGCCATATGTATCCTTGATGATCCTGTAGTCCCTGTCAACCAGAAGAATCCTTCCACCATAAACATTAGACAACAACTCCAGCTTGCTGTTCACATTCTGCGAGCTGGAGTCATTCATATAGTTTTCTTTAATTAACAGGTTACACAAAATGTCGCATTGTTTTTCCACGGTTTTCTCATAAACTGCTACAGCTTTCGTCTCATATGCTGCGATCATGACCCGTGTAACAATGACACTTGGTACAATTCCCAGAATAACCAGAATGATCAGAATACGGAAACGCAGACTTTTCAGGAAGCTTGGTTTCTTTTTTTCTGACATGGCTTATGCCTGAAAATAATATCCCACACCCCATTTGGTGTGTACATATTTGGGCTCACTGGGATTCGCCTCAATTTTTTCACGTAAACGACGGATATGTACATCCACTGTACGAACATCACCAGGATATTCATATCCCCATACAATATTCAGCAGGTTCTCACGGCTGTAAACTTTATTTGGATTGAACACCAGAAGTTCCAACACGTCGAATTCTTTGGCAGTCAGATTGATTTCCTTGCCTGCAATGAATACTCTGCGGCTCTCACAATCCATACGCAGATCTCCGGCCTGAATTGTCTTAGCCTTCTCTTTTTCTTCCTGATTGCTTCCTGCACGGCGCATGATTGCCTTGATCCTTGCTTTTACCTCAAGAATATTAAAAGGCTTGGTGATATAATCATCAGCGCCATACTCAAGCCCCAGAATCTTATCCATATCCTCACCTTTTGCAGTAAGCATTACAATCGGAACATTTGAAAATTCCCTGATCTGCTGGCAAACCTCAAAACCGTCCATCTTGGGAAGCATCAGGTCAAGAAGAATAATATCATATTTCTTTTCTTTGGCCATTTCCAGTGCTTCCTCGCCATCGTAAGCACAGTCCACTTCCATTCCATCCTGCTCCAGGCTGAAACGGATTCCCTTTACGATCAGTTTCTCATCATCAACTACCAAAACTTTCTTACTCATTCAGAATCTCCCTTATCCTGCTGATATCTTGTCTTTTATTTTGGAAAAGGTACCTTCTTTGATACCTTCTACATTCATAATTTCCTCTATGGAAGAAAACCTTCCATGAGCTTCTCTGTATGCAATGATTGCTTCTGCCTTAGACTGCCCGATTCCACTTAAAGCAGACAGCTGTGACGCATCCGCGGTATTCAGATCTATTCTGTCATCTGTCTGAAAATGTCCCTCACCTTCAGATCCTTGTCCGGTTCCGCTGCTGTTCACTTCCCCCCGGGAATTCTCTGCCAAACTATCCTCATAAGTATTCTGTGGCTGTAATGCTTCTGGTGCTTTCGCAATCATCAATTCAATATTTTCTGTAACCTCATCTTCTGTAGGCACATAAATCTGCTGTCCATCCACAAGGTTTCTGGCTCTGTTCAGATAATTCTTTGCTGCCTCCGGCAAATACCCTCCAGCTGCATCTACTGCCTGAAAAATCCGGCTTCCAGTCTCCAGTTCGTAAACTCCGGGGTTTACTACTGCACCACATACATCTACATACATTGTCTGTTGTCCTTCGGTTTCCCTGGAGCCTTCAGCTACCTCACATAAATCTGCTGTTCCCTCCGAACCATTTTCTGAATTACAGCTATCTCCGGAAACGCTCCCAGCGAGGGCATTATCCCCAGTTTCGCAAGCATCCGCCTTTTGGACATTGGTCCCATTCTTCGAAGCTTCAGCACCTTCTGAGTTCTCTGGGCTATCAGCCGATTCTACTTCAGATGCAGTTTCCAAATCATAGGTTTCTTCCAGAAATACTGCTTCTTTTTTCGCGCAGCCTGCCACTGCGGTAGCAATCCATATCCAGAATAAAATCATTCGAATTTTATACTTTAATATGCTCATTATGCCGGTTCCCCCTTCCATTTTATGAACTGATAATATCTGCATTTACAAATATGTCCATCAAAGGCAGGTTCCCCGTCACTCATACTTTACCCCATCTATTTTAACGAAACTTTACATTTTTTACAATACCATTTCTAAATTTTATCAGTCTTTTATTTTTTGGGGTCACGCTCTAACTCTCCCACTTAAATATGACAATTCCCAGTATGGCAATCGCCATTCCCAACACTTTTCTCCACTCAAAAGAAACCTTTTCCACACCAAAAAGACCAAATAATTCAATTATATAAGCTACAAGCAATTGAGATATTACAATCAGCATAGCGGCTCTGGCAGGTCCCAGGCTTCCCATACTCTGAATAACCGTGATCGTAATAAATGCCCCAATCACACCGCCCAGCAGCGTATACCTGTTCTCCACCTGCCATAATGCTCCAATACTGTCCCGCCCTGTAACAAACCAGGCCAGAATACAGACCAGAAAGGCCGAAAACTGTACCCATCCAGTAGACACACACAAACTGGTCTGCTTGGTCACCTCTGTATTAAAAACACCCTGAATACTCATCAACGCACCCGATATTAAGGCTACAAGAATCCCCCACATAATTTCCTCCTGAATCAATCTGTAAACTGATTATTTCTGCGGATAAACAATTCATTCAAATATATTCTCGCATATAAAAATATTTTGAATAAGGTGGCGAAAAGAGGTGCACTATCAGCACCTCCATCCTTTATCAGCATATACAGATTCAGAGAAAAATATTCATTTATTCAAATTTTCTCCTTTCTTTACGACACAGTAATGACAGTAATTTACTGATGTAAGAAGCCACAGGATAGCAGGTATTACAATAGCAAGTATTCCAGTGTTCCACACCATATGAAGAATCATAGCTGCCAAGGTAAAGACAGGAAGGCATTTTCCTAAAAGTGCATAGGTTTTGTAGCTTGCCTGATAAACGCATTCCTTCTCTGCTTCATCACAGCTTGCCAGCCACTGCTCCTGAAACTTCATAGATGTGGGATCACCCTTCTTGTCTGGATAAACTTTCTGAATGAGCTTCACATAACGAATCTGCCAAATATTTAAGTAAGCAACCATAACAATAAAAATTATAAGTTCTACAAGATATATCCAGGTTTCGGCCGCCGTCTGACTCTTTATGTAATCCAGGGAATAGCCGGGAGCAATAATTAATATCATCAGAATGGTTCCAGCTGTACTGGCAGTCACTCCCCAGCTTCCATCTACTTCCATATGATATTGCAAATCATCGATCATATCATCTGTTGCGACTTCAATCAATCTCCCTACCTTTCGCATGTCAGCTATATAGAATTCGCAGAATGCAATGCTTATAACTCCGCATACCAGTTCCAGTACAAGTGCATTGGAGCGAACAAAATAAAAAAAATTTTTTATATCGACAGCAATAGCTGCATTAACCCCTGCATCCTCACCGACAGCAGAAGTAGCTCCAAAAATCCCACCTACAATCCCACTTGCCAGCACTATCAGTATAAATTTTATATACGTGTTCATTTTCTTCTTGTCAGATGTTCTCTTACTTATCTTATCATTCATCTTCTCCATCCTCCGTATAAGTAAAAATATCTTCCACTGTAACCTGACAAATTTTTGCCAGTTTCAGTGCTAATGTTACAGATGGGGAATAATCCCCTCTTTCGATCAGGCTAATCGTCTGTCTGGACACACCTGCCATTTTTCCCATATCTGCCTGGTTGATTCCCAGTCTGGCACGATGTTCTTTCAACCGATTCTCCAGTGCCATTACTGTGTCCCCTTTCGTAAATTTTCTTTCGTAATAACTTCCAAAATGACCTGTCTCACTGTCTGTATGACTTATTTATTTGTCATTATGACAACTTTACTTGTCATTTTTATTATGGTTATTGTAGCATTGACAACTATACTTGTCAATATCCGTTTTTTATTTATCGAAAATTTATCGAAACAATTATTGTCTCAAACCATTTTCACGAAAGATTGCCAATGTACGGAGAAAAACAATTTTATTGCAAAAATCCCACATTTTCTTATAGAAAATGCAGGATTTTTCCCGTTAAGCAATATACCATTTTAAAAGCACCAAGTTTACAGCATACCTCAAAGCATTTCTGCAAAATGTGCGTCACAATTTGAGAAAGATTTTGCCCAGATGAAGGCGTCATAGCAGACTACGTAGACCAAATTTGGGTGAAATCTCCCGCAAAGTGAGGCGTGCAGATTGCGGGAATGATTTTGGGGGTACGCTCTAACACTGAATTTTTGCCACACGGACAACTAAATTTCTTCCATAATGGAACGGAACAGTATGGATAATCAGCTCATCCGCATTCTGTTCAAAGCTTACGTTTTCACCATTATCCATCCATTTTATTTCTTTAACTTTTGGAGAAAAATGGAACTTATCTTCATAAAATCCATCTGTATGTAATGCTACATTTTCGTCAAATGACATTGGCAGATCATAACAAAACAGGTAATAAGTATCTCCGTCCTGCAGGACAAAATCCTTTTCCTTACCCTCTATTTCAATATCCGTTGGTCTTGGAGCATGCATTGCCTCTCCATAATAATTCATCCAATATCCCAGCATTTCCAGAACAGCTTTGTCAATTGTCCGAAGTGTTCCATCCCCTTTCGGGCCAATATTTAAAAGCATGTTTGCACCATATCTGCGGCAGTCTGCTGTCTCTTCAATAATCGTTGCCGGTGACTTGAAATTCAGGTCATCCTTTGCATATCCCCAGTGATCTCCCATGGTTTCACACATTTCACTTGCAATATATTTCGGAGAATCAGAAAGGTTGATCGGCTGTGGTTTTCCTCGTTCGAAAGTAACACTGTCAAGCTCAATATGTCCTAATTTTCCACGTTCCTGAAGCCCTGTATTATTGATAATCATAGCTTCTGGCTGATACTTACGGATAGTTCCATAAAGGGCATCTTCTTCCCAGTCCTCATCCAGTTTATCCCACATTCCATCGAACCAGAGGCCGCCAATTTTCCCATAATTTTTGCACAGAACCTCTATACTTGCCCGCAGATATTTCAGATATTCCTTAAAATTATTCTTATAACTTGGCTCATGCCAGTCCAGAAGAGTATGATAAAAAAATGGAATAATATCTTCTTTTCTGCAAGCTTCTACAAACTCTGCAACCAGATCTCTTCCACAGCTGTGGACAGTATCAAACTCATTCAATCCCTTTACATCATACAGTGAAAAGCCATCGTGATGTCTTGTGGTCAACGTAATATATCGGCATCCGGCTCCTTTCGCTGCTTTCACCAGCTGTTCTGCCCAGTCATCCACTGGATTAAATTTTTCTATTGCAGAATAATACTCTTCTTCTGTAAATTTTCCTGCTGTTTTTGCCCACTCTCCAGATTCCAATACACTGTAAATTCCGAAATGCACAAACATTCCAAGCCCCATTTTTTCAAATTCTTTTATGTACTGTTTTACTATCATATCCGTCCTCCCAATTCAGTTTTCCTGTTCGTTCTACACCTTTTTATGTTCTCCAGAAACATCTTTTTTGCTGCCTTACGGCTTATAAAAAAATCATTCCCGTAAATTGCAGCAAGTATCTCTATTATACATTATTTATAAACAAATGTCTTTACTTTCCTAAAGATATCCTGGCATATCTCAAGAAAAACTTTTTAACCAGCAAAATAAACATTAAACTGCTCAAAATCAGCAATATGCCTCACAATACGCAAAATTTTCTATATTTTCCATCTGTTCAATTCATCCCGCAATTGATATAATGCACTTATAAAAAAAGACGATCACAGCGAAAGGAGATCACAAATGGCTGACGAAATGAACGTGAGTACACCAAACGAAGAGGAAATTGAGATTATCACCCTCACAGACGAAAACGGAGAAGATATGGAATTT
>OLQK01002068.1_pt1 | contig 11392 bp, 6 predicted proteins | sample 1672501 | NCBI WGS metagenome assembly OLQK01 (sample SAMEA3136693, study PRJEB25190) | human gut metagenome | biome: human gut; feature: human-associated habitat; material: faeces | place: Austria | collected 2013 | reverse complement strand
GTTAAGCTGCTCTGCGATCATTTCACTCATCTTTTCTAACATTGTTCATTCTCCTTTAAATAAATCTCTCGAAAACCGGCCACAACTGGTAGTACCCCAGGCTTTGCACAGCCGTATATCACATACTGCGGAAAGTATATAATCTGATGACGCATTTGTCAAGAGAATTATAGTATAAATTCCGGTTCCTGGAATTTAATCTGTCTTGACACGCTAAGCGCCAGTCCCATCTCTGCCTTCAAAAACAGTACCGAAGTTCCTCCATAACTGATAAACGGCAAAGTAACACCTGTATTTGGCATAATATTCAGTACTACGGCCACATTCATAATAACCTGCAGGGCTATATGGACAAATACACCGCTTACAAGCAAAGAGCCAAACATATCCGGCGCATTCTGTGCGATAAAAAACAGCCTGTACAGAAGATATGCAAACAAAGCCAGCAGCATAAGCGCCCCGAAAATTCCAAGTTCCTCACAGATAATGGAAAAGATCATATCGTTTTGTGCCTCTGGAACACTTCCCAGCTTCTGGATGCTGTTACCAAGTCCTCTTCCAAAAAATCCTCCGGAACCAATGGCATACAGAGCCTGCAGCGTCTGGTACCCGTCACCGCTTGCATAATCTTCCGGATGAAGCCAAACCTGGATACGGCGCAGACGGAAATTGGAGCTCTGTGGCATATTAGAAAGAACCACCAGCAAAATTACCACAAACACCACTGCCACTGCCACAATAATAACAAAAGGCTTGGTCTTGGGATGTGCAATAAACACCAGCCCGAATGTAATACCGAAAATGATCATGGCTGTACTTAAGTTATCGGTAAAAACATATGCAACCAGAGCCTGTACTCCTCCCACTCCGAAAAGTACCATAGTAGCCTTAAGCGTCTGTACCTTTTTCCCCATTCCCACAATAAGATAAGACAGGGTAACGATCACTGCAATTTTTGCAACCTCGGCAGGCTGAAACTGTATACCGATCTTCAGCCATCTGCGGGCTCCATGGGATTCTACTCCAAAAGGAGTCTGTACCAGAAACATTAAAAATAAAGAAAGCCCATATAAGATCATGGGAAACTTGGCCAGAATATGATAGTCTATGTAAGATATTACAATGGCAATGATCAGACATCCCACACTGGTCACAGCCTGGTTGGTGAAGAAATGCATATCATCTCCCCAGTTCACCTGTGCCATATAAGAGCTTGTACTGTAAAGCATAATAAGTCCGAAACACATGATCAGAATGATTACTGCCACCAGATTAAAATCATAGTAATCATAAGTCTTTTTCATTTTTATGGATTTTCCTATAATAGAACCAGGTCTTGCACTTTTCCTTCTGGACCGGGCACCTGTCTTTTTTCTTTTTTTCACAGTATCCATGTATTCACCTGTTTCTGTTTCAGTTTATATTAATTGTTGTCTGTATAGACTGATTTTTCCTGCTTTCCATAAGGTTTTTAAAGTTGAATTTCATTATAGCAGACTCTTTTTTCAGAAGCAAGCTGATTCCTCTTTCCACATAAGCTTTCCACATAAATTTCGACAAAAATAAGATTTTCACATCGACTTATCAAAAAAATAGAGCACAGCATATCCTGACACTTTGTATTAAATATCAAAACACACCATGCTCTCTTTTATCTTATTCCTGCTTTATATACCTATTGTGAAGTATTTATCAGTCCTCACTGCCATCATCGAAGCCTTCTGTTTCAATAATGAACTTCACATTTCCGCTCATGGAATCATCCTTTCCACTGAAGGTTGTGTAAGTTGCATCATCAGACTGCAGTGCTTCCAGACGATCCAGAACGCCTTGGAAATCATCTTCCATGGTATCTTTCAGTTTCTTGATACCTTCATCATAGAATTCTTTCTCGCCATCTTTCAGCTCTTTAGCTCCGTCTTTCAGATCCTTGGCTCCATCTTTCAGCTCTTTGGCTCCATCTTTCAGATCCTTAGCTCCATCTTTCAGATCACTCGCTCCATCATCCAGATCTTTTGCTCCATCCTTCAGATCACTTGCTCCATTTTTCAGAGTTGTGGTTCCATCTGCCAGAGTCTGTGCTCCGCTTGCCAGAGTATCTGTTCCATTCTTCAGATCACGGGTTCCATTGTTTACACTGTTTGCTCCGCTTCTAAGCTCGGAAGCTCCATCTCTAAGATCAGCAGCTCCGCTGGTCAGCTGGGAAATACCTGCCTTAACCTGTCCGCTGGCAGCTACCAGAGTACCAGCTCCGCTTACAAGGCTGCTTGTTCCAGATGCAAGCTGGCTTGCGCCACTGTTTAAGGATGCACTGTTTGCTGTAAGCTGATTTGCACCGCTGTTCAACGTAGCACTGTTTGCTGCTAATGTACCAATACCGGTTACAAGCTGGCCTGTTGCCTTACTGATGCTCTGTACACCGCTTTCCAGTGTACTCTTTGCACTCTTTAAGGTCTTAGCTCCGCTAAGAAGTGCATTTGCATTGGCGTTTTTCTTGCCCTGAAGCTGTGTGATACCACTCTTGATAGTCTTACCGGAGCTTATCAGTGTATCAGCTCCACTGATCAGTTCATCAGTGCTTGCTGCTGCAAATTCTTTATATCCGCTCTGAAGGCTGTCATTACCGGCTTTGATCTGTGCAACACCCTTGTTCAGTTTCTCAACCTGTGCTGTCATGGAAGTAAGATCACCAAGACCGTCCATAAGGCTGCTTACAGAAGAAAGGCTTGTTTTTACCTGCTTGCCGGCTGCTGTAAGGTTATCTGCTCCTGTTGTCAGATCAGTACCCTTTGTTTTCAGCTGTGCAAGACCGGAATTCAGGGAATCAGCACCCTTCTTTAAGGTTTCTGTCCCGCTCTGTAAGGAATTAGCGCCAGTCTGTAAAGAATCAACTCCTGTTGCCAGGGAATCAACTCCTGTCTGCAGATTTGCAACTCCTGTCTGTAAGTTGCCTGCACCTGTTGCAACGCTGCTTGCTCCTTCAGCTACATTTTTAGCACCATCAGCTAATGTAGCTGCATTTGCATCAATTTCGGTAACTGCTGCAGTAGCCGCATCTGTAATATCAGTTGCAGAGTCATCCATTTTATCTGCAATCTCCCTCAACGTACCCTGAATACTCTCTACCGGAACCTGTACCGCAACAGTCTGTGTGGACTGTGTTGATACTGTCATACCAGAAAGTGCGTCCTGTGCTGCTGCCACATTTCCGGAACCGCCATTTAACTGGTCAATTGCACTGCCTATCGCACTGGAAATTGCAGCCTGTGTACCTTCATCCAGACTGGACAAATCAATATTCTGTAAAGTTGAAATTGCACCATTAATAGAATCATTTGCAGAACTCATATTTGCAGATGCATTATCAACAGAGGTTGTATCAACGGGAACATCTGCTGTCACTTCCACTTCTGCTGTAGTACTGGAAAGTCCGTCAGCTGTATCGCGAAGAGTCTTTGCATAGTCATTTAATGCTTTTCCTGCAGTTCCACCAAGTTCATTTAATGCATAATCAGCACCCTGATTCAAAGTACCGATTCCATCTTTTACACTGGCTGCTCCTGCGCTTACGCTGTCAGCTCCAGCCTTTAACTGGTCAACACCTGTTTTCACCTGGCTGACTCCGTCTTTTACTCCGGAAACTCCTGTCTTAACCTGACCTACTCCTGCACTTACCTGTTTTGCTCCTGTTACTACACTGTCAGCTCCGCGTGCTACCTGTGAAGCGCCATCTGCTGCAGAGCTTACGCCGGAAACATACTGTTTTGCTCCGCTTGCAAGACTATTGGCTCCATCTACGTACTGGTTCAGATTTGAAACCATCTCTGTAGGATTGGCATCACTTACAGTCTGTGCAACCTGTGCAAGCTTATTCGCTGCTGTCGTAATTCCCTGTGTTGCCTCATCAATTCCAGGAACCAGCTGTCCAATACCGTCTACCAGGCTCTTGATTCCAGATACATATTTCTTGGTTCCTTTTGCAAAGGTGTTCACACCATTCACATAATCCTTCACACCGGAAGTAAGAGTGGTGGTACCGTTTACATAATCAGTCACACCGTTTGCAAGCTGATTGCCACCTGCAACATACTGGTTCACACCAGTTGCCAAGTTGTTCATTCCTTCATTATATTCTTTCATCTTATCATTGAGAGTATCTACTCCGTCTGTATAAGACTTAATACCACTTGCAAGAGTACCAACTCCGTCTGTGTACTGCTGTATACCAGACTGCAGGGTAGCTGCTCCGCTGTTTAACTGGGAAGCTCCGCTTTGTGCACTTGCAACACCGGAATCAAATTCATCATAGCTGGAAGAAAGGGTGCTTGCTCCGCCATAAAGAGTTCTGGTTCCATCATAAAGACTTCTTGTTCCGCTGTAGAGAGCATTTGTACCATCATACAGCTGGCTTGCTCCGTCTTTCAATGTGTCAGCACCATCTGAAAGTTCAGAAGCTCCGCTTTCCAGATCCTTGCTTCCACTGTATAAATCACTAGCTCCGTCATACAGCTGACTGGTTCCGTCTTTCAGATCCTTGGTTCCGTCATAAAGGTCTTTGGTTCCATCGTAAAGCTCTTTTGTTCCATCATAAAGATCCTTGGTTCCATCAAAAAGATCCTTGGAGCCATCTACCAGCTTCACAGCTGCATCATCCAGCTCATCCAGGGAATCCTGAAGATCATCAATACTGTCTGTATCACTTAAATCCAGGCTGCTAAGAAGATCTGTCACTGCCATGGTAAAGGTATTTTCCATAGAGCAGTCTGTTACATCAGCTTCCATTGTGAAGCCTTCTGGAATATCAATCTTATCAGAAAGGTCATCGCTAAGATCCAGGCTGTCCTTCAGTCCCGGAATTGCAACTCCCACAACCATTTCCTTATCACCGTCAGAAATTACTTTACCATTATCAATGGTAACATTAGAGAAATTGTCTGAAGAAAGGATCATTCCTGTTACCATAACAAACGGGGAATACACTTCTACATTCTTCTTATCAACTTTCACTGTTTTCTTTGATTTATTTGTATATGTAACTTTCATACGGAGATGTCCGCTTTTACCTGCCAGCTCATCCGGGGTAATTGCCTTATCATCCAGATAATACTGAATCTTCATATCTACAGGAAGCTCTTTGCTGGAAGTTCCCTGATAATAAATATCACTGCTGTCTGTACTCCAGGTAACCTTATCACCATCCTGTGTAAAAGTCTCATCACCTTTTACATTCTTTATTCCTTCCAGATCAGAGAAATCAGAAACGTCTCCATCAGCAGCTCCTGAATTCTTCAGCCAGTCAGATACTGTGATATCCTTTACCTCACCTTCTGCGGTGGCATTTACATATACGGTTTCCTCCTTGGATACTGCATTCTCTGTGTTCTGCACTGCAGCCAGTGCCGGAGTAGTTCCAAGAACGGCAGCCATTCCGGCAGCCATCGTAACATTTAAAATCTTTTTATTCCGATTCATTTTAATACAACTCCTTATTCAATCAGTTAGTCATCTCTTAACCTATGAAAGTTATACAACAAGAATGACCAATAGTCAATATCCGTTTTTTATCCAAATCTTTTCCTGTTTTGATATTGACTTTTGGTCATTTTTGTTTAAAATAAGAACCAAACTACCGTATAACCGTACAAATTAAGGAGGAGAAGGCATGGGAAAACTGGAACTGAATAAGAAAAGAAAGAAAAGTGCTCTCTACAATACAGCCTTTGAACTCTTTACAACTAAAGGCCTGGCTAAGACAACCATTTCTGATATTGTAGAAAATGCCGGAGTTGCCAAGGGTACTTTCTACCTATATTTTAAAGATAAATATGACATCCGCAATAAGCTGATCTCCCATAAAGCCGGAGAGCTTTTTTCCCAGGCCCACGATGCTCTTGAAGCTGCACATATTCAGGGATTTTCAGAGCAGCTGCATTTTCTGGTAGATAATATTCTGGACAAGCTGGAAACCCAGAGCAGCCTTCTTGGCTTTATTTCCAAGAATCTTTCCTGGGGCGTTTTTAAGGATGCCTTCCAGGAACAGGCCGATGAGGATGACTATCCTTTTTATCAGGAATACCTGAATCTGCTGGAACAGTCTGATGTACATTACGATGCCCCGGAGCTTTTGCTTTTTACTATTATCGAGCTGGTCAGCTCCACAAGCTACAGCTGTATCCTTCACTCACAGCCAGTCTGTCTTAGCGAATACAGGCCATATCTTCACAGAAGTATTGACTGTATTCTCCATGCATTTACAAGCGGCATCACTCTGTCTCTTCCAAATACTTCAAATAATTAATGACCGTCAGCTGAATAACCTATAGATAATTTAGTCCTGCCACACTGCGTTATTTTTGCAGCTGGCAGGATTTTTAATTTAATATACGTCCATTTTTCAGATACACTCTAATTTCACCCGAAAAGAAATGGTTCTTGGCGTTTCCATTCCGTCAAATAAAATAGTATAGGCGCTTTTGTCCATATCCACATCTACAATGGTCCCTGTGCCAAAAATTTTATGCACTACCTTCTGTCCTGTGGAATAATGGGACGCTGCCTCTTCAGTCAAAAGATAACGGCTGCTAAGTTCAATATATTCTCGTGCCTCCTTTATCAGACCTTCTTCTGGTTGTTCCACATATTCCAAAAGCCCCTGGTCAATGTCCAAAATAAATCTGGATGGATATCTTGGGGAGCCATCCAGATTCCTGCCTTTGGCTTCTGACAGATACAGGCCCTTTTTCGCCCTTGTCATTGCCACAAAGGCAAGCCTGCGCTCCTCTTCCATTCCTTCTCTTGTCTTTGTTTTCCTGGATGGGAAAATTCCCTCATTCATACCGCAAAGAAACACATATGGAAACTCCAGGCCTTTGGAAGTATGCACAGTCATCATTTTCACCTTGTCATGCTCCGGCTGTGCATCACTGTTGGAAAAAAGTGCCACATGTGCAAGGTAATGCTCCAGTGTAGCTTCTTCTCCGCATGTAGTCTCATATTCATAAACAGACTGTTTCAGCTCTGCAAGGTTATCCAGCCTTTCCTGGTTCCCCTCTGTCCGCAGCATTCTCTCATACCCGGACAGATCCAGCACTGCACAAAGCACTTCTGAAACCGGGCGTTCTCTGTAATTGGATGCAAATGTCTCTACCAGACGGACAAATTCTTTTGCTTTTGTCCCTTTAAAAATATCTTGATCCAGATTCTGGCACAAAGCTTCATACAGGCTGCACTGATTTTCCCCTGCATATTCCTGGATAAATTTCATACGCCGCTCTCCCAGGTTCCTTTTGGGAACATTGGCAATCCTTATAAAAGAAAGATCATCCTTATAAGCGATCATCCGCAGATAACAAAGGGCATCTTTGATCTCCATACGCCCGAAAAACTGCACACCGCTGTAAATGGTATAAGGAATTTCTTCCTTCAAAAATACCTGTTCAATAACTCTGGTCAGATAATGGGCTCGGTATAATATGGTAATCTCCTTGTAAGAAACTCCCTTTTCTTTCAGCTTCTTTATCTCCTTGGCCATCCACAGGGCTTCCTTCTCCTGGTTCTGACCATGATAGCAAAGAACACTTTCTCCCGACGGTAAAGTAGGCAAAAGGTCTTTTTTCATTCGAAGAAGATTCCTGCTGATCAGGGAATTTGCCACATTTAAGATCTGTGGTGTGGAACGGTAATTCTCCATCATCATAATAGTCTGTACATCTGGGAAGTTCCGGTCAAAATCCAGAAGATATTTCACATTGGCTCCACGCCAGGTGTAGATAGTCTGGTCCGGATCCCCTACAATAAAAAGATTCCTGTGGTAGCCGCACAGCACACACATCAGCCTGTACTGCAGATCATCAATATCCTGAAACTCATCAATCATAATGTATTCCAGGCGTTTTTGCCATTTTTGTTTGATTTCTTCGTTATTTTCAAAGATATAAAGGGTAAATTTGATAAGATCGTTATAATCCAGTCCAAAGCATTTCTTTTCCTGATAAAGATATCCGTAAAAAATAATGTCACTGGCTACAGTCGCCTGCATGTATTTCTCATAGATCTGATCTACAGACATGGTGATCATATCCTGGTAATATTCCGGCTCTTTATAAAGTTTGCGGATCTCAATCATATCTCTTGCACTGGAAAAGGTCATATTCCGAAGGGTCAGACCACGCTCTTCGTATATAATCTTCAGAATGGAATCAATGTCAGAATTATCCAGCACCAGAAAGCTCTTAGGATACTGTACAGCATAGCTTTCTTCCTGAAGGACAGATACACAGAATCCATGAAAGGTATTGATGTATCCGGTATCATTATCTCCTGTAAGATTATGGATCCTCTGGCGCATTTCATTAGCAGATTTATTGGTAAAGGTAACACACAGAATATTTCCTGGAAGGATTCCGATCTCGTTTACCAGAAATGCAAAACGATGCGACAATGCTCTGGTCTTACCGGAACCGGCTCCTGCAATCACCCGTATGTATCCTTCTGTGGCCGTTACAGCCTCTGTCTGGGATTTATTCAGTCTGTCCAGAATCTCCATTTTCTTTGTTCCTGCCTTTCCTTGGTTTGTTCGGATGAGGGCGCCGTAGCGGGCTACGGCAACTGAATTCGGGCAAAATATACCGCAAAGTGGGATGTGCAGATTGCGTGAATGATTTTTTTTGTATGTTCTAGTATAACATTCTCCTGGCGCATATGCAACCATATGTTCGATATTTTATAACTTTTTACAGTCTTTACAAAAGTCCAGATTTGCCCTACTATGATATCAGAACTGTGAACGCTGCTTTGTTGCGAAACAATTTATGGAGATCACGCTACCAATTTTAAGGAGACTTTGCATATGAAAGAAAAATTATACACCATTCCTCTGATGGATGCTTTCAAGGCCGATGATGAATGCCCCTTTTGCTTTATTGAACGCCAGCTGGAACAGCACACCATGGATTTTGTTCTTGGAGCAGGCGCTTCCTATATGGAAGATGACGTCCGCGCTGAAACTGATAAAATGGGCTTTTGCCGCACCCATTATAAAAAAATGTACGACTACGGAAACCGCCTTGGCACGGGCCTGATCCTGAAAACACATTTCCAGTATAAAACAAAAGAACTCCACGAACAGATCAAGATGTTCGCCCCATCCAAAGCCTCTGTTTTTTCCCGTTTTAAAAAAGGAACTTCTGACACCATTAACGCAAAAACAAGCCTTGGCGCCTGGGCACGGGAACAGGCAGATTCCTGTTATATCTGCAATTTTTATAAAGATACTTATGCCCGCTATCTGGATACTTTTTTTGACCTTTTTAAAAAGAATCCGGAATTTCTGCCTCTTTTTAAAGATTGTAAGGGATTTTGCATTCCTCATTTCGGAGATCTTGTGGAAGCCGCAGAAACCGCTCTTTCTGCCAAAGAAAAAAAGGCCTTTTACGATATTCTGTTTCCTATGATGGAACAGAACATGCAAAGGCTTTCTGATGATCTTGACTGGTTCTGTGATAAATTTGATTACCGTAACAAGGATGCCGACTGGCGTACCTCCAAGGATGCCCTTCCCCGAGGAATGCAAAAGGCAGCCGGAGGCTATCCTGCTGATGAACCTTATACAATGGACAAATAAACTCAAAAACTTAATAAATAAAAAGCTTGCAGGAATAAATCCTGTTCCGCGAGACATTCTATTTTACATTAGATTCCCACATAATTTCTAGAGCGTGCCCCAAAAGGCTTTCTGCAAGATGTGCGTCACAATTTGTAGGAATGTTTTTTCAAACACGCTCTAGAGTATAATACATCAGAATTTTCTCCAGGTATCCCTCTTAAACAAAAGCAAAAGCGGGAATACTTCCAGCCTTCCAGCCAGCATGTCAAAAATCATCACCAGCTTGGAAATATAAGAATAGCATCCAAAGTTTCCGGTAGGGCCAACCGCTCCAAGTCCCGGTCCTATGTTATTCAAAGTTGCCGTAATGGCAGTGAAATTGGAAACCAGATCCAGATTGTCCAGGCTGATCACCAGAAGTGATGCCACAAATATGAGAATATACACAAACAAAAACATATTGGTAGCTCTTACCACTTCGTGTGGAATTGCTTTTCCATCCATTTTGATTTTTTTCACTGCATTGGGATGAAGGTAAAGCTGCAGTTCTTTGCGGGCAGATTTGCAAAGGATTATCAGGCGGGACACTTTGATTCCACCGCCTGTACTGCCGGCGCAGGCTCCCATAAACATCAGGATTACCAGTATGGTCTTAGAAAATACCGGCCATACATTAAAATCTGTGGTAGCATATCCTGTAGTTGTTATAATGGAACCAACCTGAAATGCAGCCTGCTGGAATGCCCTGCCGAAGCTGGTAAACATTCCCCTTGTATTAATTGCTATGGCAACAATAGCAAATCCAATAATTCCCAAATAATAACGGACCTCTTCATTCTTAGCAGCCTGCATTACCTTTTTGGTAAGGAGCAGATAGTAGGCATTAAAGTTTACACCAAACAGGATCATAAAAACAGTAATTACAACCTGGTTATAGGTGCTGTAGCTTGCAATACTGTCATTTTTGATACCAAATCCGCCAGTTCCTGCTGTACCAAAGCTCAAGCAAAGAGTATCAAACAGCGGCATCCCCCCAAAAAGCAGAAGTACCATTTCCACAACCGTCATCATAATATAAATGGTATATAAAATTTTGGCAGTAGATTGTACCTTTGGCACCAGTTTGCTTACAGAAGGTCCGGGGCTCTCTGCTTTCATCAGGTTCATATGGTAGCCGCCGGTTAGCGGAAGCAGGCACAGAATAAACACCAGAACCCCCATGCCTCCGATCCAATGGGTAAAGCTTCTCCAGATCAGTATACAATGAGAAAGCGCCTCAACATCGGAAAGTATACTTGCTCCTGTAGTGGTAAAACCGGACACTGTCTCAAATAAAGCATCCGTAAAGGAAGGGATCTCCCTGCTTAAGAAAAACGGCAGACATCCCACCACGCTCATAATCATCCAGCTCAACGCCGTTGCAATACAGCCTTCCCGCATATAAAAGATATTATTTTCCGGTTTTCTGTGTGTGATCAATGTTCCCAACGCAAGACTGCAGGCAGCAACTACCACGAACCAGATTCCGTTATGTTCCCGGTAAATAACAGCTACCAGAATCGGAATGAGCATAAACAGCCCTTCCAGCTTCAAAATCCAGCCTAAAATATAGGCAATCATTGATTTATTCATCTATGCAACCTCCATCTACCGTAAAATATCCTCAATATCATGAAAACCGGTATTTGTCGTAACAATGATCACCGTATCTCCTCCCTGGATCACGTCATTACCACCCGGGATCAGGACTTTTCCACGGTGATTGATACATGCTACCAAAAGGTTTGA
>OLQK01002059.1_pt1 | contig 11442 bp, 13 predicted proteins | sample 1672501 | NCBI WGS metagenome assembly OLQK01 (sample SAMEA3136693, study PRJEB25190) | human gut metagenome | biome: human gut; feature: human-associated habitat; material: faeces | place: Austria | collected 2013 | reverse complement strand
GTAAACGAGCCTCTGAACTGCATAAACGTTTACCTATGAGAATTCAATCAACCCTGCGCGGGTAGCCTCGCTTCTAATGTCAGATGCGGCAAGAGCCCCAGCGATCTCCGAAGCGAGATCGGGACGATCACGTCTCAGCTTGCGGGACACCGTGAGCGAGACTGATTCTACGAGTCTTCTATCATTCTCTAAACAGGCTCTCACCAGCCTAGGTATGTAGTCTATTGCCTCCATATACCATTACCTCTCTGTTACAGAAAATGGAACATACTTAAGATAACATATTTACAGCAGATATTTTATATACTGTGCTAACGGTTTTGAATGCTTAGAGAGTGGCACAAAATATCATGTGATTTGGCGCGAACTGTCTTCGAACTTGCGACAGAGAAATACCCTGCTCCCGACATTCGTTCGAGCGGACATCTGCCTGCGTGATTCACGAAGGCAGGCTGAGATCTTTTCAGCTCCTCCTACATGAACCGAAACACTTCCTTGATGAGGAACCGCGCAAACCAGTTGATGCCGTTAATCAATACCTTCATCTATCAATCCCTTCGTCCAATAATCCTCACTGTCGTCAACCTTGTCGCCTGAGAGCTGCACAGTCATAGTCAGTGTCTGCAGATTGGTGACGAGTGTGTAGCTGCGCCGCATTTCCTTGCGATCTCCTCGCAACCGGCACCCTCTACAGACAGTCAGTCCTTCATTGCGTTGAACAGCGCCACAATGCGCCGGTCGATGCTGTACCCGTGAGAATTCCCGAGCCAGATACCGACGTTATCGTTCAGGTTCGCGGAGCTTGCGCTCGTTGTAGCGGATGAACGAGCCAATCATGCGCGGGGCCGTCGCCTGCGTGATCTCCAACTTGCACCTGGGGGAGATATCGGCCAAGAGCATCACTTTGCCGGAGGCGCGCCGGTTGATCGGCTTCTCCAGGTGCTTGCCGAGCCGGTCGCTCGGAAAGTTGATTTTGGGAATGCCCGGGTCGCGCAGTCCCTTGCCGCGAAACGGCTTTAAATCGAGGGTCCTGTGCCCGAAGGGGGACATGAGCACGTCGGTCAAGATGAGTTAGGTGGTCAACATGGCGGGGGCTATCTGCGAGCGGAATATAAAAGAAGCGGCGCTGCTAATAGTAGCGCCGCTTGCATCATCAAAGAAAAATCGCTATCGATCGTCTCAGGGACTTTTCTTTCAAAACCAGAGCATGTCGATTACCGCTCATAGAAGTCCATCCACTCTACAGGCAGCATCAGACCGTAATAATCGACGGGCGTTTTGAATCGAATCCTTTTCAAATGACCGTCGCTCTTCCGCACCCAACTGTGTCCGCAGCGATCGGTGAAAGCCACCTCGCAGCCGAGGGTCCTATGCATCGAGCAATCGAGATGCCCGATGCGCCTCACGGTTTTGCCCGGAGCAACGGACGAGAGTAGAATTCTGCCGTCACGCCCCTCGACGTCCCTCCCGTCTTGAGGCCCGGCACCTTGGACGAGCACTGCAGTGAGAATAACTTGGTAAACGATGTCGTTGCTATTGTTCATCACTTCTAGGCCGAACTGCGGCGCGAAATCAACCCTGCGCCTGTCGGCCGTAGCCGTCTCCCCCTGGGGCATCCTGACCACGCGGGCACAGATGGCCGATGCCTGGCTCCGCGCGGACGCCCGGCTGCCCCGTATCAGCGAGACAATCCACTGGAGGAGAGTGAGCACCAAAGCTAGAAAAGCAGCGACCGTGTCGAAATCGATTTGACCGTTGAAACTAATTACAAAGCCATCCGTGATCATTTGGTCAACCTATCTGCCAGTGCCGCCGCCTTAAGGAGAGGCTTCCGGTCGTCGGGCCCCACTCGGCGAACGGCTCGTTGCTCCCGTCGCATACCCCGCATTCTTTTGCCGTCGTCGGTCGTATGGACCTCGACCACCAGCGCGACCCTCGACTCGATTCACTGCTCGATGCGCTGGGTGACCTTGTGGAGGGTCTGCTGGCTGACGTCCTGGCCCTTGACGCCGCCGTTGTCGCGCACGCCGAAGAAGACCTCGCCGTGTCCGTGCTTGTTGAGCATCGCGGCAATGGAGGTGCACGCGGCATCGACCTCGGCCGTGGACTCCTTGTGCTCGACGTATTCGGACTCCGGGCCCAGGTTCATGCACTCGCCTCCGGTCGCTCGCAGCGGTTGGTTCGTGAGGTGTCATTGTACCGCGAGAGACGAGGGACGGGAGTAATTGCATTGGATACGGCGGGAAAGCCTGCGGTGGCGTATACCGGGCTAAACATCTTATTCGCTCGCACTATCTACCAGATGCTCCAAGGAGGCAGCTATCCGCTTTTCGGCTGCAAGCATTTTTTCAGCAGCTTTGCGCTCCTTCTCGAGTTCCTGTCTTATCCGATGCAAGTCGCTTATCACGTAGACCGAGTGAGCCAAGTCCTCGTAGCCAAGTGAGAACGGGCACTCGCTCTTGTGAGACTTGCGCACAAAACCCGCTTCCTCATAGGTGACCGTCACCTCGCACCTTTTGCCCTCGCATTCCTTTATCCCTTGGGCACCTGCCACCACTACCGTTCTGAGCTCAACCCCCGGGGCAAGGCACGAGACGCCACGAAACGCAAAGCTCCTATTGACGCTCTTCAGCAAGCTCGCCTGCACGAAAGACTCGTCCAAACCCCTAATCTGTACGTTTCTGGCCACCCCTTTACCAACGTTCGCCAAGACAAGCTCGGTGGCGCCTTGATCGCGGTTATGGTAGAGGTATACGACAAGCGACGGAAGACCGTCCTTGTAATGAACGTGGAGAGAGGCGATGACGGCGGCGATGGCCGCAATGGCAGATACTGCGCTCAGAATTAGCGCCATCAGCGTGGCTATATCTATAGTCGCCACCCCTGCTGCAACGCATGAATCCATCGCCCACCTCCCCGACCAAGTGAATGATCGACCTTATTCATAGAGAGTCATTGTATCGAGAAACCCATCGCCTGCGAAGCCATCGGCCTCGCGGGCGATTGATCACATGAATCGACCAGTCTCATAGAGCAGCAGCAAGGATGCTACAAAAGATCGATAAGCAGATTAATAGAGGTTTCAAGCTCCCCGTCCGTAAAGGTGTTTCCGTTGTCAGGGTGGTCGATGGCGTTGCGGATGTAGGTGGACAGAGTCTCGTAGCTGCAACTCTTGAAGAGCGACGGCTTTCGATGTCGCAGCGGGTCATAAGGGGGGCTGTTTTCGATGTACTGGTCGCAGGCCTTGACGCTAGATACCCCTATCTTCCCCTGAAGCGCGCCATAGAGCTGTATGTGGTAGTCAACCGAGGCGACCCCAAAAGCATGGTAGTTCGTCTCAGCGGCGGTAATGGTCGGAAGGGAGTATGGTGCGGAAACCCTTCTTGCCGTCACGCCCAAACCGGTGTCGCCAAGGACAACGACCAGGACGTCATCCGGCCTTTCAAGGGCAGACCTAACAACGTATTCGGAATGCGTCGCAACGACGAGCTGGGCCAGCTGCGACCCGCCATGAGAGAACAAGCCCTCGTAGAACGAGAGAACTTTCTGCTGCCATTTGGGGTGCATGCTCAACTCCGGCTCGTCAATAAGGACGACTCCGCCGTCGAGGTTCCCGCTGTTACGAAGGAGCTGAGCCCCGCGAAACACCACTTGTTTCTCGCCTGTGCTCAAATCATCAATGGAGACATCAACGCCGTGTTTGCGAAAGACGACCCTCTTTTCATTGGGGTCGTTGTTGTCCACGCCTTCGAAGGTCAGGCTGTCGAAGAACCCGTTGAACGCCGCACGGAACCTACTTATCCTCGAGCTAGGCTCGAAATCGGGATACGAGACGTTTCCCTGTTTCCTACCAAGCTCGAAGAAATCAGAGCTGTCCTGGGCTTCAATATCGACGAGGAGTTGCTTTATGGATGTGTAGTCGTCGTCTCTGTCGTCGATGTGCTTGCTATCGTCAAGCTGCTGCGTCGTAGACGACTTGATAGGCTCAGTCGAGAATCCGGAACGGGCGCGCGAGTACACACAGCCATAGCCGCGCAGGTCAAAAGGGTCAGCATCGATAGTCCCGGGCTGGTTGTTGCGGTTTGAGATGATTCGATCCCAGTTGTCACTTCCTTCGACGCTTCGATCATGCCATCCGTATTCTGGATGTTCCGACGAAGGCCTTATCGTCACGTGCTGTCCGCTCGCTTCATACTCGATAAGCTCGAAAGGCTCGATAGTGTCCAGATTGAGAAACGTCGAAAGCGTGTCAAGAATGGTGGTCTTCCCAGTGCCATTCTCGCCGGCAAGTACAACAGTCTTGTAAGGCCTTCCATTTGGGTCAGAGAGGTCAAGATCCAAGCGGGCTATCTGCCGCCATTCGCCCCAGCGGACTCGCAACAGCATACCTATTCTCCGACTTCCTCTCGCCCCGCCAGCACGTCCGCGATTCGCTCGCTGGCATGTCCGTCTCCGTAGGGGTTCGAAGCATGCGACATCGCTGCGTACTCGGCCTCGTCGGACAGCAGCCGGCTAAACTCGCGATAAATCACGTCCTCCTCGGTACCCACGAGCTTGAGCGTGCCCGCGGCCACGCCCTCAGGACGCTCGGTGGTGTCGCGCATCACCAGCACCGGTTTGCCCAGGCTCGGCGCCTCCTCCTGGATGCCGCCAGAGTCGGTGAGAATCAAATGACTTGCCGCCAAGAAGTTATGGAAGTCGAGAACCTCCAGCGGGTCGATAATATGCAGGCGATCGAAGCCATCGAGCTCCTCGTGGGCCGCCTTGCGCACCTTCGGATTCATGTGAATGGGGTAGATTGCCTTGGTGTCGGGATGCTCCTCCATCACGCGGCGAATCGCGCGGAACATACAGTGCATTGGAGCGCCCAGATTCTCGCGACGGTGCGCCGTAATCAGTATCATGCGGCTGTCCTTCGCCCATTCCAGCTCAGGATGGCTGTAACCCTCGCACACCGTAGTGCGCAGCGCATCAATACCGGTATTGCCAGTCACCCAGATTTTGCTCTCAGGCTTGCCCTCACCCAGCAGGTTCTTCTTGGACGCCTCAGTGGGCGCGAAGTAGTACTCGCTCACGATGTCCACCGCCTGACGGTTAAACTCCTCCGGCCAGGGCGAGTAGATATCGTGGGTGCGCAGGCCAGCCTCAACGTGTCCCACGGGAATCTGCAGGTAGAAACAGGCAAGGGCCGCTGCGAAGCTCGTAGTCGTGTCGCCGTGGACGAGCACTACATCAGGCTCCTCGTACTCCAACACCTTCTTCAACTTCAGAAGCACATCGCATGTCACATCGAAAAGTGTTTGCCCCGGCTTCATGATGGAAAGGTCGTAATCGGGTTTGACATTGAATACACGCAGCACCTGATCAAGCATTTCACGGTGTTGACCCGTGACGGTCACCACAGTCTGGAACTCATCGGGACGGCATTTGAGCTCGTTAACGAGCGGGCACATTTTGATTGCCTCCGGGCGCGTCCCGAATACGAGCATCACTTTTCTAGTCAATGGAATCTGAGCCTTTCATAATTTAATTAGTTAAGAACACAACATCGCCCATAGAAACCAACTACCACCTACAAGTTCACAACCTCTTTTTCACCTTACCAAGAATGATCAGCAGAAGGTCGTTTCTGGTGAGGAAAGCCACGACGAGGTAAGAGCCCCCTCCAAAAACGAACGAGAGGGCAAGTTGAGAAACATAGTTGGTACATAGCAACATGCAAGCTGCAGCAACTACGGTCATTGCAACAAGCGAGATGAGGGTCGAGAGGATAAAGCGAGACGAAACTTTAGGGCAAAAGCAGCTTCCAAGATAGATGATGAGACAAACGTCGACAAGGAGTTCGGCAATTACGGTAGACACAGCCGCTCCGACTTCGCCAAAAATAGGAATGATGACGATATTGCCTATAGTGCAAACGGCCGCCCCAACCGTATACGAAATTAGCTGCCCGCGCTCTTTGCGAGTGCTGATACAAACTTGATAAACGACATTTCCGACACACTTAAACACGATAAGCAGAGAAAAAACCCTCAGGACAACTGCTGCGGGAGCAAAGGCGTCACCAAATAAGAAGCCAATCGCGGCCGGCGAGACCACACATACGCCAACAGCAAGAGGCAAGGAAACAAACAGATTTACCGAAACGGCCTCCGAAACAAGGGTGTGGAACCTAGTGCGATCATGTTCGTACTCATAACTAAAACGAGGGAAAAAGACTCCCGTTACAGCATTGCAAAACATCAGCACGACATTTGCTGCGCTGTAAGCATTAGAATAATAGGCCACATTCTCACTGGGCTCAAAAACGCCGAGAAGGGTAATGCTTATCTTGGTATACACACTGAAGAGCACCACGGTGCCGGCAAGTACGACCACTGCACTTAGATGGCGCAGCGGACGGGCGTCCCTAATGCGAAAGTGCACAAATTTACGTAATCTCAAAGCATTGAGCACGTAGTTACCAGCCGACCCAAAGCAGAGGATTACTGCATAGGGGACGATGTCGGAAGACGATCGAACAAAGACAAAAATAAGCACGAGTGAGGTTAATTTTACGACAATGCTGCGAAGAGCAATGTAAACGTAGTCCTCTCTCCCCTGATAGAACCAATCAACGTTTAAGCAATTCATTAAGATTAGTGTAGAAAAGACATAATAGAGCCTCGCATCATAGCTGGCCGAAAACACAGCCTGGTAAAGAACAAGATAGACTCCTAAAAAAATTAGGCTTGAGGCAGCGTTCAACACAAAGAGTTCGCTGAATAATACATCCTGTTTTTCACGTGAGTTTCGCACCTTGGCAATCTCACGCAACCCGTATGCGGGGATGCCAAGCGGAGCCAGTGTAACAAAATATGAAACAAGGTTGTTCGCCGTTGCGACAACACCAACGCCTTCAGGCATCAAGACACGTGAAACATGCATAGAAATTATCAGCGGTGCAATCACGGCTACGCACTGGTAAAAAACATTGAAAATAGAATTGACCGCCAGCGAAGGAGTCTCGGCTCTACTCTTCACATCTGCCCCCAATGCGTTTGAGCATCCCGTAGACCATAGGATGAAATATCACAAGCCAGACGCGAATCCTATTTCGCATACTCAGTTCGGGTCCATAAAAAGGCCATTCGGCTTCGGCATAGGATTTCAGTTCCTTGTATAAATTACAATACAAAGAGCTGTTCGTAAGGTGCATGAGACCATTCACAGCCGTCGCAGACATCGAGAGGCGCGTAGCGTGCTCCAACATCGGCGACGTCCCATAACGTTCATGAACTATTTTGGCAACCTCGAAATAGGCCCAATTGCCATCAGGCGTCACAAGAGTACTGAGACTACGCGTCGCGCTCCCTGCTGTCACATTGTAATTGTAAAAAGCACCCGAAACACAACATGCCTTATCAACATATTGTCCTACCCCAAGAACATAGAGCAAATCCTCGCAAATGACTCGGCCGACCTCTAATCTTGCTCTTTGCAACAAGCTTTTGGCAAAAAGCTTGTTGCAAAGATAGCCACCAATAAGGCGGCCATCTTTGGAACCGGTTATGACCCCAAGGAGAAACTCCTCACGATTCATCAAAGATGGCGTGCCGTCTTTTCGGCAAGCAGAAAACCTAGATTCTCGGCTTTCCCGATTGAATCCACAGCACGCCACCTCACTGCCCGTATCGAGGCAAGCGGATAGCAGAACTTCGAACATATCCGGCTCTACCGTGTCGTCGGCATCGACAAAACCAAAAAAGTCCCCCAGCGCGTTGTCCAACCCAAGGTTGCGCGCACTTGAAACCCCACCGTTATGCTTAGTCAGGACTCTGACGCGACCATCCTTTGAAGCAATTCTATTCAGCAAGTCGAGGGTATTATCTGTTGATCCGTCATCAATAAGTAAGACCTCGAGATTGACGTATGTCTGAGCTAAAATACTCTCAACGCAATCACTCACGCAGTGCTCAGCGTTATACACAGGGACAATAACACTCACAAGGGGTTTCTCGTTCAACGTCTACCCCCGCTTGAAACTCGAGACTCTATGCTCACGCTTCCGTTAGAAGATCCGGCGGAAGAAATGTATATGCCGGCAAAATAGATGCTGTATGCAATATTAGAGAATACTTCACCAGCGTACTGGGTGACAAGCATGACCGCAATTACCGCAACGATTGCCCTAGCATCAGCAAAGTGCTTCCGTGCAGAGAACGCGCGTCGGAGCACGATGAAATACGGTATGTAGAACAATACAAAACCGATAGCGCCCAATCCTGAAAGGATTTCAGTGTAATTACAATGGGAGGTGGTGATATGCGGATAACCGGAAGCTGCTAGCCAACCAGCAAAACCATTGAAACCGATGCCGACAATAGGGCTCTTGAAAAACAACTCCATTGCCCATGACCTGAACTCACTTCGTTCGATAATGGAATGCTCCGTGTAGCTGCCTACGCCAGTTACACTCGCCACAAGCTGCTCAAGACGATCACCAACAATGACGCGCATTGAAGGGTCGGTGATTAAAAACTGATAGAGGGTCGTTACGGCGGCAAAAAAAAGTGCGATATAGAAGTACGTCCTGACGTTTTTCGCATCAAGAAGAAGTCTCACGGCGATATAGAGGAGCGGGGTAAGCATTGCTTGGCGAGTTCCCGTAAAAATCACGACAATGTAGAACAGAATGCCGAGTATGGCCCACAGCCCCTTCTTGTCTTTCTCTAAGAAATACAGACAGGAACAGCATGCAAGCGAAAGCAGCACACCAAGAGAGTTGGCATTAATCCCCATGGCTTCAGTGCCGAGCCTCTCTTCGCCCCACTCAGAGATAGGCACGCGTATAAGAAGGATTAAGACTGCGATTAATGCTCCTACAGTAAATACCAGCAGAAGCGTTCTACCGTAATTCTGCCTGACTTTCGAAATGCCTACTAATAAAAAAGTTGATAGGATAATTTGTGCGGCTCTTTTTAGAATTGCTGAATCAAATACAAATGTTGGGAACAACGCCCAAAGGTATGAAGCCCAACTGAAAACCCAAAACAACACCAAGCAGCAAATATATCGGTCGACTATGGCGGCCTTGATTTCTTGTCGTCCCACACAGATAGTGACAAGGCCCGAAAGAACAAACAGCGCGAACGCTGCGGTGCATATTGCAGTTTCAACACCACCGCTCTTAAAGGCAAGCAATGTAACAATATAGATGCAGAGGAACACGTCTACATGTCTAACATTTACCTTAGGGGTCTTACGTCCCATTATTTTGCCGGACCCCATTTATAGAAGCCTCCCGTCATTAGCAAGCAATTGCCCATAGAGAGCTCGATAAGATCTCGTCATGGCTGCAGCACTGTATCTTTCGACGCTCTTCGAGCCCCTAAGGGCAACTTCATCACGATGCTTATCGAGATAGAGCCGTTCAAGACCGTTCGCAATAGAACAGGGATCTACATCACAGATATACCCCGTGTCTCCATTTACGAGGTCAACATTACCGCCGCGATTGGAAACCAAAACCGGAAGTTTGTTCATCATGGCTTCGATAAGAGCAATTGACATACCCTCATAAAGTGATGGCAGCACAAACGAGTCGGCGTTCGCATACACGTCGCCCATAGCATCAACAAGCCCGATATCGTAAACATAGCCTTCGGCATTGAGTTCCTTAATTCTAGAACGAACAACAGGTCGCAAAGAGCCGTCCCCAACAAGCACAAGGCGCGTATTGTCATACTCGCGATGAAAACGCACGAAGCCTTCAATCAATCCAATGTGGTTCTTCGCTTCAGCAAACCGTCCAACATGGACAAAGGTGAAACGCATATCTTCGCCAAGAGGGTTTTTCCCATTCGAAGCAGGACGAGAAATACCGTTGTAAATCAATGGAATCCTGCCTGGAGGAAGGCTATAGAGCTCGGCTATCGACGCTTTAACCGATTCGTTGATGCCGACTGGGATTAGTCCACCACTTTTATAAAAATGCCGGCAAAGTACTTTATCGGCATCGCAAATCTCTTGGCTGGCGATGCTATGCACGGTATGAACTCTTGCTTTAACACCGTGTGCAACCTCAACCGGATACGCATAGCGAACTGCGTAGCGATGTGTATGTACAATATCCGGCTCAAAGCGACAAAGGATCCTGTGTATCCTCGGAAACATTCCTAGGTCGATTCCGCGATGCTTGCCCAAATGGTCAACGCAAATCCCATGCGCAATGAGATTATTCGTGATGGGCGTTTCCTCATCGAAGAGATCAACCACCATGACCTCGTCGCCCATAGAAGAGAGGCCTATAGCGAGGGTTTCAAGCATCCTTTCAGCCCCAGCAAGCCCAAGCGTCGGTATAATCTGCAGAATTTTCAAACGCGTCCCTCCAACAACCTACAAGAGCACTCGCCGTTTCCCATGCGTTCTGCGCACCGGAGAATGCAGCCTTCAAACGTCTTAACCTTCTCTTTGTCCGGAAATGGCCAGCTGTTTTGAACCTCCTCCAGGACCTCACATGAAGAGTGCCCAACTTGGAGCCTCGTCAAACTTAATCCAGGGGTTAATAACCTCCAAATTAATCAATCAGAATACCCAAATCAATCACCTGTCATCATCAAACAGCTGAAGTCTTGCTTACAGCGCGACGGCAACCGGCAAACAAATCAATTCGGCCCCTCGTTCTCCGCATGCTCGCGCTTCTGCGCCTCGTACTCCTCTGCCACCTTGATGCAACGTGCGGGCACACCTGCCCAAACTGTATGGGAGGGCAATCCTTAATCACCACGGCGTTCGCACCGATAACGCAACCGTCGCCGACGGTGATGGGACCCCGAATTTTCGCCCCCGTCGAGATATCGACGTTGCCCCCGATACGGGGAACCTGGCAGTAGCCCGACTTCCCGCCGATGGTTACATTCATGCCAATTATACAATTCTTGCCAATGACGGCGCGCTTGTGCACGATGGCGCCGATACCCTTGTAGTCGAACACCGTGCCCTCGCCAATCTGGGCGCTCGCCGGGATGAACAAGTTGTGTGCCTGGTAGATACGCAGCTCATAGAGGCGCGACAGCAGCTTAAAGCCGTGATCATAGAGCCAGTGCGCACGTCGATACTTGTTTATGGCGTTAAAAGCCTTCACTGACGCTCCCTACAACTTATAGACGTTCTCGCCGTCGCCGCACACGTTGCGCGGGTCGATCAGAATGCGGTCGCCGAACGCTTCGGGTTTGCCCTTAATCTGGGAATGGCCCACCATCACTATCACCATCTCCAGGCCGTCCAGGAATTCCTCCATGGAGTGAACCTGGCCCGGAACCTCGTCGCGCTCAACCCACGGGTCGTACACCTTCACAGCGCCACCGCACAGGTGCTCCTCCATGGACTCAAGCATCTGCAGCGTCGGGCTCTCGCGCACGTCGTCAACGTCCTCCTTGTAGGTCAGGCCGTAGATGCCCA
>OLQK01002058.1_pt1 | contig 11447 bp, 6 predicted proteins | sample 1672501 | NCBI WGS metagenome assembly OLQK01 (sample SAMEA3136693, study PRJEB25190) | human gut metagenome | biome: human gut; feature: human-associated habitat; material: faeces | place: Austria | collected 2013 | reverse complement strand
TTCTTCCAGTTTTTTAAGTCCTGCATAGGTTAGTAAGTTCTTCTTTTCTTCCATTTTGCCTTACTCCCTTTCATTCTGGCAGCGTCCATCGTGCCAGGTCATACACTTATCTTAACTGCTTCTCCTAGTGATCTGCCTGCACGCTCTGCTCTTCCTTTTTAAGTAAAATGCACAAATTGCAAAATCATTTTCTTCAAGCATGCTGGAATTGCATGAAAAAAGTCCTGATTCACAGGATTCTTCACAGGGCATAAATTCACTAGGATATTCACAGTTTCACCATTATAGCGAAAACGGCATCTATTGTCAAGATGCCGTTTCCTATTATTTCGCGCAATGCCTTTTCCTATTATTTCACGCAAACGATATCATCAGCAAAGGGATTTCGCCTCCGACTTACTTATTTTTTTGTCACAGTCACCTTACATTCTACGCTGACTTTACCACAGGTAACTACGATTTTTGCTGTTCCTGCTTTTTTAGCAGTAATCACACCAGTTTTACTTACAGTTGCCACCTTGGTATTCTTGGATTTGTAAGTAACTTTTGTTGCACAGGAAACCGGATTTACAACCGGTTTTAATGTAACCTCCTTTTTCACCTTTAGCTTCAGTGTCTTTGGAATACCAGTTATTTTGGTTGCTGTAACTGTACTCTTCTGAATAGTTACAGTCAGTGTTTTGCTTGCACCGCCTTTTGTCTTAACAACCACTTTCACTTTGCCGGTCGCTGCTTTTTTGTTTACCTTCAGCTTAATGCCGCCTGAATACTTGGAAACAGTCAGTTTCTTGGTATTTTTGGAGGTAACAGCCTTAATACTGTCACCTTTTTCCAGGGTTACCGGAAGTTCCAGAGACTGTCCTTTCTTCATTGGGAAACTGGTTTCAGAAACTTTTATAAAAGCGTTCAGCTTGGCTGTGTTCCTGCTTTGTGACGCGCCGCACACACTGCAGGTACGGGTTTCTTTTCCTTTCTTTAAAGCAGTTGCTTCCGTTACAGTAACATATGCGCCATATTTGTGTTTTCCAGTTGCCGGAAGATCGGCAAGGTTCTTTCTCTGGCCATGGCACATACTGCACTCCTGGTGCTGTTTTCCGGCTGTTCCACAGGTTGGCTCACTGTCTCTTACAGTTACCATCTTATGCGCTAATTTTGCAATTGCTTCTGTTTTGGTTTCTTTACAGGTCTTGCACACATAAGTTTTGCTTCCGGCTGCTGTACAGGTTGCTGCCACTGTTTTGCTTACTTCCCAGCTATGGTTTCCTGTTGCCGGAAGGTCAGCAAGCTCTTTTCGTTCCCCGTGGCACATGCTGCACTCCTGGTGCTGTTTTCCGGCTGTTCCGCAGGTTGGCTCACTGTCTTTTACAGTTACTATTGTGTGGGCAATTTTTTCAATTACTTCTGTTTTCGTCTCCTCGCATTTTGTACAAATATAAGTAATTGTTCCTTCTTTTGTACAAGTTGCATCAACTCTTTCACTTTCTTTCCACTGATGCTCACAGAATGTTTCCTTTACAGGTGAAAATCTGTAAGAATGTGAAGCAACCTCCTGCCAGATTTCATTTCCCTCTTCATCGATAAATGGCGCTTCCGCTACAAGTACAGCCCATGTTGTATCTGTACCCGTACGTTTTAACACCGGAATAGACTGATCCTTTGTTTCCTCTGTAGGCTCCCAGAAAACAGTATCATATTCCAGATGGCATTTTACATTCTCTGCTGATTCTGTGACTCTGTTTTCACCTTCACCCAGTCTGGTAAATGTGACTGTTGGAGCTGGTGTATTAAAATCAAGAAGTTTACCAACTGCAAAATTATCCCAATCTTCTTCAACCTGGCTGCTTATTGTATAATAACCATCTGTCACAACGAAATAAACTCTTCCGTCTACGCCCCATTCAGGTTCATTGTTTTCATTCATCTCATTAGAAGAAATATTTACCCAAATGCTGTCAGCACCTTTTATTTCCCCATTTGCTCTGGCTACAATACTGCTGCCTTCCACTTTCACATTTTCCAGCAGATTTGTATCATATCCAGGATTTTCTTCATCTCCCACATTAACGGTATATGTTCCTGACGGAATCTCTGTAGTAGTATATGTTCCATCTTCGTTTAACTTCTGACGGAAAATCTTAAGTTCAATTTTCTGTTCTTCGCCGTTAAAGAAATGAATCTCACTTGGATTATGCTCATATGGTGAGCTTATGTCGCCTATATAATAAATCTGATCTGTTACCCATACTTCAAAATCATACTGGTTGGATGTTTCACCGTCCACATCTGTGAATTCAACCGTTACCTTTGCTCCACCATAGCAATTCGTACCAAATACCCAGCCGTTTTCCTCTTCCCTTAATGTGACAGGTGCTTCCCCATTTTCAGAATCAATTGTCTCCAAAGAAACATTTTTGATAGTCAGAGGTTTGGTATCACCACTGGGATTTTCCTGATCTTCTACATAGCAGTCAAATGTCTTTCCCAGAGTATATTCTTCGCCTGGGAAAAGCTGAAGTCCCAAAAGCGGATAATGATAATCCCTTACATTCTCTCTTGAACCAAGACCGGTGCCATTACGCCATACTTCAATATCACCATTTTGACTTAATACATAAACGTTTACTTCAAAATGGAACATTCCGTCTCCAAGTTTCTCATATAAAGCAGCCTCAGCCTTTTTCAGTGCTTCTCCGTTGATATTTAAAACAGAATTATCTTTTTCATCTTCTGTCCAGAATTTTTCAAAATCCTGGGAATCTGTAATAAGTTCCGAATTTTCTTCTTTGTCAATTCTGTACCCTACTTCCCAGCGGACCTTCGCAGCTTTGTCCTGAAGTGCATCTGTATTCAGCTTTAATGAATATGACTCATCTTCAAATACGTAGGTGAAATCTTCTCCACGCAGATTTTCAAACCACACACTATAATTCAGGTAATCAAAATTATACTGTCTGCTGGCAATTACATCCAAATCCCCATTTTCACCCCGGATGCCAGCATTTACTGTCAAAGGAGTTCCATCTGCCTCGATTCTCTGCAGCACCGGAAGTTTTCCTTCTTCAGATTCCAGAAGCTTCCACATATTTTGGTCGTACTCAATTTCATATTCAATGTTCTCGGTATCATCTCTGATAGTTTCTTCGCCATTTTCATAATGGTAAACCTTCAGTTCACAATTATTGAAATCCAGTCTTTCTCCAACCTGAATATTTTCCGGAACATTTCCCATAAGCTTGTCAAAACTGTTGGACACATTTATCCCAATTGTTTCTTCTGCTGCAACGCCCCAATTTCCAGCTTCATCTTTTACAGATCCTTTTATACGGATTCCAGTTCCGCCACATTCAGACTTTGACTGTACTTTAATAATCCAGTTTCCGTCCTCTTGTTTGACAGGAGCAGCTTCTATCAGATTTTTATCATATGTGTAACCGCTGTCATCAGGATCTAATTCCAGCATAAAGTCTTTTACTTCTTCATTTCCACGGTCTTCCTCATTGTGCATCCACTCATGGTAAAGCTGTACATCAACTTGCATTTCACTTTCAGTGGACATGTTATTATCATCATCCGGGAAATTTATTGTGAGATAATAACGGTCATCTGTTACCCAGATGTTTCCTGTGAATTCATGAGTTTGGTCTTCTGCCAGCGCATCTGTATAAGTCAACATAAGAACCGCATGGCCTGAACGTAATGCCCTTATATTCCAGCCATTTTCATCTGCATTTTCAATTTTGCAGACTGATGTATCTCCTTCTTCATCCTCTGCATTTGCAACTTTTACATTTGTGATTTCATAATTTCCATTTTCCTGGTGTTCTGCGTCTTCTATCTGGCATTCACGGTATCGGTCGATCCATAACGTATTGTCCTGTACGATAACATAATTTTCATATTCGCCCAGACTGTAATCATAGTTAACTGCCCTGGAGTGTACACCTGCCTGTGTACGGTATACCTCTATACCTTCCTCGCTCTCACCTGCGCCGCAAATTACAGAGGCTCTGACTTCAACCCAGTAATCATCAGCATTTTCTACCGATTCCTGAAGCCACTGATATGCCTTTTCCAGTTTTTCCCCATTTATAATTGCTGTATTTGATTCTGCATCTACTGACAGGAAATATATATCTGCATTTTTACTGCTATCAAATGGTACAAAAGTTTCATCTGGTTTTGCTCTGTAACCAGCTTCCAAGCGGATCTGTACATTTTTGTCGTTTAAATTCTCTGTATTCAGGGTAAGTTCATATTCGTTTTCATTATTGAAAACCTCAGTATTGTATCCATCTTCGCCCCGCAGATTTTCAAACCATACAGAATAATCCAGGCCGTCAAACCAGTAATCTCGCCTGCCCACTTCCTCAAGAATATTTTCATCATTAGGAGCATAGGCAACAACAGTTATCTGTGTCCCATCTGCGGCGATTCTACGAAGTGACGGCAGCTTTGATTCTTCACTTTCACTGTTTTCTGTTGTTTCTTCTATTTGCCAGATGTTAGAATCCACATGTTCAACACGGTACTCTACATTTTCCAGTATCTCGGTTTTCTCGCCGTCTACCCGTTTTACTTGAAGACCACTAAAATCTACATATTCACCAACTGACGGATTATCCAGATTTACCGGCAAAAGCACAGTATACGCACCGTATACACCAACCCACAGGTTTTCTTCTAAAACAGGATTTTCCTCTCCCGGAAGCATTGCTTTGATACGAATTTCTGTTTCTCCATCATTTTCATATGACTGAATATTCAGATATTTACTTGTGCTATTACCAGCATTGTTGATATCTACTTTAATAAGATTTTCATCATATTTATACTGGTTCTCATCCGGATTAAATTCCAGGCTGAAATTTTGAACATAGTCATCTCCTCTGTTTCCATCTGTATAATTCCACTCATGGTGAAGTCTGACTTCAGCAGTCATCTCACTGTTTGTAAGCATAAGCTGGCTTCCATCCGGCCACTCTGTTTCCAGATAATAAATATCACCGTTTACCCAGATACTAAATTCGTGCTCCTGGATATTTCCTTCATAATCATTGTAGGAAATTTTTACAATTGCATGGCCCATACGACATGGCTGAATGTTCCAACCATTTTCATCCTCATATTCTATTTTGCAGACAGGTGTTTCGTCCTCTTCATCCTCTGCATTATAAACTTCAAGACCAGTAATTGGAATTAAAACTGTTTTCGCTTCTCCATTATTTTCCATATAGTATTCAAAAGATTTATCTACCCATACATTATGGGAAATAAGAATTGCACGGTCTGATGGATAACGATATTCTGTATAACCGTTGTTTTCCCCGTCTTCACCTGGCTCTTCTGTACTATCAGATGTACTGGCATCTCCATCATCAAACAGTTCTGCCGTATCGTCCGAAACGAATTCGTCTGATTCCTCTGCAAACCATTTTTCTTCTGAATTAACAGCTTCATTTTCTGCCGTAAATCCTTCAGAAGAACCTACACTCTTCATACTGTTTGCTGCATCTGTATTTTCTGAAATATCACCGGTCTCTATGGCAGACATGAATCCTTCTTCCATCTGCACCGGCTCTCCTGTTTCTTCTACGCTTTGAGCCATTACTAAAGCGCCATTATTGCAAAAAACCATGGACAGTGCCAGTGTCCACGCCGCCAGGCTTTTCCATCTCTTTTTGTCTTTCATTCACAGTCCTCCCTTTTTTGTCAAAGTCATCAGGAACATTATTAAGATAAAATCAGTATAAAATACTGGATAGTTTTTGACAATTTATTTTTCTAAATATTTCTTTTCATTTCTGCTTTATTTTGAATTTTCAGAAATTTTCACAATGTTTGAAAATAATTTTTGGTTGTTTTTACAGTCAAGAAAGACTTCTGTTTTGAAAATTCCAACGGGATTTTCCGCTATATAAAAAAACAGTACCAGAATCTCATAAATATAGATGTTTCTGGTACTGTTTTAATTTCTTCCATAAATCTTAAAATATATTTACAGTTATTTTTTCAAGATATACGGCAAACGAATTTAAGTTTTTCTTTAATCTGTGTTTTTTTTATTTCCAAGCTGATATTTCCGGAATTCCTGATAACCAGCCAATGCCAGAATTAAAAGCAAATCCCTCTGTGGACCCTTCCAGGATTCCACCTGCTCATACCACTCATGAACAGTATGCTCTCCACCACCTTTTCCGCCCCAGCCAATGGTAATTGCCGGAATTCCAAGACTGATCGGAATATTTGCATCTGTGCTGGCAGCTCCAATATACAGCGGCTCCATTCCGATTGCCTGGTCTGCGGCAGCTGCGGCCTGTACGATCTGGCAGTCCTGGCTTTGGATTCCTGCAGGTCGTTTGCCTTTTTGTTCTATTGTTGCATAAATGCATGGAGTCTCTGAATCTATCTTTCTATCGGATATTGTATTGGACGCCTCATTCGATGTCGCATTCACTACCGTCTCCTGCGTTTCATATCCCCACCGTGCATTTTCCTCCTGCACAGCCTCCACTATAGCCTGATGAAATTTTGCGGACAGATCTGCCAGTGCTTTGGAATCTACAGAGCGCATGTCCACCAGCATAGAGGCTTCTGCTGCGATCACATTTACAGATGTTCCGCCATTTACCACACCCACACTGAAGGTAGCTTTCGGATTCGCAGGAACCTGGAAATCACTGATTTTTGCAATTGCTCTTCCCATTGCATGAACAGGATTGGGAATTCCAAATCCGGTGTAGCTGTGTCCACCAAGCCCGTGGAAGGTTACCTGGTAACGCTGGCTTCCAACTGCCTGATAAATAATTCCGGCAGTGTTTTTATCATCAATGGAGACAAAACCGTCATAGTGATCTTTCCAGGGATACTGTTTGGAAAAATCAGAAACATGTGCTCCACCGTTTCTGAATACATGTTTTGTTCCCCGCAAATCTCCCAGTCCCTCTTCGCATACATTTGCACAGAAAACAATATCCCCTTCTGCACGGAGCCCGGCTGCATTCATGGCGCGGGCAATACTGAGAAGCTCTGCCACTGCTCTGGTATCATCACCAATTCCCGGACAGCTGTATTTATTTTCCTCTTTTTTCACTGTAAGGTCTGTATCCATGGGAAAAACGGTGTCGGTATGCCCTGCCAGGATGATCCGTGGGCCATTTCCTGTTCCCTTTAAAATGCCCAGCACATTTCCAACTTCGTCTATGTGCACATCTTCAAGTCCAGCCTCTTTCATTTTCTGAAAAACATACTCTGCCTTTTTTTCTTCCTGATAAGAGGGCGCCGGAATCTGGCACATTTCCAGAGTTTCACCAAGGGTTCTCTCGTCATCTTCCTGCAAAAATGACAGGGCTTTCTGAACTGCTTTAAATTTCATTAACTCAACCATAATGACTCTCCACTTAAATACGCTCTAATAGCTGCACAAGCTCCTCGTAACTGCTGATATTATTAGACTCCCTGCGAAGCCCTGCACTGTGAGGCATTCCGGCTGTATACCAGGCCACATGTTTCCGCATTTCCCGGATTCCGATAAATTCACCTTTCAGCTCAATCTGGGCTCTGGCATGCTTCAGGATCATTTCCCGGATTTCTGGTACAGTTGGCCTGGGAAGTTCCTCACCTGTTGCAAAATAGTGGTTCATTTCCCGGAAAATCCAGGGATTTCCCTCAACAGCACGACCGATCATGACTGCATCACAGCCAGTCTGCCGGAACATTGCTTCTGCTTTTTTCGGAGAGTCTACATCACCATTTCCAATTACCGGAATAGATACTGCCTCTTTGATCCGCGCAATAGTTTCCCAGTCAGCTGTTCCGGAATAATACTGCTGCCTGGTTCTTCCGTGAACCGCAATTGCCGCTGCCCCTGCATCTTCAACCCGTCTGGCAATTTCCACAATATCCACAGGCTCATTTTCAAAGCCAATACGTACTTTTACTGTAAGAGGCTTACGGATAGCGGAGGATACACTTTTTACAATCTCCACGATCAGATCGGGATTTTTCAGAAGTGCAGATCCCTCTCCATTGTTTACCACCTTTGGAACCGGACAGCCCATATTAATGTCCAGAATATCAAATGGTTCTTCCTCTATTTCTTTTGCCACTTCTGCCATCAGCTGCGGTTCGCTGCCAAAAAGCTGAAGGGAAATAGGGTGTTCCACAGGATCAATTTTCATTAATTCGCGAGTATTTTTATTCTTATAAGAAATAGCCTTTGCACTGACCATTTCCATGCAAAGAAGCCCTGCTCCCTGCTCTTTACAAAGTCTGCGAAAAGCAAGGTCTGTTACCCCTGCCATCGGCGCAAGGACGAACCGGTTTGGTATCTCTACATTTCCGATTTTCCAGATCTTTTGGACCGGTACATTTCCGTCAGCAAATATCATGCCACTATTACTGCTCTCTTTTCTATCACTGCACATATTTTTATTCCTGATTGCCAGCTTCCACATCTTCCCCAAGGAAAAACACACGGTAATACATTTCCAGGGATTCCAGCAGTTCCTCTTTTTCCTGACGAAGCTGTTTAATTTTTAACGCACCGCCAATATCATCGTAAAATCCATCAGCCTCTGCTGCTTCTGTTTTAAACTGTAGATTTCCGTGATCATCAAACTCCAATGTAAAAATTCCGCCAATTTCTTCTGTATAAAGAACGCACATAATCTGAAGTTCTTTTTTTACATGATCTGGCAGAGAATCAAAATCCTTGTTAAAATAATATTTCTGCTCATAGGCGCTTGCGCCGCAAAGTACTACATTATCCTGATACAAGTAAGTACCACCTTTCTTATTATTCCTGTCTTCTGTAATATCAGGGGCAAAATACCTTTCACCCCTGATTTTCTATACATAACTGTACAGCCCGCGCACTGAAACTTCTCCTGCGCTGACTTCCACAACAGTTCCATCCTGCTTCTCAACCAGCAGCTCTCCGCCATTTGTAATGCCTCTGGCAATTCCCTCATAGGGCTCTTTTGCCAGCACACGGACAGGCTGGTCATAATTGGCAAGAATGCTTTCATATTCTTCTTTCAGGCCGCTTAAGTCACAGGTTTTTATAAATTCCTCATAATATTTCTCAAAGGCCTCCATCACAAGTCCGGGAACCTGGCTTCTGTCAAATTCCCTGCCGCCTTCCAGATAAAGTGAGGTTGCCTTATCTGCCATTTCCTCCGGGAATTCTCTGATATTTACATTAATTCCCACTCCGATAACAGCATAATCGATTTTTCCATCAAGAACTCCCATTTCCGTAAGGATTCCACATATTTTTTTGTGTGAAACCACCACATCATTAGGCCATTTGATGCTTACGTCAAAGCCCAGATCTTTTACTGCTTTTGCCACTGCCATACCCATTACCAGAGTCAGCATAGGTGCAAACTGAGGCTCAAATTTTGGACGTAGAAGAATGCTCATCATAACAGAAGTTCCTTCCGGTACCTCCCAGGAACGACCCAGACGTCCCCGTCCCGCAGACTGATATTCTGCCAGGGCAAGTGTTCCCTCCGGTGCTCCTTCTTTTGCCAGACGCTTTATCCACAGATTGGTAGAATCCATTTCTCTTGCAAAATGGACGGTTTTGCCCGCCCATTTTGTGTGTATCTGATCTGCAATTGTAGTTTCGTTATAAGCATCCTTTTTTAAAACTTCTTCATTTGTTTTCTTTTCGGAAGTCATTTTCTTAGATACCCTTTCCTGTTAGCTAGAACGTCTTTGAAAAAGGCTCTAGCGCTTATTTTTTCTCCGGCTCACCAAGAGTTGCAACCATAACAGCCTTGATTGTATGCATACGGTTCTCTGCCTCATCAAATACCTTTGATGCAGGAGACTCAAATACTTCATCTGTAACTTCCATATCTGTCAGGTTGAAACGCTCGCCCATTTCCTTGCCAATCTTTGTCTTAAGGTCATGGAATGCAGGCAGGCAGTGAAGGAAAATTGCTTTCTCCCCTGCGTTTTTCATAACTGCAGAAGTTACCTTATATGGTGTAAGATCATGGATTCTCTCTTCCCATACGGCATCTGGCTCACCCATAGATACCCATACATCTGTGTAAATAACATCTGCATCCTTAGTTCCAGCTTCTACATTCTCTGTAAGAGTGATAGTAGCACCGGACTGTGCTGCATATTCTTTACACTGTGCAACAAGCTCATCGTTCGGGAAATATTTGCTGCTGGTGCATGCTACGAAGTGCATTCCAAGCTTGGAGCATGCTACCATCAGGGAGTTACCCATGTTATAACGGGCATCACCCATGTATACCAGCTTGATTCCTTTCAGATGTCCGAAATGCTCACGGATAGTCAGCATATCTGCCAGCATCTGTGTAGGATGGTACTCATTTGTCAGACCATTCCAAACCGGAACACCTGCATATTTGGCAAGTTCTTCTACAACTTCCTGTCCAAATCCACGGTATTCAATACCATCATACATTCTTCCAAGAACTCTTGCTGTATCTGCAATGCTCTCTTTCTTGCCGATCTGGGAACCGGTTGGATCCAGGTAAGTGCTTCCCATTCCAAGGTCATGTGCTGCTACTTCGAAAGAACAACGTGTTCTTGTGCTGGTTTTTTCAAAAATCAGGGCAATGTTTTTGCCTTTGTAATATTCTGTCAGCTCACCAGCTTTTTTCTTTGCCTTTAAATCAGCAGATAAATCAAGAAGATACAGAATTTCCTCTGGTGTAAAGTCTTTCAGTGTCAAAAAATTTCTGCCTTTTAAGTTCATAATAATCCTCCTCTGGTGCCAGGTATAGTGCCTGGCACCATTTTTCTTTCTGCCATGCTTTACAGTAAACTGTCGTATAAGTCTTTCAATTTTTCACTTTTCAGACTGACCATAGTCGGCTTTCATCTCATTAATTTCTTGTTTCAAGAATGTTACTCTTCTTTTTTATCCTTCTCATCCACAACAACTTCCTTCAAAGAAGCTGCCAGTCCTGCCAGGTTCTGGATCTCTGACGGGATAATGATCTTGGTAGATTTGCCGTCTGCCACTTTCGCAAGAGCTTCGAAGCTCTTCAGGGTAAGAACTGCATTGTCAGCACCTGCCTCCTTGATCATACGAAGACCTTCTGCATTCGCCTTCTGAACCTTCAGAACTGCCTCTGCCTGACCTTCTGCCTCTTTGATCATGCGCTCTTTCTGCGCTTCCGCGCGAAGGATAGCAGCCTGCTTCTCAGCTTCGGCATCAAGAATTGCAGATTCCTTTTTACCCTCTGCAACAAGGATGGTGGACTTCTTCTCACCTTCTGCGATCAGAATTGCCTCACGTCTCTCACGCTCTGCCTTCATCTGTTTCTCCATGGCTTCCTGAATAGCAGCCGGAGGAATGATATTCTTAAGCTCTACACGGTTTACCTTGATTCCCCATGGATCAGTTGCCACGTCAAGGGAAGCACGCATCTTGGTATTGATCACCTCACGGGAGGTCA
>OLQK01002055.1_pt1 | contig 11461 bp, 8 predicted proteins | sample 1672501 | NCBI WGS metagenome assembly OLQK01 (sample SAMEA3136693, study PRJEB25190) | human gut metagenome | biome: human gut; feature: human-associated habitat; material: faeces | place: Austria | collected 2013 | reverse complement strand
TCCAGCTTCGGCATCATAATATCTATGATCAGCAGATCCACCGGCTGACTGCGCAGTATATTGATTGCTTCCAAACCATCATATGCTTTAAAAACCACATAGCCTTCCTGCTCCAGATAAATGCTGATTGCCTCTACAATGTCTTTATCGTCATCGCAGACCAGAATATTCGCCACTTTACACACCTCCCTCATCATCCGAAATGCCTGTCTGAAATCTCTCATGTACAGACATCCCGGCTTCTTATTTTATGGAATTGCTATAATATTAGAATAATCAAAGCATCTTAATATGAAAGGGACAAATTCTTAAGATTTTCTTATGATTATTCTGTATATGTTTTTTATCTCACCTTTTTCCCCTTGTCTTCCACCCACATAAGAATAATGCCTTTTTATTATATCATTTCACATATACTATTTTCCAGAGAAATTGTATTGACAATCCCTATAAAACAAGCTTATAATACAGTAAATTAATACTTACCTAAGAAGAGCGATGTTGTTCACAACATGGCTCTTTTTGCTTTTCAGAGGGAAAATAGCTTACCAGACCGGAATAAGTAATGTCTTCATGTGTTCTGAAAGAAAGGTAAAGTATAAAATTTATGAGGGAGGGAACGATTTATGGATTCTTTAAATGAAATTGTTACCAGAATTGATGACTTTGTCTGGGGACCGGTGATGTTGATCCTGTTGGTCGGAACCGGTATCTTCCTGACTGTGCGCACCAGATTTCTCACATGGCGTAATCTTGGCTATGCGCTGAAAAGCACACTCAGCAAAGAAGCCCGCACCAAGAACCGCGGACAGGGAGATGTATCACCTTTTTCCGCACTGACAACTGCACTTGCAGCCACCATCGGTACCGGAAATATCGTCGGTGTTGCCACAGCTATGGTTTCCGGCGGTCCCGGAGCTCTGGTATGGATGTGGATTTCCGCAGCCTTCGGTCTGACTTCCAAATTCAGTGAATGTATGCTGGCCATCAAATATCGTGAAGTCAATGCAAAAGGCGAAATGAGCGGCGGTCCTATGTACACCATGAAAAAAGGACTGAAAAACAAAACCTTTGGTGCCATTCTTGCATGGCTGTTTGCACTTTTTGCTGTTATCGCTTCCTTTGGTATCGGAAACATGACACAGGGCAACTCCATTGCCAGCGCACTTCACTCCACATTTAATGTGCCGACACAGATTTCCGGAGTTGTGATCACCGTTTTATCCCTGGTCATCATTGTAGGCGGAATCAAATCCATCTCCAAAGTTTCCGCTGTTGTTGTTCCTACCATGGCAATCTTTTACGTTATCTGCGGTCTGATCGTAATCATTGGAAATATTTCCAACCTGCCTTCCGGTCTGGCCATGATCTTCAAAATGGCTTTCTCCGTAAAAGCAGTGGGCGGCGGACTTTGCGGTTCCATCGTTGCTTCCATGATGAATGCCATGAGATTCGGTGTTGCACGTGGTGTCTTCTCCAATGAAGCAGGTATGGGCTCTGCAGCCATCACAGCAGCCGCAGCAACCACTGATAATCCTGTACGTCAGGGCTACATAAACATGACCGGAACCTTCTGGGATACTATCGTTGTATGTACCATCACCGGACTGGCAATTGCCTCCTCCGGAGTACTTGGAACAACAAATGCAGCCGGAGAACTTCTCACAGGCTCTGACGTTACTATCGCAGCTTTCGAAACTATCCTGGGTTCTGCAGGCGGCTGGCTGGTAACCATCGGCATCACATTATTCGCTTTTTCCACCATCCTTGGCTGGGAGTATCATGGTGAAAAAGCTTTCGAGTACCTGTTTGGAACGCACAAATATAATATGGTCTACAGAATCATATTTTCACTGGTAGTCTATATCGGATGTACCCAGACTCTCAGCCTGGTATGGAACTTCTCCGATATCGCCAACGCACTGATGGCTATCCCGAACCTGATCTGCATGCTCCTGTTAAGCGGCGAGATTGCCAAAGATGTAAAAGAATTCCAGCCGGAGATTAAAAAATAATATCCTACATAAAAGAGAGACCAATCCGCACAAGATGGTCTCTCTTTTTACTGCAATTTTTTTCATTTCACCATTGCCCTTACACTTTTTTGTGGTAAACTGTAAAAAAATCATACGTAAAAGCCGAGGTGTAATATGCTCAATAAATTTAACAGCTTTATGGAAAAATGGATGCCCTTTGTAACGCCGGTCTGCCTTATGGTGGGCGTACTTTTTCCGGATATTGCAAAACATGGCGTACCTTATGTCACCTATGTTTTTGCTTTTATGACCTTTATCGGAGCACTGAAATCCAGGTTCCGGGATATAGCAAATGTATTTAAACGTCCACTTCCTCTGATCCTGATGTTTCTGGTTTTACATATTCTGATTCCGGTGACCGCCTATGGTGTGGGACTTCTGTTTTTTCCGGAAAATATTAATTATATTACCGGAATTATACTGGAGTTTTCGGTTCCTGTTGCAGTGATCAGCCTGATGTGGGTATCCATTTATAATGGAAACAATCCCCTTTCCCTTTCACTGGTCATTTTGGATACCATCCTTTCTCCCTTTCTGATTCCTGCCACATTGAAAATCCTGGTTGGATCCAATATTAAAATGGATACTGCTGGAATGATGAAAGAACTGGTATTTATGATTGCTCTTCCGGCAGTGATCGCCATGTGCCTTAATGAATTCAGTCATGGAAAAGTAATGGAAACCTGGCCAAAAAAACTTGCACCTTTTTCAAAAATGTGTCTGATTTTTGTGGTGACTTCCAATTCCTCCAAGGTTTCTCCCTATATAAAGCATCTGAATGGAGAACGTCTGGCTGTAACAGCTATAATTCTAGTACTGTCTGCCAGCGGATATGCCATTGGCTGGCTGATTGCCATAGTCACAAAACAGAATAAGGAATCTACCGTTTCTATGATCTATGGCTCCGGCATGCGTAACATCAGCGCCGGTGCAGTGATCGCCGGTGCATATTTTCCTGCAGAATGTCTGTTTCCGGTTATGATCGGAACCCTGTTCCAGCAGATTCTGGCTGCATTTTACGGAAGCCTTGTGCGCCGGGTACAAATGCCACAATGTAAAAAAGAGGATATTTGATCCATAATAATTGACGAAAAAATACGAATGTGCTTTAATTAATTTAACTACTTGACTATGTCAATACTATATTTTTTCACATGCATCATATTCTTAAGAAGAACAGGAGGAAAATCAAATGGGACTTATAGCAATCAGCAGTCTGATGCTCTTGGGCGGTATGTATCTGATGATCGCATTCGCATGGTGGCTTCTGCAGATCATTGCCAACTGGAGAATCTTTACCAAAGCAGGGGAGGCCGGATGGAAAAGTATTATTCCAATATATGGCGATTATATTTCTTATAAAATCGCATGGCAGCCTGCATATTTCTGGCTGACTCTCATCCTGGGAATCGTATCCTCTTACCTGCAGGGAACCCTGGAAACAAGGGAAAGCTTAACGGTCTACATGCTTGTCATACTGATCAAAATCATACTTGTCATCATCAGCATTATGTATAGCATTAAGCTTGCAAGAGCCTTCGGCAGAGGCACAGGATTCGCCATTGGCCTTATCTTCTTACCGCCAATCTTCATGCTGATCCTTGGCTTCGGCGATGATAGATATTATGGACCAGATAAATAAACAACCTCTAAATAAAAAAATCCTCATTGATTCTGGTAAAAACGTTTCAGGGGGCTGACCGTACTCCCGATCAGCCCCCTACATATATTTTACATCTTACAGTTACAATTCTTTTTACAATTACCCTTCTACCTTCATCTCCCGAACGATCTTACGCAGCTTCAATACCATAGACGGTGCCACAGACAGTTCATCCAGTCCCATGCGTACAAACTCCTCAGTCAGGGTAGTATCTGCACCCAATTCTCCACAGATGCCGGCCCATTTTCCACATTTATGTGCATTGTCCACTACCATCTGGATCATGCGAAGCAGTGCTTCATGGTGTGGATTATAGAACTCATCCAGTTTCTCATTCTGACGGTCAATAGCCAATGTATACTGTGTCAGGTCGTTGGTACCGATACTGAAGAAATCTACCATTTCCGCAAGTCTGTCACTGATGATCGCTGCTGCCGGAGTTTCAATCATAATTCCCTGCTCAGGAATCTTGTACTGAATCTCCTGTGCTTTCAGCTCCTCTTCAACCTCTGCCACGATCTCATAGATTTTCTTTACTTCCTCAGTGGAAGTGATCATGGGATACATAATAGACAGATTTCCATATACTGCTGCTCTCAGGAGAGCACGAAGCTGTGTCTTGAAGATTTCCGGCTGCTTCAGACAGATACGGATTGCACGATAACCCATAGCCGGATTATCTTCATTTCCCAGATTAAAGTAATCTACCTGCTTGTCTGCTCCGATATCCAGTGTACGGATGATCACCTTCTTGCCTGCCATCATCTGTACCGCCTGCTTATAGGCCTGGAACTGTTCCTCCTCTGTAGGGAAATCATTTCTGCCCAGATACAGGAATTCACTTCTGAAAAGACCGATTCCTCCTGCATCATTTTCCATAACATAGCCGATATCTCCAACACTTCCGATATTGGCATAGATATTGATCTTATGGCCATCCAGAGTTACGTTTTCCTTACCCTTAAGTTCCTGGAGCAGTCTGAGCTTCTCTGCTTCTTCAGCCATTTTCTCTGTTGTCTGTGCTTTCACAGTCTCATCCGGCTCAAAGATCACAGTACCCTGGAATCCATCTACAACTGCTTCCATTCCTGTGTGAAGCTCTTCCAGATCTATATCCACACCGATCAGCGCCGGAATATTCATCATACGTGCAAGAATTGCTGTATGGGAATTGGTGGAACCGTGAACTGTCACAAATGCCAGGATCTTGTCTTTATCCATCTGTACCGTTTCACTAGGGCTCAGATCATCTGCCACGATGATTGATGGTTCAATTGAACTTAAATCTGCATCATCCTGTCCGCTGAGATTACGGACCAGGCGCTCTGAAATATCCTTGATATCTGCAGAACGTGCTTTCATATAATCATCATCCATGGAGGCAAACATTTCAGCAAAATTATCGCCTGTAGCAGCTACTGCATACTCTGCATTGATCTGCTCTGTACGGATCGTATTCTGGATCGCTTCCAGATAATCGTCATCCTCCAGCATCATCTGATGTACTTCAAAAATAGCGGCACTTGCTTCTCCAACCTCCTGAACAACTTTATCATAAAGCTTCTGGAGCTGCTCCTTGGATTTTTCCAGGGCTTCATCTACTCGTTTGATTTCCGCCTCCGGATCCTCAATCCGTGTACGTTTTACCTGATAATCATTTTTCTTCAGAACCACAACCGGTCCCATTGCAATTCCCTTATACACAGATTTTCCCTGATAACTCTGCATTGTTTTTTCCTCCTTTTTATTTATGATGAATTTTAATATGTATATCCCTGACTGAAATTATAAGTTATTCTCAAAAAATGCCTTTAACTCAGCAATTGCGGTATCCTCATCAGCACCCTCTGCACTTACGGTAACTGTATCGCCCTGCTTTACGCCCAGAGACATAAGCATCATAAGCTGTGTCAGTTTTTTTGTTTTGTCACCCTTTGTGATCGTACATTCGGACTGGAACTTCTTTGCCTCTTTTACCAGAAGTCCTGCTGGTCTTGCATGAATTCCAAGTTCGTCTTTAACAGTATATTCAAATGATTTCATCCTTTTATTCTCCTCTGATTTTTATTCTTCTTCCCTGTCCATCATTCTCTCCAGATGCATTGCCAGATAACCGATCTCTATATCCGGTATGGGAAGCTTCAGGCTTTTCTCCATTTTACGACAGATTTTCTCAGCTGTCATATAGGGACCGGGAAATTTCACAGACATATAGTCATTCAGGCTCATTTTCAGTTTTTCCCCATGAATGGCTCTGGCAACCATATATCGTACATGGTTCATCAGACGGTTATAGCTCAGAGACATTACATCAATAGATTTTCCGGTCTCTTCCTCAACCATACAGATACATTCCCGGACTGTCCTGGCGATTTCCATTGCCTGGGAAACATTCTCATCCACAATGGCAGCATGAACATGGAGGGCAATATATCCAATCTCATGTTCATCGATCCTGATTCCCAGTTTTTCTTTCAGAAGGTCACGGATACATCCCGCAACCTTGTATTCTTTGTAAAACATAATACGGATGTCATCTGTCAGTGGATTGCTGATCTGTTCACCGTTCTGGATACGGCGGACAGCGAAATCGAGATGGTCTGCCATGGTAAAAAGAATAGAACGGTCAACCTTTCCAAATTCCTTTTCTGCCTGATTCAGCACCTCATTGGCAAGCTCCAGACACAGTGGCGAAACAGACTTTATAATTTCCCTTGCCTCTCCACGGTCTGTCAGCTCTTTCAGGGAATATACCCTGGCATCTCCGGTTATGGAAACTGTCTGTCCCACTTTTTTGCCAAAAGCAACTCCCTTTCCCATAATCAGACATTCCTGATTATTTTTACTCTCAATTCCCATAAAGGAATTATGATTTAATATTTTTGTTATCCTGTATGACATCCGTATTTTCCCCATCCGGGCAGATATTACTGCAGAACCTCTACCTCAAACAGCGGCTCTCCTGCTTTTATCTGACCCTCCTTCAAAAGATGGATCCTCTGGTTATCCTCCAGTTCTGTACAGAGAACAGGGGATACGATAGAAGGTGCATTCTGGCTCAGATAATCCAGATCCAATTTCAACATAGGATCTCCCTTCTTTACCTCCTGGCCACTTTCTACCAGTGCCTCAAATCCTTTTCCATTTAATTTTACTGTATCAATTCCCACATGGATCAGCAGACTGATTCCCGACTCTGTGATAAATCCAATGGCATGCTTTGTGTCAAAAACAAAGGCTACCTCGCCGTCTTCCGGTGCATATACATAAGGATCTTCCGGTGTGACTACCGCACCGTCTCCCATCATTTTCTGGGCAAAAGCCTCATCCGGTGCAGTGACAAGATCTGCCGCTGTACCACTGATCGGACTGGAAATCACAATTCTGTCCACAACCTTCTGTCCTGCTTCCTCTTTTGGCGTTTCTGTTTCCTGTACCTGTGGTTCTGCTGCTGGTGTTTCCAGTGTATCCGGTGCTATTTCCAGGTAATCTTCCAGATTAGACTTGATCACAGTAACGTTGGGACCGTAAATAACCTGTACACCCTGTCCCTTGTGTACCACTCCGGATGCACCTGTTGCTTTCAGAACTCCGTCATTTACCAGAGCTGCATCCTTTACTGTACAACGAAGTCTTGTGGCACAGCAGTCTACATCACTGATATTTTTCTTGCCGCCCAGACCTCTGGTGATTGCTTCACTGACAGGATCTGCTCCGGTCTCTGCATTCTCGCCTTTCTGTGCTTCTTTGCGGGCATTTACATCAGCCTTTGTATAAAGCTTAGTCTCTGTGTCATCATCCTCACGTCCAGGTGTCTTGAAATCAAACTTTTTAATCATAAATTTGAAAATAAAATAATATAAGAAGAAATAAATAATACCTACCGGAATAACCCTCATCCAGCTTGTTTTCTCATTTCCCTGAAGAATACCAAACAGGAAGAAATCCAGAAAACCACCGGAGAAGGTCAGACCTACTGCAATATTCAACATATGTGCGATCATGTAGGCGCTTCCTGCCAGCACTACCTGAACTGCAAACAGGGCCGGAGCAACAAACAGGAATGAAAATTCCAATGGTTCTGTGATACCGGTTGCCATACATGCCAGTGCTGCAGACAATAAAAGACCGCCTGCTGCTTTTTTCTTCTCAGGCTTTGCACACTGATACATTGCCAGTGCCGCACCCGGAAGACCAAAGATCATGAAGATAAATTCTCCTGAGAAATATCTGGTTGCGTCTGCACTGAAATGTGCAATATTAGCAGAGTCAGCAAGCTGGGCAAAGAAAATATTCTGTCCACCCTGAACCATTTTTCCGGCAACCTCCATGGTGCCACCTACAGCAGTCTGCCAGAATGGCATATAAAATACATGATGCAGACCAAAAGGAATCAGTGCACGCTTGATCAGACCGAAGATCAGTGTTCCCACATAACCGGTTCCTGTTACCAGTCCGCCCAGTGCATAAATACCATTCTGGACTACCGGCCATACAAAATACAGAAGGATTCCCACAAACATATATACAATTGTGGAAATGATCGGTACAAAACGGGTTCCTCCAAAGAAGGAAAGAGCATTTGGAAGCTGTATCCTGTAGAATCTGTTATGCAGGGCAGCTACTCCCAGACCTACAATAATACCGCCAAACACACCCATCTGAAGTGACTGGATACCACATACAGAGGTAATGGTTCCCTCCAGAACAGTCTCTGCCACCTGTCCGTTGTCAAGAATCTGTCCTGTAACAGTAAGCATAGCATGGATTGCTGTATTCATTACAAAAAATGCAATAACTGCTGATAAAGCTGCAACCTCTTTTTCCTTCTTTGCCATACCGATGGCTACACCTACGGCAAAAATCAATGGCAGGTTATCAAATACCGCACTTCCCACACTGTTCATGATCACCAGCAGGGAGTGAAGTAAAGTACCTTCACCAAGAATCTTTGTCAGACCATAGGTTTCAATTGTGGTTGCATTTGTAAAAGAACTTCCGATACCGAGAAGCAGTCCCGCTACCGGCAGAATTGCGATGGGAAGCATAAAGCTTCGTCCCACTCGCTGCAAAACGCTGAAAATTTTGTCTTTCATGTGACTCTTATCTACCTTTCCTGTTTCATAGTTTCTGCGCAAGCAGACATATCTATTTACGGAAATAGTTTCTGCATAAAAGACCCTTTTCAACCGGTTTTTGTACAAAAAAGGCATTAACATACATAAACTCTCTCCGTTATGTATAGTTAATGCCTCCAAAAATCGAGTTACACACTACAACTATTGAAAATATATCATGCAAAATTCTCTTTGTCAACTAAAAAAATGCTTGCAGGCTGCAGCTTAGATGCCCTTAGCTTTTTTTACACATACAGTCTGTGCTTCGATCACTGCACTGCGCAGACCTTTTTCTTCCAGAACACGGACTGCCTGAATGGTGGTTCCTGCCGGGGAGCAGACCATATCTTTCAGTTCTCCCGGATGTTTGCCTGTCTCAAGCATCAGCTTTGCACTTCCAAGTACAGACTGTGCAGCAAATTTATACGCCTGTGCCCTTGGCATTCCGTCTGCAACTGCTGCATCTGCCATTGCCTCAAGAAACATAAATACATATGCCGGTGAACTTCCGGAAACTCCTACCACTACATCCATAAGATGCTCCGGAACTACTTCTGTCTTTCCAAAGGTATTGCACAGCTCCACTGCCATCTGTGTTTCTTCCTCTGTTACCAGATTGTTTACACAGAGTGCAGTCATACCTTCACCCACCATAGCAGGTGTATTTGGCATAGTACGGATAACTTTTGTTTTTTCTCCCAGATGTTCCCCAAGCCACTGCAAAGTTTTACCAGGTGCAATAGAGATAAAAATCTGATTTTCCTTTACGCTGTCCTTAATCTCATCCAGAACCCCTTCAAGAAACTGAGGTTTCACAGCCAGAAAAATAGTATCAGCAAAATCCACTACCTGAGCGTTAGTGTCTGCCTTGCAGATACCAAGTTCCTTTTCGATTTTTTCACGGGTTTTGTCTGATTTTGCAGAAGCGATCATATCTGCAGCCTTTACTTCTCCACTTTTCAGAATTCCTTTTAACATGGCTGTTGCCATATTTCCACAACCGATAAAGCCAATTTTCATAATAATCCACTCCTTTGCGAAAATATTACTATTCTGCTTTCTATCATACCCGTTTCCATGCAAAAAGTAAAATACTATCTTTTTATTTTTTATCCAGGCACAAAAAAACCACTTCCTCAGAAGTGGTTTCTTCAGCAGGGCTACAAGGATTCGAACCTTGAACTGACGGAGTCAGAGTCCGTTGCCTTACCGTTTGGCGATAGCCCTTTATTTAATTTGTGTCACTCGCTTGCGACAAGTGATATTATATTATAGGTCAACAAAAAATGCAAGCCCTTTTTTGAAATTTTTTTAATTTTTTTTATTTTCTTTATTTCATCACATTTTTAAGAAAATAATCACATTTCATACTTCCTGTCAAAGGGATATTCCCACTTTGGTCAAATTGCACTTTTTAGATTTACATTGGTTAAAAATATGCTATAATCATAGGAAAGATTTTACATTATCTTAACCAATTTATAACTGTTCAGTAGCTTTGCCTGCCAGCAGACTACTGACAGCTGCATTATATAAAAAGGAGAAAAAAATGCGAGCAAATAATCTGACCCTGCTTACGGACCTCTATGAGCTTACCATGATGCAGGGCTATTTCAAAAATCCAACTAACCAGACTGTTATCTTCGATATGTTCTACCGCAATAATCCTTGCGGCGGTGCTTTTGCTATCACAGCAGGACTGGAGCAGATGATCGAATATATTGAAAATCTCCATTTTACAGAAGAAGACATCATCTATCTGCGAGGCCTGAATATTTTCGAAGAAGATTTTCTGGAATATTTAAGCAACTTCCAGTTTACTGGTGACATCTACGCGATTCCAGAAGGAACTGTCGTTTTCCCAAGAGAGCCTCTGGTAAAAGTCGTTGCTCCGATCATGGAAGCCCAGCTGGTAGAGACAGCGATCTTAAACATTATCAATCACCAGAGTCTGATTGCAACCAAAGCAGCACGTGTATGCTACGCAGCCAAGGGTGATCCAATTATGGAATTCGGTCTGCGCCGTGCTCAGGGTCCGGATGCCGGTATTTTCGGTGCCCGTGCCGCAGTGATCGCCGGATGTGCCGGAACCTCCTGCGTACTTACAGGTAAAATGTTTGATATACCGGTTCTTGGAACCCATGCCCATAGCTGGATCATGAGTTTCCCGGACGAATACACAGCATTCAAAACCTATGCAAAGCTTTATCCTAATGCATGTACCCTTCTGGTAGATACCTATGATGTATTGAAATCCGGTGTACCAAATGCAATCCGTGTATTTGAAGAAATGCGTGAAGAAGGTATTCCACTTACCAAATACGGCATCCGTATCGACAGTGGTGACCTGGCTTATCTTTCCAAAGAAGCTTATAAGATGCTGGCTGCTGCCGGTTTTGACGATGCTGTGATCTCTGCTTCCAGTGATCTGGATGAATACCTGATTGAAAGCCTGAAAGCTCAGGATGCCAAGATCAATTCCTGGGGCGTAGGCACCAAGCTGATCACTGCTGATGACAATCCTGCTTTCGGCGGTGTATATAAGCTTGCCGCTGTAAAGGACGCAGACAGCACTGAATTTACTCCAAAAATCAAGCTTTCCGAAAACACAGAGAAAGTAACCAACCCTGGAAATAAAACCGTAT
>OLQK01002043.1_pt1 | contig 11523 bp, 13 predicted proteins | sample 1672501 | NCBI WGS metagenome assembly OLQK01 (sample SAMEA3136693, study PRJEB25190) | human gut metagenome | biome: human gut; feature: human-associated habitat; material: faeces | place: Austria | collected 2013 | reverse complement strand
CCTTCTTGTGTGGTACAGTCACGGCCGCATGAGCAGCCTGCTTCGGGAGAAGGAAATGGAAGATATGTCTTCTATCCTGGAGCAGACAGGGGAGGGAATCGACAGTCAGATCGAAGTTTTTTCCAGTCTTTTGAATTATCTAACCTATTCCCCGGATATTGAGGATCTGATCACAGAAAAAAATATGGACAACTATTATGCCTACAAGAAATATACAGAAGTGGCAGATCCATTGCTTTCAGTTCCAAAGTCTTATCACGATGCTATTTTGCAGATCCAGCTTTTTGCAGACAGTATGAAAGTACGCCATGAATATACCCTTGTTCCATTGTCGGAAGTAGGGAAAGAGTGGTGGTATGACAAGCTGGAAGAAGATGTTTCCGTGCAGTGGGTAGTTGACAGAGAAAAGCCGGAGATTGCTGCAGTACGGCGGATTTACGATGGAAAAGAGCAAACCGCAGTTCTTTGTATTACTCTTGATTATAATAAGATTTTTCAGCCCTTTGAAAATATTATTTCCGAGAAATCGGGGGGGATGATTCTGGACAGAGAGGGAAATGTGCTGTTTCAAAAGGAACTGCTGTCTGGAAAAAATGTTGAGGGAAGTTCTGAAAAAAGTTCTGAAAAAAGCGGAGAAACGCCTACAGATGGAGAGTCCAAAGAAAATAAAACAGTATTTACCGAATATAGGGTGGATAGGGATATATTACAATCTGGACAAAAAGAGTATGCTTATGTAAACCGGGAAAATACAGTTTGCGGATGGAGTTTTTATCTGTATAAACTGCAGTCAGTTGTGGATGGCTCTGTTTCGGGAATCCTGGTAAGTGAAATTCCTCTGATTGCAGCCTGTGTAGCCATCATTTTGGTACTGGGTCTTTCTTTTTCAAGGATTTTTACCAGAAAGATTGAGGAACTTACAGAAAATATGAACCGGGTTAATGAAGGCAGCCGCCAGGTTACAGTTGACAGTGATTCAGGAGATGAAATCGGGCTTCTTGTGCGAAGCTTCCGCAGCATGATGGATGAGATCAATCGTCTGATCCATGAGGTTTATGAAAATAAAATCGCATTGAAGGAGTTTGAACTTAAGGCACTGACAGCTCAGATCAATCCCCATTTTCTGTATAATTCCCTGTCTATTATCAACTGGATGGCAATTCGCAGCCATCAAAGGGAAATAAGTAAAGTAACGTTGTCTTTATCCATGTTTTACCGGACTGCTTTAAGTAAAGGTCAGGATATGGTCACTGTAGATAACTGTATCCAGAATATCCGGGCTTATCTGGATATTCAGCTGGTAATGCATGACAATGATTTTCAGGTGGTGTGGGAAATTGATCCGGAAATAAAAGGGGATATTGTGCCCAAACTTCTTTTGCAGCCGGTTGTGGAAAATGCACTGGAGCATGGTCTTGATATGAAAGAAGAAGGAGAAAAAACGCTGAAACTGTTTTTTGTCAGGGATGGCGATGATGTGCTTCTTGCAGTGGAAGATAATGGACCAGGTATGGAGCAGCAGGAGGCTGATAAACTGGTTACTTACCAGGCAGCCGGGTACGGTCTGAAAAATGTAAATGACAGGATGCTGCTTCTTTATGGAGAAAAGTACGCAATTAAGGTTTTCAGCAGGATTGGAGAGGGTACCAGAGTGGAAATGCGGATTCCACGGGAAGTGGCAGACGAAGAAATTCTGGCAGCAGAAAAATTTTCTTCCAAGAAATTTCTGCAAAGCGAGGATGATGAAAAAAACAAAAAGGAAGGTGGTGGAAAGGGTGAATAAAAAAGGAAGACTGTTGATACTGGGATTTGCTTTTTCCATTGCTGCCTTGCTGGGAGGCTGCACGGCCGGAAAAGAAAACAGTACAGGAACTGCTGTGGAATCTGAAATTGAAAGCAGCAGAGGGAAAGATAGAGACGGTTCAGAGCAGAAAGCAGAAGGAGAATCAGATAAAGAAGGTTTAGAAAAAGAAATAGAAGGAGAAACAGGTAAAGAGGTTTCAGAAAAGGAAAAAGAAACGGATACGGAATCAGGTCAAGAAAACGGAGAGGATGCCGTAGATACCAGGTATGAAGTTACAGAGGCAAAGAGAACAGATACAGGCGATGAAAGTACTGACGAAACCAGGAACGCCTGGAAAAAGGCATCTTCCACTCCATACGGAAAATATCCGGAAGTCGTAACTTATACACTTGGACAGATGAGTGGTGCTAATAATTCCAATCTCCCTGAAGGAAATACTTATGAAGATAATGCTTACACCAGATATCTGAAGGATACGCTGAATATTCAGAATGAAAATATTTATATGGAACGGGAGAACCGGTATGATGATTTTGTAAATGTATTGGTCAACGACCATACTTTGCCAGATGTACTGGTAGTTTCAGATCGGGAAACTTTAAATAATCTTGTAGAAAATGACCTGATTGAGGATCTTACTTCTGTTTATAATAGCTGCACATCTGCCAGAATAAAAGCAATGTATAACAGTTATGGTACCCAGCTTCTCGGCGCAGGAACTTTTGACGGAAAGCTGATGGCACTTCCGGAGACTGTTATTGCCCATGGTCCGTGTCTTCTGTGGATGAGGAAGGACTGGATGGATCAGCTGGGGCTGAAAGAGCCTCAAAGTCTGGAAGAAGCAATGGAAATCATAAAAGTATTTCAGGAAAACAGGATGGGAGCAGACGAGGGGGAAGATCCGGTAGGACTGGTCTGTGATACCAATTTTGTTTCCACTACCAGTCAGAATTATTCAGTAGAGCCAGTTTTTGAAAAATTTTATGCTTATCCCAGAAGATGGATACGAAATGAAAAAGGAGAGATCATTTATGGCTCTCTGACAGATGAGACCAGAAATGCAGTTGCGTATTTAAGAGATCTTTATGAGAGAGGAATCCTGGACCAGAATTTTGCACTAAGGGCGCAAAATAATCTCAGGGATCTTGTGGTAGAGGGAAAATGTGGAGCCTTTTTTGGCTTGTGGTGGGCTCCAAACAATCCACTTATGGATGAAATTGAAAACGATCCACAGGCAGACTGGGAACCATATTATCTTACTGCTGATTATCAGGAAAAAGATAATGTTTATGATTCTTTCAGAGATAATAAGTACGTGGTTGTAAGAAAAGGATATGAGCATCCGGAAATTGTCATGAAAATCATTAGTGTATTGTTTGATTACAGCCGTTTTGAGGATGTGGAAAATGCGAAGGAGATGAACAGCTATTTTGCATTGAATGTAGATCCTACTGCCCGTCCACTGGTGATAAATGTGGATTATAATGAGGCAATTTATAATGTTACAAAGGACATTAGAAGAGTAATGGCAGGAACACAAAAGGAACAGAATTTAAGTGCACTGGAAAAGTCCTATTTTGATGCATGCACACGTTATGCAAGTGGCGAAGATGCGACAGCAGAGGACTGGGCCGCGTATAAATCCAGGATTTCAGCAGTGGGAGTACTGGTGGATGGACATTATAAGCCGGTGCGGCGTCAGTACCTTGCAGCTTCTGACGAAGAGATTCCTAATATGCTGGCGACGTTGGAGAAAAATGCTTTTATTCAGATGATCATGGGAGAACAGTCAATGGATTATTTTGATACTTTTGTAGAAGAATGGTATGAGCAGGGGGGACAGGAGCTGACTGAGAAAATCAGAAGGGAGAATTCTTGATCTTATGTTTGAGGAAACTTTAAAAAGCTGTACCCTTTGTCCAAGAAAATGTAAGGTAAACCGTCTGGAGGGGCAGCGGGGATATTGCAAAATGGATGGAACCTTAAGAGTTGCCCGTGCAGCCTTGCATATGTGGGAGGAGCCGTGTATTTCTGGTGAAAAAGGCTCCGGTGCAGTTTTTTTCACTGGTTGTGGGCTTAGATGCTGCTTTTGCCAGAACCGGGACATTGCAATTGGAGATTGGGGAAAAGAAATTACAGTGGAGAGGCTTGGTGATATTTTTCTGGAATTACAGGAAAAAGGAGCTGCGAATCTGAATCTGGTTACAGGGGGTCATTATGTGCCCTATATTATCTCTGCTTTGGAGTCTGCAAGAAAAAGAGGTTTTATTTTACCTGTAGTATATAATTCCAGTGGGTATGAAGAGATAGAAACCTTACGTATGCTGGAGGGATATGTAGATGTCTATTTGCCAGATATGAAATATCTGGATAAAAATCTGGCAAAGGATTTTTCTAATGCACCGGATTATCCTGATGCTGCCAGAGCTGCAATAAAAGAGATGGTGCGTCAGACAGGACCCTGTGTATTTGGAACGGACGGTTATATAAAAAGAGGGACAATTGTCCGTCATCTTATTCTTCCAGGGCACACGAAAAATTCCATTGCAGTACTGGATTACCTTTATCATACATATGGAGAAAACATTATGATTTCTGTTATGAATCAGTTTACTCCGGTGTATGAGCAGGAAAAATATACGGAGTTAAACCGTAAAGTAACCAGAAGAGAATATGAAAAAGTACTGAATGCAGCACTGGATATGGGAATCACAAAAGGATATTTTCAGGAGGGCAAAACGGCCAGTGAAAGTTTTATACCTGCGTTTGATTGTGAAGGTGTTTGAAAAATTTTTTAGCAAGCTTGCATGACTGCTTTGTGGTATATTTCACGTGAATTAAGCCTACGTAGCTAGCTGCTACCCGCTCCATTATCACGCCCTTGTCTGGTCGTGCCCTCATCCGGGGCAAAATCTCCTACAAGTTGTGACATACATTTTGCAGAAAGTTTCTTAGACATGCTTCAGCCACAGAATAAAAAGGAAAGAAAGGATATCGCTGACAAAAAAAGTTTAAATAAAATATCTAAACAGAATACTATAAATGAACAAATGCAGAAAAAGTATATAAAATCTATAGTTAATTGTGCATGCTATACAAGCATTTGACCTGTTTGATACCGTTTCTGTCCGCATATAGTGAATTTAATTGTTCAATTTTTCAAATTTGCTCATTTATATCAAAATATTTAGATAAAAATGTCTAAACAAAAATATTAAAATAAGATATTGTCAAAATGTGTGCGATATCCTTTCTTTGTGGGAATTTATTTTGTTTCTGCCATGCAGCTTGCCTGGCAAGGGTTATCGAAGCTTGGGTTAAAGGCATAGAAATTCTTTGCATCCAGTTGTTCCTGAATAGAGCGCAGGGCTTCACCGAAACGCTGGAAATGAACTACTTCTCTTGCTCGCAGGAAACGGATGGGATCTGCTACTTCCGGAATATTGCGGACTACACGAAGGATATTATCATAAGTGGACCGTGCCTTTTGTTCTGCAGCAAGGTTTTCGAAAAGATCTGTGATAGGATCGCCTTTACTCTGAAATTCACAGGAATTAAAAGGAACACCCCCAGCTGCCTGTGGCCATACACCAACTGTATGGTCAATATAATATGGTCCAAGTCCGGAATTTTCGATTTCTTCCATAGTCAGGTTGCAGGTGAGCTGGTGGACGATCGTGGAAACCATTTCCAGGTGCGCCAGTTCTTCAGTTCCAACATCATTGAGTACAGCCATGGCAGTTCTGTTTGGCATGGTAAAACGCTGGGAAAGATATCGCATGGAGGCGCCGATTTCGCCATCCGGGCCACCATACTGGCTCATTATAAACTGTGCCAGCTTGGCATTGGGTGTGGTAATATTTACCGGATACTGTAATCTTTTTTCATAATTCCACATAAACGGTCACACTCCTTCCCTTTCCCATGGGAATGGCTGCTGAGACCATTTCCATGAAGAATCACTGCTTACAGCTGCATCGTCAATGGTCAGCGGACCATAATTTCTGGCATATTCGGCCATCAGTTTATTGCGACGGTCAGAAACATCGGCGAAGAAATCAAGAGCCTTTTTGTCTTCGGGATGAGTGTCAAGGTAGAGAAGCATATCATCAACAGCAAAGCTTACCTCATTGATTTTCTGAAGCAGACAAAGCCTTGGAGATTTCTGATTTTGCATCATCTTCGAACACCTCGCTTTCCGCAGAATGGTTTGCAAAGCTGTGGAAAAACTGTTCCAACAGACAGAGCGTAATTCAGTTCGTAGGCGGTGGTAAACTGCTGGTAAGGAACGTATGCCATTGCAGGTGTAAGATGCTTTAAGTGTTCGTACATGTTGCCTTTTGTGTCAGTAGAATCACTTTTATTGCAGGATATCTGCTGACTGGAATTATTATGGCCCAAATTTCTGGGAGATCCGGAAGCCAAAGCAGAATTCATCATTCCACAGGTTCTATTGTAGGGGCGGCAGCCCGAACGGTTCATCTGATAATTTTCCATGAAAAGATCCTTTCAGATTTGCTCACTTCTTTCCCTTTAGTTTATGTAGAACCATTTTGAAATGTTTATGACTTGGGTTTCAAAAAATATATATGTATAAAATAAAGCAGTGCAGGAATGAGAAAGACCAGATTTATTTCATTTACATCAAAAGAGGGAACGGCTGCACCATGTAAAGTAAAACTTAAAAGCAGATAAAGTATTCCACAAAGAGTGCTAAGTCCCCAGTTTCCCCAGCCAAGCCAGCCGGTGAGTCCGGCAAGGATAAGTCCGAATTCTCTGTAATATTGTAAAAAAGCTCTATCCTCAAATGGAAATGCATTTCGAAGCAGATAACATCCAAAGAGGATTCCCAGAATGTTCATCGCCCGCATAGTTTCAAAAATCAGACTGGTACTTTTTAATAAAGAACAGTTTTCCCAGAGCTTTACATCCAGTTTATTGGCGGCGCTGATGGCAGCTTTGGTAAAAGTTCCGTTGGTCATAACAATACAGCGGTCGCAGTCATAATATTTGCCCCCGGCATATACTTCCTGAACTGCTTTATTCCCAACGGGATAGGAATAGTATTTGCATTGGATCGCATATTTTGAGAAATGCCGGTATGCAATAATGTCTACTCCCTGGTCACCACTTTTTTTGGTAACTTCTACGTGGTGAAAGCCTTTTCTTCGCAGCATCTGTGCACATTTATGTTCAAATTTATGTCCATTCATCGTATAAAAATCCTTTGTTTCACGCTTTTTTCAAATCTCTTTCACATTTTTTTCACATTTTTTGGGTATATTATTAACTGTAGAAAGCACCAAGTCTTTCTTAATTTAATATTTTTCTTTTTCATACGCGCCGGTGCGAAAGCACCGGCCTCCTTCCATTTCAGGAGAAATTTTCAAAGCAGGATATTTTTTGTTTAAAGATTACGCAAGCTTTTGTATAAAGCTATTTTACTATATAGTTCTTTAAAAGTAAACACTTGTTCGCTTGATTTCGCGCCGCTATTCTCGGATTTTCTGTGAGCTTTGCTTACAAAAAACGCCTCGCGGAACATTACCTGTGAACAGTAAAAGAAAAACTCTTACTTCCTGCCCAACAGAGCATATTTGAAAGTAAGAGTTTTTTCTTTCAGGGGAATGTTTCTTTACAAGTCTACTGTAACAGATTTTCCTTTGTTTGTCATGTATTATCGTGCGACAGAATTCGCTGTATTTCGAGAAAGGTTACGGTTTATTCCGTTCACAGCAACACACTTTGTGATGCACAAAAAATCATGCATTCGCATGGTTTCATGCTCTCAGTTTTTTGTGAACTTCGTTCAAAAAACACCTTGCGGAATATTGCATGTGAACAGTAGCCAAGAAAGTGTTACTGTAAACAGGAATGAGAAAGGGGTTGGTTCCTTTTGGGTCAGTAATCGAAAAAAGAACTTCACTACAACATTTTTTTTGCAATCGCTTCAGCAGTAGCAGCCCTTGAAGCAGCTGTTGCTTCCGGATTTCTCCGGCAGAAACCATAAAAGAGACAATCGATCAGAAGCAACTGTCCAACCTTTGCAGGGATGGAACCAGATTGTAAAGGTCCCTCATTATATCCACAAAGCAGGACAACATCTGCGAACTGCGCTGCCTTTGAATTTGGAAAGTGGGTAATCAGAATAACGGGGACGTTATTTTCATGTGCAATCTGTAAAGTATCCTCCATATCTTTGGTAGAGCCGGAATAGGAGAAAACAAGAAGCACATCCCTGGAAGTGGCAAGAGCAGTGGTCATGATCTGCATATGAGAGTCCGTAACCTGGACAAAACGAGAAGATGCAGTGGAAAAACGAGCCCATGCTTCCATTGCCATAACCATGCTTCCCCCATGTCCAAAGCAGTAAACCCTGTCAGCCCCCACAAGAAGGTCAACGGCCTTGGTAATCGTTTCTTCATCAAGCAGATCCAGCGTTTCATTCAAAGAGAGAACACTTGCTTTATGAATCTTCTGAAAAATGGTGTTCAGACTGTCTTCAGATGCAATAGACTGGGGGGAATCGGACATTTCCCCCATATCTGTTACATGATCTGTTTTGACTTGAGCTTCTTTCTTCTATGGAAGGAATCAACTTTGACGCTTCCACCGCAGGCGGCGACGAAATCAATCTTTTCTGCAACGGCACACTTGCAATGGCATTCCCGTCAGAGGACGGCAACCCACAGCTTTGCGGTGGTATCTGGGGATTTGGTGTATTTGATAATGGCGACGAAGCGAAGATCGAAGCTTCCAAGACATTTATCGATTTCATGGCAAATGATGAGACACAGGTAGTAGAGAGTGTGAAAGCTTCCAGTTACTGGCCAGTAAAAGACCTTGGAAATATCTATGAAGGCGATGTCCTGATGACTGAATATTCTACCTTTATTCCATACATGGGCGACTACTATCAGGTAGTTGGCGGATGGGCAGAAGCTCGTACAGCATGGTGGAACATGCTTCAGCAGATCGGCTCCGGCGCAGATGTAAAAGAAGCTGTAGAAGAATTTGTAACAACTGCAAACGCAGCAGCTAACTAAAATCAAAAATCTAACGAAAATTAAAAGACTTTGTAAGTGAAAGTCACGCACCCTTCCTGTATATTACGTGCGGGAAGGGTGTTTTTTGAAAAAGGAGGATACAACCTGTCAGATAAAAGCCGTATGTCAAAGGCTCTGGTAAGAAGAGAGACCATTGCAGGATACGCATTTATGCTTCCAAGCTTGATCTTTTTCTTTGGATTTGTTATTTATCCAATGATCCAGTGTGTGATCACCAGTTTCTTTGATTCTACCATGAACCGTGAGGATATTTTTATTGGTTTTGGAAACTACATAGAACTGTTCCAGGATAAAGTATTTCTTGGAGCACTTGCAATCTTTACATTTATCAATTCATGGAATGATTACTTTATGCAGCTGATCATGCTTAGCAGTACCAGCAATCTTACTATTTCACTTGGTATTGCAAAGCTTCAGGCAGAGAATGCAACAGATTTTGGCCTTATCATGGCCGGAGCAGCACTTGCAGCAGTTCCGATTATCATTGTATTCCTTGTTTTACAGAAATACTTTACAAAAGGTATTACAATGGGAGCTGTAAAAGGCTGATGATTTTTTGACAGCAGAAGGGAGAATCACTTATGACAAAACAGGAAATTTTTGACAGCATTAAGGGAAAAGTAATTGTATCTTGCCAGGCTGTGCCAGGAGAACCTCTTTATGTGGAGGAAAAATCGATTATGTATCTTATGGCAAGGGCTGCGAAACAGGCAGGAACTCCTGCAATCCGTACAAGCAGTATCCGCGATGTGATCGCCATTAAAGAAGAGACAGGTCTTCCGGTGATCGGACTTATCAAGATCAAATATCCGGGATTTGAAAGCTATATCACACCGACCATGAAAGAAGTAGATGAGCTGGTGGAGGCTGGATCAGATGTTATTGCTTTGGATTGCACAGATATGAAACGTGGCGATGGAAAAACAGTAGCGGAATTTATTACAGAAGTAAGAAATAAATATCCGGATGCTGTTTTGATGGCAGATATTTCTACTTATGAAGAAGGCGTTCGTGCATGGAAGCTGGGAATGGACATTGTAGGCACTACCATGAGCGGCTATACCAGTCATTCACCGAAGCTGGAAGGTTCGGATTATGAGCTTGTGAAAAAATTATCACAAACTGTGGACATTCCGGTAATAGGAGAAGGACGCGTCCATTCACCAGAGGATGCAGTAAAAATGCTGGATGCAGGAGCTTTTGCAGTTGTAGTCGGCGGAGCGATCACCAGACCTTTGGAAATCGCTACCCGTTTTATAAAAGCAGTAGAAAACAGGGGATAAAAGAAAGAGAGGATGGATTATGTCAAAGTATGATGTAAGCAAATTCAGAAATGTAACAGTTGCATTAAACACACCATTTAAAAAAGATGGAAGTGTGGACGTAGATGCCATTAAGGCAGTTTGCAGATATTTCCGTGACAAAGGAATCAAACAGATGTATGTGTGCGGAAGTACAGGAGAGGGATTTCTTCTGGATACTGAGGAGCGCATGCTGGTAGCAGAAACCGTTGTAAACGAAGTTGGAAAAGACATGAATATCATTGTACATGTTGGCTGCCCGGATACCAGACATTCCTGTATTCTGGCTGCACATGCAGAAAAAATAAGCGCTGCTGCAACTTCAGCAGTTCCATGCGTTTACTACCGTCCAAGCGAAGAAAGCGTTTACCAGCACTGGACCAAGATCACAGAAGCAGCAGATCTTCCATTCTTTATTTATAATATTCCCCAGCTTACAGGCTTCAATCTTTCCATGAACCTGTTTAACAGAATGCTGGAGAATGAAAGAGTTGCAGGTGTAAAATGCTCTTCTGACCCGGCACAGGATATTTTAAGATTCAAGCATGCCGGCGGCAAAGATTTTATTGTATTTAACGGTCCGGACGAGCAGTTTGTAGCAGGACGTCTTCTTGGAGCAGATGCAGGAATCGGCGGAACCTATGGTGCAATGCCAGAGCTTTATCTGAAAATGGATGAACTGATTCACCGTCATGAATGGGAAAAAGCAGCAGAACTTCAGGAAATTGTAACTCCGCTTATTTACCGTCTTTGCAGCTTCCCGTCCATGCACGGAGCTGTAAAAGGTATTATTACCCTGGATGGCTGCCCGATGGGAGATCCAAGACTTCCGTTCCTTCCGGTATCTACAGAAGATCCGAAGCTGATCGAACTTTATCATGATATCCGAAAGGCTGTAGAAGAAACAAAGGAGTGGTAAGAGCATGAAAAAACATATCGTATGCTTTGGAGATTCCAACACACATGGGTATTGTGCTGCAAATGACGGCAGATTCGATGAAACAGAGCGCTGGACCTGTCTTTTGCAGAAAAATCCATGGGACTTGCAAAAGAGTACGAAGCTGTTGCAAAGCTGACAGGCTGTTATTATCTGGATGCAAATGAGGTGGTCACAGTGCCGCCAAATGATATTGATCATATGCATCTGACAAAAGAAGGACACAGTCAGCTTGCAAGTGGGATTACCAGGAAAATTATGGAAATCATATAAATAAACGTAGCCCCATAAGTGCAATAAAAACTATACGGACAGGATTTACTGTAAGAAAATGACTATTTTCAAAAACACTTAGTAGTGTTATAATATTTAGGGATTGCTTTGCAGGTTTTATCTGCTGATGCAATCCTTAAA
>OLQK01002040.1_pt1 | contig 11527 bp, 14 predicted proteins | sample 1672501 | NCBI WGS metagenome assembly OLQK01 (sample SAMEA3136693, study PRJEB25190) | human gut metagenome | biome: human gut; feature: human-associated habitat; material: faeces | place: Austria | collected 2013 | reverse complement strand
CAATATTTAATGCAAAATTACGGAAGTCTCCGGTTCCAAGAGAAGGATATTCCTGGGGCAAAGCATCCAGTGAATAGGTTCTGTCCAGCCCTGCACTGTTTGGATTTCCGGAAAAACCGCGGTCAGCGTAACTAAGCAGATAGTCCATTTCACCAGATGTTCTGGTGCCATAATACAGATGGAGAAGGTAATCATGAGCATCAGCCTGCATCTGGTAAGTAGTGTGTGCGGTGTTCAGGGTGAAGATTCGGTTGGATGGGTTGAAAGTGATTGACATGGGGGAAGGCCTCCTTTATTTTTATTGGGAATTTATTTGGTATCTTACTTGGTATTTTATTTGAACTTACAAGTTTCGTTTTGCGAATTTAATGCTGTCTGGGACAAAGAGTATTTTGTCTCTGCCTTGATATTCACCAACTATTTCGCAACATGTAGCTCCTGCAATTCTTATTTTATGTTTGTAGTATAACATACCAAAATAAACACTTAAATAGCATTGTTTTGCTTGTTTGATGGCATTATAGTGTTTTTTTATGGTATAATGCATTATATAGTCGTATTTTGGTATGTTTTAACATTCTATTTGCGGGGTATTTATATTTATGAATGTTTGTATTTATAGGACATTTGTATTTATGAGATATTTGTATTTACGAGACATTTGTATTTATGGAGCATTTAGTTTTACAAAACATTTGTTATAAGGCATTTGTATTTATGAAGCATTTTTGTTTACAGAGTGTTTGATAGCATCATTTATATACAAAAATCAGAGGATTTTAAATTATGGAAAAGAACAACTTTCACATTTTCCCAAGCGAAAATTTTATTGATCTTTGCCTTTATCAATATGGGCATGAGAAGTGTTCCCCGGGACATTTATTCGGTCCGGCGGCACGAAATCATTACCTTTTTCACTATGTTTTATCTGGTACAGGAACTTTAATGGCAGCTAATTCAAAGGGGGAAAATCAGACTTTTCAGATTCGAAGTGGGCAGGGTTTTATGATTTTTCCAGGACAGATTACCACGTATATTGCAGATGTAAATGTGCCCTGGGAGTATGTCTGGGTAGAGTTTGATGGACTGCGTACAACCGAGCTTTTAAATGTGTGCGGATTTTCTAAAGATGCACCGGTTTATCGTACCAGACAGTCAGAATTGCGGGAAAAACTGGCAGAAGAACTGCTGTATATTGTCAGTCATTCTGAACAATCACCCTTTCATTTAATAGGACATTTGTATCTTTTTCTGGATTTGCTGATGCAGTCTGCACCTGTTTTGCAGCCTGTTTCCAGCAGTAAAATGAGCGATTATTATATCAAAGAAGCGATTAATTTCATCGAACAGAACTTTCAAAATGATATTTCTATTGAAGATGTAGCGGCAGTTTGCGGGATAAATCGAAGCTATCTTGGCCGGATTTTCCGCTCCAATACGGGGCGTTCCCCACAGGAATTTCTGATCAATTACCGCATGGCAAAGGCTGCGGAACTTTTGAAACTGACTTCTTTATCGGTAGGGGATATTGGGTCGGCAGTGGGGTATGAAAATGCGCTGCATTTTTCAAGAGCGTTTAAAAATATGTATGGGGTTTCGCCGCGGGAGTGGAGGAAGATGCATAAATAGAAGAAAAAACAATAACGGACATGTGCCTGTATAGGTGGGTGCCCGTTATTGTTCTCTCTTAATACCATGTTTTTTTGCATCATTCTCAAACTCATCCTCACGTATTTACACTAACCAGTGTTTTAGTAAGGTTTCTCATATATTAAATATACTCTTAATACCACATACATTTACAGCATTCTCAAACAGATTACGCAAACCAGAGCGCACTAATACAGTTTGAGCATTATATTGTTCACATCATTCTCAAACCCATACAAGCTCGTTAAGCGGTTCCAAAACGTTTAATTATCATATTCTTTTACATCATTCTCAAACAAAACCGATATCTGCTATACATCCTGCAATGTTTAAGTACCATATACTTTTACATCATTCTCAAACCGTGGGATGTATTTCCCCATGAACTCTGTAGTTTAAGTACCATATACTTTTACATCATTCTCAAACTGCCATCAAATGTATTTATGCGAAATGTGAGTTTAAGTACCATATACTTTTACATCATTCTCAAACAAGCTTGAGTAAATTAACAGCTCTGACTCCGTTTAAGTACCATATACTTTTACATCATTCTCAAACATTTGGTTATCTTCCCAACTAGACGCTTTTGTTTAAGTACCATATACTTTTACATCATTCTCAAACGTTTGGTCGATTCTGAATCACAAAATCATCGTTTAAGTACCATATACTTTTACATCATTCTCAAACTTGATAAGGATTGTTATATAATGCCATCTTGTTTAAGTACCATATACTTTTACATCATTCTCAAACCCCAAAGTTCAAAAATGAAATGCCATCATCCTGCATAAAGTATGGTACTTAAACATCCAATTAATAGAGTTCACAACCATCTACATCTATAATATACCGCATTCCCCCTTCCAGGCAACCCCTTTCTTGGTTTTCAATAAATAAAGCCTGCACTTCCTGATATGTAATTTCTTTAATCAGTTCCTGCATCTGCTTATCAGTCAAATAACTTCTAAGATTAATAAACACAAACACTTTTACAGACAATACATTCACTACATTTTTGATGTAGCATATCAGGCGTTCAAAGAAAAATCCTTCGGAATCATCCAGTTTTACATCCATAAATTTCAGCAGTCCGGAAATATCCATTTCATTATCAAACTGCAATATATGATTTGTATTGCTTTCCAGTTCCAGCAGATATTCCTGAATTAAGCCGGATAATTCCAGTGTTTTGGTATACATAACTTCTGACCGAGACACCTCTCCAAGTTCCGCATACAGCTTGTTCAAGATCTTTTTTCCATTTAATTCTACAGCAAATGGATTTATTATAATCTCACAACATTTGGAAATATCTGCTTCTTTCATATTCTGTGACAAGACAAATTTTCCATCCTGTTTGGCATATTGTCCGTAAAGTTCCTGCAAATAGCAGGCGAAAAGTTCTGGTGACTCGATGATCCATTCCGAAAATATCTTTTTATCCTGAAGCAAATCCCCTGTCAGATCCAAATGAACTAATTTCAAAGCACCACCAGCCTTTCATCACTATTTAGTACTTCACTTTTCATTTCCCCAATGATAATATCCATTTTTGAATATTGCTTTTCTGTTACTGTCAAAAGCTGTACCAGACCTTCTTCCGGTTTATTTTTATGAACATTATCTACAATCGCATTTACTGCTGTTCCATTCAATGCCAGTTTACAGTAGACGGATTCCTGGAGCATCATAAACCTATAACTCAATCTTATAAAATCGAATCAAAGAGCTATCATCCTCATTTAAAGCATCCAATACACTTTTGCAGTATATTTTTATAGCATTATTCACATACTGCGTTCTTCCATCAATCTGCACTTCCTGATTCAGTACATCTACAAGCTGAATTTTTTCTTCATGTTCAAAGTTTTCCAGATCCATTTCCATCACTTTTTTGTCTATTAAAATCCGAAATGGTTCCATAAAATCTGAAGCCAGATTAAACTGATTAAACATATTATCATGAAAAATTCCAAGCTGCGGTAGATTCAATCAACACCATAGAAATCTCACTCAATACAATTTTCGTTATTTCGTCGCTGCGAACCACCATATATCCTAACTGCAGATCCAGCTTCGCTCTTTTGGAAATAACAATAATCCGCCAGCTCATAGCTTCTGCAAATCAATCTTCTTCTCAAAAATGCCTGTCGGAGATTGATTAATAATATAAATGTTTTCGCATCCTGTAATATTACCATTCATGATAAGTATTCCTGCATTTGCCGGTCCGCCAATCAGTTTAAGATTTGCAGAGCCGCTCTGACATTGGAACATATGGAGAATTTCATGCAGAGTAATGCACTTTTCTTCTATTTTTAAGTTCACAAAATTTTCTCGTTTTTCTTCCAATGTTTTCGCCTGTGCAGAAAGCCTTTTCTTGTATATCGTATTCTGAAGTTTATCAAGAAACGTATCATATAAATGCATTAAATCAGGTTCATTTATATTATCAGCTTTACAGATCAGCAGATTTTTATTTTCTCTTCTTCGCTGAATAAATGTAAGTATTTTTTTCAGGCAGCTTGCATCATCTGGTGATAAAATCAACTGATTTGCACATTTAAAAATTAATCGTGACCCAGTCCTTCCAGAAAGCCACATTTTGAAGCCGTCTACCTCAAATAGCGTGTCTGTTTTTATCTCTTTTAAAAGAATTTCAGGATCTTTTAAATCTCTTTTTTCTTTTAAATACCAAACTGCATTTTCCTCTGTTGACTCAATAAAATCCTTCAAATATAAGGGGACAAATTCTATACTTCGCATTTCTTTTCCCTTTTTATCTTTGGATTTTACAAGCATAAAATAGGTTCCGGCAGCTTTATTGTATCCACCATATTTCTCTATATCAGCAAGCCTTTCGTCACTTGCTTTTATTGGAATCTGACCTTTTCCCCTCTTCATTAACGTCTGATCAAACAGGGCGCCTTTTACCTCATAAGATCGTCTGGTAACCAGAATATTATTCTTTTTTATTACCTTCTGAACTGTAACAATGGTTCCATTTTCACCAGCCCGCCATGCAATTTCACCGTTCCGTTTGATATCATGTGCAACTCTTCCTTTTTTTCTGGGCTTAAACATTTCCTGTAAATCATATGGTTTTTCAGGATTTGCTTTTGCATACCAGGCGGCATCTTTTGTAAATTTAACAAAATAAGAATTACCTACCACTATGTTGAGATATGCATCTTTGGCATGGTGTAAATCATTCATTTCCCGGACTTTTATTATGTCAAAATCTTTCCGGAAGCCTGTGACAGTACTGGCTTTTACATAGACAATTTCGGACTGTGGAAATGCCTGTTTTAATATATCTGCAACTACTTTTGTTGCCTGTCTTGTTTCCACAATCTGTCTGCTTATAAAGCCGGTAAAATCGCTTGCATCAAAAGGATCTTTTCTAACAAGACGTTCATATTTTTCTTTGCTAATAAATCCACCGTCCAGCAGGGATTTCCAAAGAGGTTTTCTGGCTTTTTGCTTTGTACTGTCTATTGGGTAGTTATCATCTTTTATTTCATTTTCCCTGCGCTCTACCAGTACACGGTTATCCAGGCTGTCATCCATAACTCTGCACTGGGGATAAATATGGTCAATATCATATTTCTTGTTATCCCACAAATCGTTAAAATTTATAGGATTGCCGGAATACATACACCTGCCTTTCTGCGTAAAATACAAATATAATTTATCGCTTCTAAGCTTCTGCTCCTCGCATCCTTCCAGCTGGGAATACAATTCTCTTTCCTCTTCCTTACAGCTCTTATACAAATCCAGCAAACGGCTTTTACGGGACTCTGTTCTTTTACTTTCCTGTTTTTCCCTGGCCATTTCAATAAACACTCTTTTGGGGTCTGTTCCCATGCATTTTTTTATTTCCTTAACCACCTGCAAAGTCTGCCAGATCTGACGTTTCACAGCTGGTGAAACATATAATTTTTCAACAGTTTTGTAATCAAGTCTTGCAGAAATCATTCCGGAATTGCATTCTTCTACACGGTCTATAAATCTGTATTTCCCATATAAAACCTGGTTCAGATTGTCCGTTTCATTCCACAGTGCAGTAATAATATTCATCACTTCTCCGGTATCTGGATCTGGAACGGTAAGCTCCTCAAGAAACTTCCTGGATAACTTGCCCCAGCCTTTGTAAGACAGAGAACTTACTGCTTTTAGCTGGCCTTCTTTTAGCTGTGGGAACAGCTTTTTCAAACGCTGCCGCAAAAGTTTTCTGTCTGCATTAAACAATGTTACATTTAAAATAATCTGCTCTTTTTCGCTTTGACTTAACTTCACACCTGTAAGCTTTTCTTTAAAATCATGATACGCATTTAAGGATGTTTTAAAATCTCCGTCAAGCCCTGTTATCTCAACATTACGCCCCGCTTTACCAGAACAGATCAGGTAGTCTTTTACCTTCTTCTTATTCACTTTTCGGTAGCGGCAGAATACCTCTGTGTATATCCCTTGTTTTAGTTCAGAAGATAATTTTCTTCCCTCTATTTTTATATTATTCAGCTCATTTAACACCATAAATTTGCTGTATAACAATGACTCTTTTGGCAGGACATCCTCACCCATAAGATAAGTACATTTAGAGGTCATTCGACGGATAAATATTTCTGCACTTTCTTCTACATTAATACATTTTTCAAAATTCCATGGATAAATTTTATCATGGTTGTTTTCATTTCTTACAGCCCAGCAAAAACTTCCTTCTTTTCCTGCATTTACCCCATTTAACGGACCTACGTAATACGGAATTCTGAATTCAAACAGCTGAATCAGTTTCTCTTTATTTTCCCGGATAAAAGGGATTCTTGGCTCCAGATTGTTTAATATTTCTTTTAACTCAAACAAATGTACCTGATATGGGACAACACTGTTTCCTTTATCAACCTGTTTGGGTAAAAAAGTCTCGCAGTTTATTTCATTTTCCAGATAAGATTTTGTGTCCGCATCTTCTATATGTACCAACACATTTTTCTTCAGAAAATCATAAAACTCAAGCTGTGTGCACGCTTTTCCTGCCAGAGGGATTTTTCGCCCATTTTTCTTTGTCATCCCGATATATGCACAATAGTTATTCAGTTTTTCCTCTGTGTCTGTAAAAATATGTTTACATTCTTCAGCTGACAAATTTTCCTTTACTATTTTCTTTAAAAATGCCAGATCTGTTTTGTGTTTTTCATAAATTTTTACTTTCGCAGCAGATATAGAGGTACTGTCTCCCAATATATCAACCAGCACAGACCAGTCGTATACAGCTTTTGCAGATTCAACTATGTAAAATTGCTCACCGAGAACTGATGCTACGGTATCTATATATTCGTCATATCCGCTGTCGGAAAACGAAATTTTCGGGCGTTCACATTCATTCAGCTCTTCATTTCCGAAAATATCACTTAGTTTCGCTGTTCCACCAGAAATCAGAGTGAAAATTGCTTTTTCACAGCCAGTTTTCGCTCCGGATAATTTTACCAGGGCAGTTTTTTTCGCAGATTTCGTAAGATTTCTGTTTTTCAGGATTTGTTCGAAGCCTTCCATTTGCTGGGAATCAAATGTCAGATTCCAATTCAGCTCTTCATTCTGAATTTTTTCAGTCAATGCAGAAAATGTACTTTCAAATTTTTTTATCTGGCTGATATCTCCGGACAGTAAAAAATGCCCTCTGTGCTTCAACATATGATGGATTGCCAGATATGCCAGACGGATATCCGGTATCTCGTCTGTTTCCATAAGCCACTTTCTGAGGTGATAAATGGTGGGAAAGGCTTTGTGGTAATCCTTGTCTGTAAAATCCTTATCTACAAACAGTGCATAGGGAAGCTCCGGACACTTTCCCTCCACATCTCTTTTATCTTCTGGATAATATTTGCTTTCCTTCATTCTAAGGAAAAATCCAGGGTCTACAGCGCTGATTTCTTCTGCAAAAAGCTCCTGTAATATCTGAATTCTCCAGTTCCGTCTGTCTATCCTGCGTCTGTTTGTTCGGAAAGTTCTTCGTTCTTCGGCTGTGGATGCACTGTCAAAAAGTCTTACGCCCCAGAGTGATTTTCCATGTTTTTTCAGGATGTGATATTCCGGGTCTGTTACTGAATACCCGAGCGATCCGGAACCCATATCCAGGCCTAAATAATATGTATTTTCCATAAAATCCCCCTTTCATCCTTGACTTATGTATGCATTCTTGGTATAGTTTAAATAGTTTAATACCATAAACTTTACATCATAAGTTCAAATAAGAATTTATTCAAATCGTCACTTTATGTGACTCCGCAGTGTGCGGGTGAAAAGCCTGATTTATCAGGCTTTTTTATTGTTTTGTTATTTTCTATTTTCTCATCCTCACAATATATTTACTTGTATTTTTATTGTATTATTCATTTTCCGTACTTGCAATGTCCATTTTCCCCGCAAAATGTCACAAAGATTTACAATGATTATTGTGTAAACTCCCCTGATACGGAGCATGGTTGATAAAATAAAAAGATTTTACCCAAATAAGAACGTTACCACAGGCTATGTAGGTCAAATCCGGTCTAAATATTCATGCAATATGGAATGATGATTTATGGAAATTTTGCCTGAATATGGACTCTGTAGCAGACACCGTAGCAGGGCTATATGAGCCGAATTCAGGTGAAATATATCGCAAAGTGGTGAATGATTATGGAAATGATTTCGGGGCAGGCTTCAGCCAATTCTCGCCTTTATATCTTTATTTCAGAAATTCTCTCATATAAAAAAAGACCTTTGAAGCAGTCTCTCTATTCAAAACCGCCTCAAGGCCTCGATTAACTTAATCCCGATAACAACCTACCGTTTTTTATTTCCACCCTTTCCACACTTCCGGCTGATACCCCAGTGTGGACTGTTTGCCATTTCTTACCACTGGTGTTTTGATTACCTGTGGATTCTCCAGAATTTTCGCAAGTTTATCTTCTTCTGCAATATATTTGAGCAGCGCCAGAAGATCTTTATCCTTACAATCCTGATTTATCATGTTTTCCAGACCGCCGTTTGCCTGGGCTACGGAGGTGAATTCACCTTTACTCATGCCTTTTTCCTTCATGTCAACAAACTGGTATTTGATTCCACGTTCTTTGAAGAAGCGCTCGGCTTTTCTGGTGTCACTGCACTTTTTGGTTCCAAAAATCTGTATGTTCATTTATGTTCTTCGCCTTTTAAATTATCTCATACTGCATCATTTCATATTTCAGCCTGGTGCCTTCCTGGATTTCTGCCGGGAGAAGCGCCCGGGCAACCAGTTTTGGCTCGGCTGAATCTATGTCTGTTCTTTGCAAGTTCGCATAATCTCCATCAATTGAAACAACTTCATAATACCAGGTTTCCAATATCATCGGTATTATCCTCCGAAAACTTTTTTCTTTGTATCTCTTATTCAGCCGCCATCTCCGCATTAATAGTATCTTCGCTTGCAGCCATCGCCTGCAGGGTCATGGTAAGGAGTTTCTCAAGCTCCCAGCCAAGCTGCAGTGCGCCTCTTTCGATTACTTCACGGGAGCATCCGGCAGCAAAGCCTTTGCTCTTATATTTCTTTTTGAGGGATTTCAGCTCCATATCCTTGGTGCTCTTGGACGGACGCATTAAAGCTGCTGCCCAGATAAGACCTGTGAGCTCGTCTGCTGCAAAAAGGACTTTCTCCATCTCATGTTCTGGCTCTACACTGATTGTCTCACCACAGCCCACTGTAATTCCATATCCATGAGATACAACTGCATGGATCACATCCTCGCCAACACCAGCTTCGCGAAGCATTCCGGGGGCTTTCAGGCAATGCTCTTCCGGATAAAGTTCAAAATCAATATCATGAAGCAGTCCCACGATTCCCCAATATTCTGCATCTTCTCCATATCCCAGTTCATTTGCATACCATTTCATGACAGCTTCTACTGTCAGGGCATGCTGAATGTGAAATGGATCTTTGTTGTATTTCTTCAGTAAATTAAATGCTTCGTCTCTGCTAATTGTGTTCATTTCTGTCACTCCTCGTATGTGTCTATTCTGTAATCCGTCCATTACTGTGCATTACATCGGACAGCCACTTTTCACCGGCATATCCTCGCCTTTTACATATCTTGTGTTAAATTCCATATTGATCTGGCGGAGTTCTTTTTTGCCGTCAATGTAATCCTGGTACATTTCTGCCAGTCCGGCCATACAGCCATCGCAGTTTGCCTCAATATTCCCCAGGGATTCGGCCACAATTTTCTCCCGTTCTTCCCTTGTGGTTTCCGCAATTAAATATCCAGCCATTTGTGCCTCCTGCTGTTTATTTCAAAATTTCTGATTTTTTATTCAAAAGAGCCTCACAGGCTGCACAGGCCGGGCAATCGCAGTATTTCTCTCCTGCGGCCTTACGGTCTTTTGCATGAATCAGAATATTCTTTGCGCCTTCTTCGCCAAAAACCTTTGCACCCATGTCTGATTCTGCAAATGCAATCAGTCCATCGATTGGCATAATGTCTGCTTCCAGCTCGTCTACATATGCCTTTGCCACCTCTGACTCCTTCTCTGTTCCTACAGCATTCAGGTAATTCTGCGCTGCATCTTTAATCTCCTTGCATGCTGATGGTGCTGCCAGTAAGTCCTCTGTTAATTCACGAATTGTTTTTGCCATTGTAATTTTCCTCCTGTGATTTTAATTTTCGTATTGTTCTTTCCAAAAGTGCCATATCAATAGGCTTTGATATATGTGCATTCATTCCGCATGCAAGACTTGCGTTCACATCTTCTGTAAATGCGTTGGCTGTCATTGCAATAATCGGAATTGTTTTGCCAAGTGGATTTTTGCTTTTCCGGATCATTTTGGCGGCTTCGTGTCCATCCATATTTGGCATCTGGATGTCCATCAAAATGCCATCGTATTCTCCTGGTTTTACTGATTCGAATGCTTTTACAATTTGCTGGCCATCTGTATATATTTTACATGCTGCACCTGCAATTTCAAGAGTTGCCTTTAAAATATCAGCATTCAGTTCATTGTCTTCTGCACAAAGAAAACACATTCCGTTCAGCACAGATTCAGCTGCTGCATCATCCGTATTGTTGCTGCGGATGTGGTTGATTTCTTTTTTCTTTCCGGAGCTGTTTCACATTCATGCTGCCATTTCCGGCTTAGCTGTACAGGTAAGGGCAATTGGCTTCTTTCTCACTGCCTCCGATAAATCTTCCAGAAGCTCCTCGTCCTGGGATAAAAGCAGGACCTTCAAAGCTTCCATTCTGTCATCTTCTTCCTGGTCAATTGTAAAATGTATCATAATTCATGTAATAGTCCCCACAACCCAAACTTCTATAAACGGATTCTCTCTAAAAATGCTCTTAATCTTAAGTATAAACCCGAAATATTCTTAGTGTCTATAAAAAAGTTCCGGGAAGTGGAATTTTGGAAAATTTTACTCAGAATCAGTTATCATCTCTTGCTTTATCGTTATACACATAACCCGTAACTTCCTTTGCCTTCAGCTGCGAACGCCATGTACTGATACCTCCCATACTTTCATTATATAAGTGTCCAAAGGTGCAATGGACACCCGAATTATAAGCAACTGGGAGCATATCATATCTATGGTACCATGAGCTATCATAATACACATAGTTAAATGTGTGACCTCCCGGAGTCGAAGCCATATTGTCATATATGTTTGTATCAAATATACTTCCATATTTACATTCTATACCATAGATTTCTGCATAATCGCAAAACAGTACTGCTGCTCCTTTGCAATCTACAGCATGATACGGAACTTCCTCTTTATCTGCCATTTCCTGGGAAAAACAATACTCCGGCATTCATGACCGCAAGCACCTCTCCACCATACTTTTTTATTTGAACCGAAAGTAA
>OLQK01002038.1_pt1 | contig 11555 bp, 11 predicted proteins | sample 1672501 | NCBI WGS metagenome assembly OLQK01 (sample SAMEA3136693, study PRJEB25190) | human gut metagenome | biome: human gut; feature: human-associated habitat; material: faeces | place: Austria | collected 2013 | reverse complement strand
TTGATGTTCCTGTTCCGGCTATCGATGAGGAATTTGATCTGGCACTGATCGGAACCAAGGGCAAGTGGTATGATCACAAAGTCAGCGTAAGTAATCCGGTGGCGAAGTAATAGAATAACTCAAAATATAAAACTCCGGCAGAGAACACATATGTGTTTTCTGTCGGAGTTTTATGTGGATTTAGGAACCAAGATATTTTTAGAAAATCATAGTTATTCTAACATAAATTTGTAAAAACGTTATATTAAAATTATACAGTGCTGAAAAAATATTTTCAAAATCGGTCAGTTTTAGATGGTTTCCTGAAAAGGTTTTCGCTGTAATCATATTTTCAAGAGAATAGATGAAATTAAAGTAATGATAATATAATGAATAGAAAAGGTGCTACCGATGACGGTTCGCTTTATTATATTAAATGGTGAAAATGACCGCTTAACTTGTCAGGGTTGGGGCGGTCATTTCTGTTTTGTAACGATATCAACTATATTATCCTGAATTATTCCATGATAATTCAAGATTGGTATTCTTCTGCGCTTATTTCAATGTATATTTGAATTTATCTCCTCTTACAACCAGTTTTGAAATATGCAACGGTTTTCCGGTGCTGTCATATACCTGGTCTACGATCAACACTAAAGCAGATCCTCTTGGAACATCTAAGAGTTCAGATTCTTCTGAAGAAGCATAACATAGTTCGATAGTCTCGCTACCGGTAAGAGGGTGAATGTTATATTCTTTTTGGAGGACTGCGTACAGCGAACCATTTAAATTCTTGTTTTGAAGAGAATCCAGTTCAGTCATAAACCAACTGGTTTCTATGCAGATTGCGATATTATCCACATATCTTAAACGTTCTATTTTTAATAACGATTCATTCACACCCAAATTAAAAAACTTGCGCTGCTCTTCTGTAGAGGGTTCATGAGAGACAAGAATAGTTTTGGTTGTTAATGTCTGTCCCATTGATTTTACATTGTCAGTGAAACTTGAGAAAGAAGAGGGGTTCTGATTCGTTTTGGTGGAAGAAACAAAAGTTCCTTTTCCGTGTGCTTTTTCAAGAAGATTTTCCTGAACAAGTATAGAAATTGCTTTACGAACTGTGCTTCGGCTTACTCCGTATATGTCACTTAATTCAAATTCAGAAGGTATCTTTTCTCCCTGCTTAAATTTTCCCTCGTATATATCGTATCGTATCTGATCGGCAAGCTGATCGTATAAAGTTTTGCTAATAGATGCATTTAATTGTTCCATATATAATTCCTCCAATTATTGGATATTGTTTTTTGCGATTCTATTATATCAAAATCGAGTATAAAATCAAGATGTATGCAGATGTATTCTTACTAAAGTTAAATTTTTGTGAAAAAGCTATAAAAACGATATATTTGTATTGTGATGTATTAATGAAAAATGAAAATAGGGATTTACAAACAACAATCTTAATGATATCATTTCCTCAGAAACAAGTTGTATGCAGACGTCACAATACAAGTTGAACGATTTGAAAGGAGGAAAGAGAAAGATGAGGAAAATATTGTTAGCATCACATGTGTATTTGGCAAAAGGGATGTTAAGTTCACTGGAATTAATTATGGGAAAACAGGAAAACACAGATATCTTGTGTGCTTATACAGATGATCAGTATGATATTAAAGCAGAGATTCATAAAAAGCTGGAATTGCTTGCTCCAGAAGATGAATTAATCGTGATTTCTGATTTGTTTGGCGGAAGTGTAAATAATGAGTTTACAACAACGCTGACGGGAACCGATAAAAAGATATATCTGATTGCTGGAATGAACCTGGCATTACTTATGAATCTGACAGTTCGAAAGGATGAAGATATAGATACAGAACAATTAATTAAAGAATGTGTCGAGGAATCAAAAAGCACAATAATTTACTGCAATGATCTTTTAAAGCAAAATGAAGATGTTGAGGAAGACGAATTTTAAAAGGAGGATACGAGTATGGTATTGATGACAAGGGTAGATTGTAGATTATTGCATGGACAGACAGCGGTTTCATGGACATCCGGACTGGGAGCAGATTGTATATTGATTGCAAATGATGCTGTTGTAAAAGATGATTTGAGAAAAACGACTATGAAACTTGCAAAACCTTCAGGAACAAAATTGGTAATTAAAAATATTGAGGACTCTATAACAGCATTGAATAGCGGAGTGACTGATAAGTACAAGCTGTTTATTGTTGTAGAATCAATAGCAGATGCAGCAAAACTTTCACTTGCAGTTCCAGCAGTAGATAAAGTGAATCTTGGACTTGTGAAAGCTAAAGAAGGTACTCGAAATATTTCGAAGTCAATTAATGTTTTGCCTGAAGAAGAGATACTTATTCGTAAAATGGTCGAAGCAGGTATTGAAGTAGAAATCAGACAGGTTCCGAATGATAAAAAAGTGAATGCAGTGAGTGTATTATAAAGGAAAGAAGGTAAGAAAATGATCAAAGTATTATTGATATTTTTGATTGCATGTTTTGGTTATAGTGATTATTTTACCGGAAAATCACTTCAGACAAGACCGTTAGTATTAGGACCTTTGGTTGGACTTGTGATGGGAGATATGCAGGCTGGATGTGTGATTGGGGCAACTATGGAACTTGCACTTATGGGAGCAGTTGGAGTTGGAGCAGCACTTCCTCCAGAAGTTGTATCAGGAGGAATTCTTGGAACAGCCTTTGCTATTGCAGGACATAAAGATGCAGGAATGGCAGTTGCATTAGGACTTCCGATTGCAATGCTGGTTATGTTGTTAAGAAATTTTTTGTTTATTGTGATTGTACCACTTTTTGCAAATCGAGCTGATAAATATGCCGAACAGGGTGATATTAAAGGCGTATCGAGAATGCACTGGTTTGGAGGAATCTTTGGCATGTATCTTCCAATGGCAATTCTTGTAGCAGTAGCATATTATCTCGGAAGTGGAGTGATGGAAACGGTATTGAATGCTATTCCGCAATTTGTTCAGGATGGGCTCACAATTTCAGCGGGAATCCTTCCGGCACTTGGATTTGCAATTCTGCTAAGAATGATTTTGAACAAGAAGATTGCAGCATTTTTAGCAATTGGATTTGTAATGACTGCATATTTAGGGCTCCCGGTACTTGGTGTGGCTATTATGGCGGTTAGTATTGTTGCACTTATGGCTTTCGGAAGATTTGGAGATGCAAAACCAGCAGTAGTTGGTGTTGGAGAAATGGAGGTAGAAGAAGATGACGACTTCTAAAAATGAGACAAATTCAGTGATTACAAAAAAAGATTTGAGAAAAGTATTCTGGAAATCTCTTCCATTTGAAATTTCATGGAACTATGTCAGACAGGATCACATGGGATTTGCATACTCCATGACTCCGATCATTGAAAAATTATATAAGACAAAAGAAGATAGAGTTGAAGCACTTCAGAGGCATATGGAATTCTTCAATATCACAGTATATTTCTCAACGCTCGTACTTGGAATTGTAACAGCGATGGAAGAGCGCAGAGCAAAAGATCCGGAATTTGACACTTCTTCAATCAGTAATGTGAAAGCCAGTTTGATGGGACCTCTTTCAGGAATTGGAGATTCCATTTTCCTTGGAACACTTCGAATAATTGCTGCTGGAATAGGAGCTTCACTTTGTATGAATGGTAATCCATTTGGAGCAATTCTTTTCCTTTTGTTATACAATATTCCGGCAGTGCTTGTTCGATATTTTGGAATGATGAAAGGGTATGAGTTAGGAACATCACTTCTTGAAAAGTTACAGAAATCCGGACTGATGGATAAAGTGACTAATATGACAGGAATTGTTGGTCTTATGACAATTGGTTCCATGATAGCAACGATGGTTAGTGTGAAAGTACCGATTTCATTTGGATCTGGTGATGGAGTGACAGAACTTCAGGGAATTTTAGATTCCATTATGCCATGTCTTCTTCCTGTTTGTGTGACAGCGTTGATTTACTGGCTTCTTGGTAAAAATGTGAAGACTACATGGATTTTACTAGGCATTATTATAGTTTCTGTCATATGTGCTTTTTGGGGAATCCTGGGAGTGTAATGAACAGATGAATCTAGAAAAGACAATATTTATTTCTGATATGGATGAAACTCTATTTGATAATGAGAAACATATTTCAGATAGAAATTTAAAAGCAATTATGGAATACCAGAAAAAAGGTGGATTCTTTACTGTAGCAACAGGTCGATCAATTATAGGATTTCGTTCATATCGGGATATATTGAACATTCAAATGCCGGTTATTTTATATAATGGAAGTTGCATATATGATTATCAGAAAGAAAAAATTATTTGGGTTAATTTACTACCCAAAGAAGTGAAAACATATATTCAGAAATTGGTAGAAAAATTTTCGAAACTTGGGATGCAAATTATGACAGAGTCTGGCATTTATTCATATCGCCCAACTCCTGTTTTTAAGGCGTATTTAAAAAGAGAATCAATTTCCTATATAGAAGTGGGGTCGCTTGATGAAATACCAGATGGATGGATCAAAGCAGAAATGACAACAGATCTTGTTGAACAAAATGATTTCGATGGATTTCTTGCATCAACAATACCGGATAATGTCAGGTGGTTGGCAACAGGGACATATTCGAGAGAGATTGTAAGTGTTGATGCATCGAAAGGTGATGCAGTATCCCGTTATCGAAAACTATTGAATCTTTCAGACAAAACAATCTGTTGTATCGGAGATCATAATAATGATTATGAGATGATACAAGTGGCAGATGTGGGAATTGCAGTTTCTAATGCTTTGGAAAAAATAAAAAAAGTTGCAGATGTTATTGTAGGAGACAATGAACATGATGCAGTTGCAGAGGCAATCAAACAGATAGAACAATTGTGAAAAGGAGATTAAGGAAATGGAAATTAGAGAGCTTATTGAAAAAGTAATTAAGGACATGGAGTCAGATGGAGGACTTAAGAGTGTAGTTTGGGTTGCAGCCGGAGGTTCACATGATGGACATTACGCAGCACAGTACTTTATGGACCGGGAATCTACGGTTGTTAGTTCTCAGCAGATTACAAGTAGTGAATTTGTATATGCACCACCAAAACGTGTAGGAAAGAATACAATTGTGGTGCTTACATCAATGAGAGGTACAAAAGAAACGATTGAAGCAGCAAAACTTGCAAAACAGCTCGGTGCAGTTACAATTAGTCAGTATGTAGATGAGTCTGAACTTACATCAGTGTGTGATTATAATGTTCAGTATGGAAGCATTTGGGAAGATGATAAAGATCAGAGCAGAACTAATGCTGGAAATGCACTTCGTATAGCTATGGCAATCGTAGATATTGTAGAAGGATATGATAATTACGAAGATGCGATGGATGCATTTACGAAAGTACAGCCTGCATATGTTAAAGCACGCGAATATTGCAGACCGTTAGCAGAAAAATGGGCGGATCAGATGAAAAATGAGAAGTGTATTACTGTACTTGCAAGTGGTCCGGCCTATGGATCAGGTCGCATTTTCTCAACCTGTAATATCTTGGAAATGCTTCAGATTCAGTCACCAACATTTAACAGTTGCGATTTCTTCCATGGACCTTTTGAAATCACAGATAAGAATCAACCATTTTTCTTACTTGTGGCTGATGGCAGAACAAGAAAAGCAGATGAAAGAGCAATTACATTCCTGAATAAGTATGCTGGAGATAAGGTATATTTATTGGATGCAAAGGAGTTGGGATTAGACAATCTGAAAGATTCTGTTGCAGAATATTTCAATCACCTTCTGTTTGCGCCAATTTTGAATAACGTATATATGAAAGCGTTATCAAAGGCTACAGGTATTGATTACACAACACGTCGTTACATGTGGAAAGTGGAATATTAAAGTGTCTTCATAATAAACTCATTTAGCTATATATGAAAAGCAAAGGACTGTTCAATACTATTTTGAATGGTCCTTTTCTTTTCAGGAAATTGTTAATCGATCTTCCGGATGAAAAAAGAAATAGATTGTGTTACAATGGGAGATAATGATGAATGATTGAATAGAATTGGAGACTAGAGTATGAGTATAAGAGATTTGAATCAATACGAGATTATAAAGGATGAAGATCTGCAGGATGTCAAGTGCCACGGTTATCTGCTGAAGCATAAGAAAAGCGGTGCCAAACTGGTGCTAATGGAGGCAGATGATGACAATAAGGTGTTTTCAGTAGGGTTCCGTACACCGCCGGAGGACAGCACAGGACTTCCGCATATTCTGGAGCATTCGGTACTGTGCGGATCTGATCATTTCCCAGTCAAGGATCCGTTTGTAGAGCTGGTCAAAGGATCACTGAATACATTTTTGAATGCGATGACTTATCCGGACAAGACGATGTATCCGGTGGCAAGCTGCAATGATAAGGATTTCCAGAATCTGATGCATGTATATATGGATGCAGTATTCTATCCGAATATCTATAAGCATGAGGAGATTTTCCGTCAGGAGGGATGGAGTTATAAGCTGGATTCAGAGGATGCGGATCTGGAATACAACGGCGTTGTATATAATGAGATGAAAGGAGCATTTTCTTCACCGGAGGGCGTGCTTGACCGGGTGGTATTGAATGAACTGTTCCCGGATACAGCTTATGCTAATGAATCAGGCGGAGATCCGGATGTGATCCCGAATCTCAGCTATGAGCAGTTTCTTGCATTTCACAAGAAATATTATCATCCGTCCAACAGCTATATCTATCTGTATGGTGATATGGATATGGAAGAGAAGCTTATATGGTTGGATCAGGAATATCTGAGTAAATTTGATGTGGCAGAGATTGATTCGCGGATTGCTTATCAGGAGCCATTTACGAAGATGAAAGAAGTGGAGATGCCATATTCGGTTGCCAGTGAGGAACCATTGGAGGATAATACATTCCTTTCTTATAATAAGGTAATCGGAACCAGTCTGGATAAGGAGTTGTATGTGGCTTTTGAGATTCTGGATTATGCATTGTTATCAGCACCGGGAGCACCGCTTAAGAAGGCACTTTTGGAGGCAGGAATCGGTAAGGATATTCTGGGTTCTTATGACAATGGCATATATCAGCCAATTTTTTCTGTAGTTGCGAAGAATGCGAATCCGGAACAGAAGGAAGAATTTGTGACACTGATCGAGAAGCTTCTTACAGATATGGCAGAGCATGGCATTGACAGAAAAGCACTGGAGGCAGGTATTAACTATCATGAGTTCCAGTACCGAGAAGCAGATTACGGACGTTACCCGAAGGGTCTGATGTACGGTCTGCAGATCATGGACAGCTGGCTCTATGATGAAAATGAACCGTTTATGCATATCCAGGCACTGGACACATTTGCATTTCTTAAGAAACAGATGAATACTGGATATTTTGAGAACCTGATTCGTGAGTATCTGCTGGACAATGAGCACGGAGTGATCGTAACGCTGAAACCGGAGCGCGGACGTACAGCGCGTATGGACAAGGAACTTCACGATAAGCTGCAGGCATATAAGGCAGGTCTCAGCAAAGAAGAGATTGCAGAATTAGTAGAGCGTACGAAGGCATTGGAAATATATCAATCAGAGCCATCCGATGCGGAAGCGCTGGCTACGATTCCTGTATTGAAGCGCGAGGATATCAGCAGAGAGATCGCACCGATTTATAATGAAGAAATGAAACTCGCAGGTATTCCGATGGTATTCCACGAGATTGATACCAATGGTATTGGTTATATAGATATTATGTTTGATATGTCAGAGGTTCCGGAAGAACTGCTTCCGTATGCGGGAATCCTGCAGGGGGTGCTGGGAATCATTGATACAGAGAATTATGAATATGGTGAGCTCTTTAATGAGATCAATGTGCATACCGGCGGTATCGGTACATCGCTGGAACTTTACACAGATGTGACCAAGGCAAAAGAAAAAGAATTCCGGGCAACATTCGAGATCAAGGCCAAAGCATTATATGACAAGCTTCCAATTGCATTTAACATGATGCAGGAGATTCTGGTAAGATCGAAGCTGGATGATGAGAAACGTCTGAAAGAGATCATTGCCATGACAGCATCCAGACTGCTGATGCGCTTCCAGTCATCCGGACATACGACAGCAGCGCTCCGGGCAATGTCTTATGCGTCACCGTCAGCCAAGCTAAAAGATATGACTAGCGGTATTGAGTATTACCAGAATGTGGCAAGAATTGAGAAAGCATTTGATACAGAAAAGGATGAGTTGATTACCAATCTCATCAAGCTTACCAGAATGCTGTTCCGTGCTGACAATATGATGATCAGCTATACGGCAGAACGTGTGGGACTGGAAGGAATGAAACAGCAGATCAGCGCATTTGCGGAAGGTTTATATCTGCAGGAGAAAGAGAGCGGAAAGCACTGCGAGCTTCACTGTGAGAAGAAGAACGAAGGATTTAAGACAGCGTCCAAGGTACAGTATGTGGCACGTTGCGGTAATTTTATTGATCAGGGCGCAGAATATACCGGAGCACTGCAGGTACTGAAGGTTATTATGGGTTATGAATATCTGTGGCAGAATATCCGTGTAAAGGGTGGAGCATATGGATGTATGAGTAACTTTAACCGGATCGGAGAAGGTTACTTTGTATCTTACCGTGATCCGAATCTGGAACGCACGATGGAGATTTATGAAGGAGTGGCAGATTATCTGCGGACATTTACCGTCAGTGATTTTGATATGAATAAATATATCATCGGCACGATCAGTAATCTGGATCAGCCAATGACACCGGCACTGAAAGGTGACCGTTCTATGAACCTGTATATGAATCATGTGACAGAAGATATGATCAAAGAAGAACGTGCACAAGTACTGGAGGCAACACAGGAAGATATCAGAGAACTTGCCGGAATCGTAGAAGCCATGATGAAAGCAGAGCAGATCTGTGTCATCGGAAGTGAAGATAAGATCGAAGAAGCGAAGGATATGTTTGATACCGTGACCGGATTTTAGCCGGATTATGAGTATCTGAAAGATAAGGAGAACCAGATGAAAAAGGATTATAAATCAGGATTTGTGACACTGATCGGACGTCCGAATGTGGGTAAATCTACATTGATGAATTACCTGATCGGACAGAAGATTGCAATCACATCGAACAAGCCGCAGACGACCAGAAATCGTATCCAGACGGTGCTGACAACGGAGGAAGGGCAGATTATTTTTGTGGACACACCGGGTATCCACAAGGCAAAGAACAAGCTGGGCGAGTATATGGTTAATGTGGCTGAACGCACATTGAACGAAGTAGATGCAGTATTGTGGTTGGTTGAGCCGACGACATTTATCGGAGCAGGTGAAAAGCATATCGCAGATCAGCTGAAAAAAGTAACGACACCTGTCATTCTTGTTATTAATAAAGTAGATTCTGTGAAGAAAGAGGAAGTGCTGGCGTCTATTGCGGCATATCAGGACATTTATGATTTCGCGGCAATCGTGCCGGTATCGGCCAGAAGTGGGGAGAATACCAAAGAACTTCTGAAGGTAGTATATCAGTATCTGCCGTACGGACCTCAGTTTTACGATGAGGATACGATTACTGATCAGCCGGAGCGTCAGATCGTGGCAGAACTGATCCGTGAGAAGGCATTACACTGCCTGAATGAAGAGATTCCTCATGGTATCGCAGTTGTGATCGACAGCATGAAGAAAAAAGGTAAAGTGATGCATATTGATGCCACGATCATCTGTGAACGCGATTCACATAAGGGTATCATTATTGGAAAACAAGGAAGTATGTTGAAAAAGATCGGAAGTACTGCGCGGTATGAGATTGAGAAAATGCTGGATATGCAGGCAAATCTGAAGCTTTGGGTCAAGGTAAAGAAGGACTGGAGAGACAGTGATTTCCTTGTGAAAAATTTTGGATACCGGGAAGATGAATAAAACGCCCCTTCCATAGGAGAACCTAATCCTATAACACAGGATGAGGTGATTGCATGGAAGAAACATACTGGAATAAATTTATGGCATCTGGTAAGGTTGATGATTATCTGGAATATAAGGGAATCCAAATCTGTCATTCGGTCATGGAGCATTATGGCAGATCATCGGATGCCGGGACAGAGGTAAGGCGAAGTGAATCAGATAACGGTTATGGGAATGGTGCTATCTGCTGTTCCGATCGGCGAGTATGATAAGCGGGTTGTCATACTAACAAGAGAAAGAGGAAAGATCAGCGCATTTGCCAGAGGGGCGAGGAAGCCTGGTAATGCACTGAGCGGAGTGATCAACCCGTTTTCATTTGGTGAATTTACAGTCTATGAGGGGCGGACATCATATACACTGGTGTCGGCCTCTATTTCCAATTATTTTGCAGAGTTACGAGAAGATATCGAGGGTGCTTATTATGGCTTTTATTTTGTAGAGATTGCATCCTATTACTGCCGAGAAGCTAATGATGAGAGAGAAATGTTAAAGCTTCTGTATCAGACAATGCGGGCACTTATCAATGAGAAGATTCCAAATCGTCTGATCCGGTATATCTACGAGCTGAAGGCAATTTGCATTAACGGCGAGGCACCGCAGGTATTCCAATGTGTGGTGTGCGGAGATAAAGAGCGTCCAGGGAAGTTCAGTACGCTGAAGGGTGGCAAAGTATGTACCCACTGCATCCGGGATGTCTATGACGGTCTGGAACTTGACCCATCTACCTGGTATACGCTGCAGTACATAGAGAGTGCAAAGGTAGAACATCTGTATAATTTTACTGTATCGGATCTGGTGCTCAGAGAACTTGCGATGGTCATGGGAAGATACATGGATGTGTATGTAGACCATCAGTTTAAATCACTGGAAATATTAAAGCTGATGACTTGAAAACTCTGTATACAGACGGTATAATATGCGATAAGGGTGCATTTTGGCATCGAATAACAAAAGGAAAGAGGATTAATAATGGCAGAGAAGACAATGGATAAGATTGTGGCACTGGCGAAGTCAAGAGGATTCGTATATCCGGGTTCTGAGATCTACGGCGGCCTTGCCAATACATGGGACTATGGTAATCTTGGAGTAGAGCTTAAGAATAATGTAAAGAAAGCCTGGTGGCAGAAGTTTGTACAGGAGTCTCCATATAATGTAGGCGTAGATTGTGCGATTCTGATGAACCCGCAGACATGGATTGCCAGCGGACATCTGGGGGGATTCAGTGACCCATTGATGGACTGTAAAGAATGTCACGAGCGTTTCCGTGCAGATAAAATCATCGAGGATTATGCGCATGAGAACGGCATCGACATCGGAGACAGTATTGATGGATGGAGCCATGAGAAGATGCAGGAGTTCATCGCAGAGAACAATATTCCATGTCCGACCTGCGGTAAGCATAATTTTACAGAAATCCGTGAGTTTAACCTGATGTTCAAGACATTCCAGGGTGTAACAGAGGATGCTAAGAACGTGGTATACCTTCGTCCGGAGACCGCACAGGGCATTTTCGTTAACTTTAAGAATGTACAGCGTACATCCAGAAAGAAGATTCCGTTTGGTATCTGCCAGATCGGTAAGTCTTTCCGTAACGAGATCACACCGG
>OLQK01002031.1_pt1 | contig 11603 bp, 6 predicted proteins | sample 1672501 | NCBI WGS metagenome assembly OLQK01 (sample SAMEA3136693, study PRJEB25190) | human gut metagenome | biome: human gut; feature: human-associated habitat; material: faeces | place: Austria | collected 2013 | reverse complement strand
TCCGAAGAAAGCGATTAAGGTGAAATAGAGAAAGAAAAATGTCGAAATGTTTAAGACGCTTGAGTACTATAGAAAAAAGAAATTCATAAAATTACATATAAGTACAAGGGTGTTGCAAAAATAGTTAAAGATAATGATTTGCAACACCCTTGTTCATACTCACAATTTACACGCGTCATTTTGAGGTATATTTCACCCAAATTCGGTTGTCGTAGCTAAGGTCTAAGCAGCTTTGCTACTTCTTTGATATATTCCGGAGTGGTTCCGCAGCAGCCGCCTACAATACCGGCACCAGCATCTACGAGAGCTTTCACATGCTCTGCAAATTCCGGAGCTTTCATGGAGTAAACAGCATTTCCATTGTCATCAATAAAAGGCATACCTGCATTGGGTTTGGCGATGACCGGGATAGAAACGTTCTCACGGATGTTACGGATTACAGATACAAGCTGGTCAGGACCTACGGAACAGTTCACGCCGACCGCATCAGCTCCTGCAGCCTCCAGTGAAACAGCCGCCTCAATGGCATTACCGCCGCTGAAAATACTTCCGTCAGCATCTACTGTCATGGTGCACATGATAGGAAGATCACATACAGTGGAAGCAGCATCTACAGCAGCAAGTGTTTCCTCAATATTGATCATGGTTTCCGCAATGATGAGATCAACTCCGGAATCTTTCAGAATACGGATCTGCTCCTGGTACATTTCAAAAGCAGCTTCATAAGTCATTTCCCCTGCAGGTGCCATCATTTTGCCACTGGTGGTAATATCTGCTGCAACATAAACTTTACGGTCTGCTGCGTCAGCCACTTCTCTGGAATAAGAAACCAGAGTGCGGTTGATCTCTTCCATACGGTCCTGAAGACCATGCATGGTAAGGTTCATGCGGTTGCCTCCGAAAGTAGGGGCGTAAATAATATCACTTCCCGCTTCTATGTAAGCTTTCTGGAGGGACTGGATCACATCTTTATGTGCCAGAACCCATTCTTCTGTACAAATTCCCTTGGGCATTCCAGCCGCCATAAGATTAGAACCTGTAGCACCGTCCAGAAGGACGATATTCTGTGTTAATGTTTGAAAATCCTGTTTCGTCATGTGTAAATCCTCCTTAGAATGGCAGAAATCTGTTCCATGCTGCGTACTTCTGTCACAATAATGAGACATATTCTGCTGGATACGGTTGATTTCGTCATAATCCCATCCGCGTCCTGGAAAATATAACGTTATCAGGCGAAGAAATTCTCCAGCTCCTGATAATAGATTGTTTTTATAAAAAATTTAATAAATCTTAGACATTATAACACTATTTAACTTGATTTTCCAGTTGTCAGCGTATAAAATATATGATATGTTCTGACGTAGTTGCTGTGAACAAAGTGAACAGTAACCTGACATAAGAAAAGAGAATAAAAAGGAGCTAAAAGATGAGTAGAAGGAGAAGAAACGACTGGATTCCAGGTGCGGTGATCACAATCATCGTGATAATGATGTCAGTTGTCTTTATGGGACTTCTTGCCATGACCAAGATGATTCCCATGATTTACATGTTGATCATTGGTATTGTACTTGCTGTGATCGCTGCAATTATCTGGCTGCTTGTATGGCATACCAGGTATACCGGCAGATTTATAGGAGGTACCATATTTGCAGTAATTATGATCGCCATACTTGCATTTGGCGGTTTTTATATCAATAAGACCAGAACTGCTTTAAGCGGTATTTCCGGTGTTACCACAGAGGTGACACAGATCGCTGTTTACGTAAGAAGTGATGACCCGGCAGATTCTGTAGCAGCAACAGCAGGATATAATTTTGGTATTCTGTCTTCACTTGACCGTGAGAATACAGATGGTGCTGTTGACCATCTTAAGAATGAATTTGGTACAGATGTGCAGACTACAGAATATGCAGGACTTTCCGAACTGGCTGACGGTCTTTTGAACAGTGAGACAGGTGCTATCATCCTGAACAGCGCATATCTTTCTGTACTGGAAGATATGGACGGATATACAGATTTTGAGAGTAAGGTGAAAGAAGTCGGCACTGTTGAAGTAGAGCAGCAGATCGAAACCTCTTCCGATTCTTCCGATGTTGTAGAACCGATCACTACTTCCAATGGCGGCAAGGTTTATACTATCTACATCAGCGGTATTGATACCAGAGGGGAAATGACAGCCAAGAGCCGAAGTGATGTAAACATCCTGGCAACGGTCAATACAGATACACATGAAGTTCTGCTGGTTTCTACACCACGAGATTATTTTGTACCACTTTCCATTTCCAACGGAGCACCGGATAAACTGACACATGCCGGTATTTATGGTATTGATGTTTGTATGGATACACTTGGTATGCTGTACGATATTGATATTAACTATTACTTCCGAATTAACTTCGGTGGATTTGTGAAGGTAATTGATGCACTTGGCGGTATTACCGTTAATTCTGATTATGAGTTTGATTCCAAGAATATTCTTGGTTATCACTTCAATCAGGGTGCTAACTATGTAAACGGCGAGCAGGCACTTGTATTTGCAAGAGAGCGTTATGCATTCTCCGAAGGTGACCGCCAGAGAGGTAAGAACCAGATGGCAGTTATCAAGGGTGTTATTGACAAGGCTCTTTCTCCGGAAATCCTTACCAGCTACTCCTCCATTCTTTCCAGTCTGGATGGATGCTTTGGAACAAACATCACATATGAGGAAATTGCACAGCTGCTTCAGCAGCAGCTTACAAATGGCGGCAGCTGGACCATCGTTTCCTACAGTGTAGATGGAACCGGAGCGACTGAGAAGCCGTACTCCATGAGTCAGAACGCATACGTTATGGTACCGGATTACAATACTGTTGATAAGGCTAAGAGCCTGATGCAGAAGGTACGTGACGGTGAAGTGATTACACAGGAAGAGGCCGACGCACCAATCAGTGGTGATACCACTGCTACAGATACAACATCTACAGATGCTACTGCAGATACCACACAGGCAGAGGGATAAGCCGCAGAGCAATAAGCCGAAGTGTACGAAGAAATATAAAAGTGAAGAATGAGGCTGTACAGTCAAATGTAATAGCCGATTCAGGAAGGGCGGAGCAGAAATGCTCCGTCTTTTTGTTTTTCTTTCTTGTTTAGAATATGAAAAATGTGTAATTACAGAAATCTAAAATTACAAAAATGTGTAATTTACGGAATAAAAAATAGAAAAAATGAGTAAAATTTAAAATAAATATTGATAAAAACGTGTAAACATATAATTGAAATAAAACGAAAAGTGTGAAATAATATATAAAGATAAAATAGAGATGCGCTTGGATAGATGGATAAAAGGAGTAACTGCTATATGAAAAGAAATGCAATTAAAAATCTTGCAGAATGGAAGAAAAGTGATGATCGCAAACCAATGGTACTTAAAGGTGCAAGGCAGGTAGGCAAAACCTGGCTTATGAAAGAATTTGGAAGAACTTACTATGACCAGTATGTATATTTTAACTTTGATGAAGAAGATGAACTAAAATCGATTTTTGAGACCAATAAAAATCCGTATCGAATTATTGAATTATTATCTATGATTTCTGGAAAGAAGATTTTGCCAGAAAAAACATTGATTATTTTTGATGAAATACAGGAGTGTCCGGAAGCACTTAACACACTCAAATATTTTAAAGAAAAAGCGAATGCCTATCATGTGATTGCTGCTGGAAGTTTGCTTGGAACTTTGCTGGCGCAGCCGAAGTCATATCCTGTAGGAATGGTGAATTTATTAGAACTTTCACCGTTGACCTTTGATGAATTTCTTGCGGCAACAGATGCAGGATTATATACTTACTATGATAATATACAAAAAGGTCAGGAAATAGAGGACATTTTTCATTATCGTTTATTGGATGTATATTCAAGTTATTTAATTATTGGAGGAATGCCGGAATGTGTTTCATCATGGATAAAATATAAAGATCCTGCAAAAATAACACAGATACAAAAAGAACTGATTGAAATTTATGAAAACGATTTTTCTAAACACAACGGAAAAGTAAATAGTAGGCGTATTCTTATGGTTTTTCGAAGTATTGTTTCGCAACTTGCAAAATCAAATGAAAAATTTGTATATGGTGCAGTGCGGGAAGGTGCAAGAGCCAGGGAATTTGAAGAGGCTATAGAATGGCTTGTTTCAGCAGGAATGCTTAACCGCATATATAACCTCTCCAAAATGGAGCATCCGTTGCCTGCTTTTGATAAATTAGATCAGTTTAAATTGTTTGTATTTGATACAGGAATTTTAAAGCAAATGGCAGGAATCGACAATGGCGCTATTCTTTTGAAAAATGATTATCAGTTTAAAGGCCCATTGACAGAAAATTATGTGTTGCAGCAATTAAAAGGACAATTTGATGTAGAGCCACGTTATTACGCAGACAAAAAAAGTGAAATAGATTTTGTACTGCAATATGGAAGTGAAATTATTCCAGTAGAGGCAAAAGGCGGAAAAGATAAGTCAGCTCCATCTTTTAAAAGATATACAGCCGAGCATATGCCCAAATATGCTATACGATATTCTAAAAGAGGGTATAGAAAAGATGGAGTTATTACAAACATTCCGTTATATTTGACTCGCAAAACAAAAGATTTATTATAATTTATAAACTTTTAAGATGATTTCCATAGTAAACTGTGGCATAATATAGAAGAAAGGAAGGTGAGCGACAGCCATCATTTAAGAAAATTGATTTACCTTTAAAACTACAGAAGACGATTTTGCCTGGCTTAGCCTGACGCCACTTATGGGTGGCGAGCTGAGCAGGAAGGACAAAATCAAAGAAAGCATACTTCTGGCAAAAGATGAATAAAAAAGAGCCGGGAAATCAGACATCTGCTGACTCCCGGCCTTTCCTATATTATCAGGTTTGTTAAGAAAGTTCGATTCAAAGAGAAACGTTATCCAAAGCCTCTTTACATACAGGCATAAAAATCCGCATAACCGGAAACAATAAAAATAGAAAAAGACAATAAAAGTCGCATTATTTCAGTAATGCGTATTTATGCTGCAGATATGCAAGAATACAGTACAAAATGGGCTATGACCATGAATCTGTACCACTTATTTACCGTTTGGAATAAATGATTGAATTGAAAGAAAGTCAGAATTTTAGATAAAACTAAAAAAAGACAACCGCCAGGAATTAAAATAAATTTCCTGGCAACTTGTCTTTATTTTTGGCTTTTGGATGAAAAACGTTGATTCGCTGGCTGCTATATTGCCTGCTCCATCATCTGGTTCATATACTGTCGTTTCGTTTCTGCCTGAATATGAACATACAAATCCAAAGTTGTACGCACCGAAGTATGTCCGAGAATTTCAGAAAGTGATTTTGTGTCAAATCCATGTTCCACCCATCTGCATGAAAACTGATGACGCAGGGCATGAATTTTAATAGGAGGAATTTCACATTCGTTTAGAATCGAAGCATATTTTCTCTGGATAATTCTTGGCTCCATGCATTTTTCAGTTCCAGTAAGAATATAGCGGTTCCCATCTTTACAGAATCGTTTTGCATAAAAAAGCAATTTATCTGGCAGTGGAATTTCCCGATTCGAATGTTCTGTTTTCGGCGGGCCAATATATAAACATGTTTTGGGAATTTTACCTGTTTTGGGATTTTGAATATGATCCAGATTTTTGATCCGGATGACAGTCCTTTTGATTCGTATTTTGTGCTGGGCAAAATCAACATCTTCCCAGCGAAGCCCGCTTAATTCCCCAACTCTGATGCCTGTATGCATACAAAGAAGCAAACCAAAATGAAATTCGCTGATATTTTTAATAAGAAATTTTTCTAGCTTCTGATAATCTGAAAGCGGCATGATTTTTATCTCCTTTCCGTCTCCGGCAATGTGAGGATAGTGAATGGGTTCGCTGGTATAAATTCCCTCTTTCGCTGCAAAATTCAGTATATTTCGCAGAACACTTGTAATCACATGGATCGTTCCGGCAGAAAATCCCTGCTCCTTTTTCAGAAAAATAAACTGCCGGATTTGCTGACTGGTTAATTTTCGAACCTGAACATTGCCAAACTCCGGAACAAGCTGATTTTTTAGAATCGCTTCATAATTAGAAAAAGTACTGTCCTTGATGGTATAACGAATGCTTTTTTTCCAGTGTTGGGCTACTGTTTCCAGCGTAGTCTGATAGGTAAGAGTTCCTGGGGTACGAACGCTTCTGCCATAACCGGGAAGTTCTGCGATTTTACGATTACGTTTGTCCTTGACTTCCCGATAGGATTTTCCATAAAGAGAACCGTAATGTATTTTGCCGTCAGAGTCCCGCCATTTGATATAGCGCGCCTCCCAGCGGCCATCTTTTCGTTTGCGGATATTTTCACCTTTTCTGCACATAGTTGCCTCCTTGTCTGTTGAATGAGTACCAATTATTTGACCACGCAAACATTGTATATCGAAATTCAGCTTTTGAAAAAATTATGAGAAAGATATAAAATTGGACTTAAATATGGTATATTTCGACAAAAAGCCCCTATAGTGGCTATAATTGGTTGACTTTCCTACGAAATCGCGATAGAATGTAAAACGATGATAGGAAAGTTGAATAAAATAAAGCTTTGTAACCCGTCGCATTACTGAAATAATGCGATAAATCCAACCAAAAATCACAGAAAATCATGAAAACAGGATACAGCATCCGAACCTGGCGCATGCGCCTATTTTGCCCCCAGCCCATATGGCTGGATCGAACAGAAGAATATTTTCAGAATGTAGTGGAATTCTACTATGACCTTTTGCAAAAACATGAAGAATTGTGGAACGACAGCCTTTTTGATATCCAGCGCAGTCTGGAGCTTCTGACTGTAGCAGGCCGAGACGGAAGAGAGCCAGTGAATCCTCTTCCAATGGGAAAAGTTCCTGTCTACCTAAGGCGGGCTGCCATCAATAAAGCATCCGCCACAGTAAAAAGCATTCTTGGAAAAGCGGAAGAACCAAATTCTAGAAAAGCAGTTTCCCAAAAAGCACAGGAAAAGCCACAGGTAAAACCAAAGAAAACGCCAAAGGAAGCTACAAAGGAAACTCCACAAAGAATTTCCCAGAAAACCTCACAGGAAGAGCTGGAGCAGCCCCTGGAATTTCCCGATACAGTGGAATCCAAAGTGACTTTTTTCAAAGGAATGTACTCCGACCTTACCGATGAGAGTATCCGCCTGAAACTCTGGAATGGCGAAAAATGGGTCTGGATCGACTGCCGCCTGAAAGGACGCTCTTTTCCAGCAGACAGTCAGCTCATGTCACCTACCCTGGTGAAAGAAGAAAAATTCTACATGCTGAATATTCCGGTAAAACAGGAAACCAGCGATGCCCGCACAGCCAAAGAACGAATGGCAGCAGGCACAAGACTTTGCAGTGTCCGCTTCACGAATACGGATACATTCGCAATGAGCTGCATCCTGGATGAGAAAGGCAATCAGGTTGCTGTATATGCCAGCAAAGGAGGCAGGGAATATGGTCACCGCTGCAAGCTGCTTATGGAGAAAATCCAGCGCTCCCGCAAGAATACGGATAACGACAATTGTCCCCAGCCAAACCGGAAATATTACATGCACCTTAAGAACCTGTCCGAGCATTACGCCCATCAGGTCAGCCGCCAGATTGTAGATTTTTGCAAAAAAAATCAGGCAGGAATCCTGGTACTTCCAGAATACGATTCCAACTATTCCAAAATGGTCATGATAAAAAGCGGTAACTTTTCCCCGCTGCATTTAAGCAGCCGGATCCGAAGCTACCTGCAGTATAAAGCATGGGCAGAAGGAATGCTGGTTTTGGAAGCTAGGACTGACGGACTGAAAGACAAATGCTCTGTGTGCGGTGGAAAGATCCGCAGGAAGGGAAATGAATTTATCTGTGAAAATGGCCATCAGGGCAATCGTTTTCTCAATGACGCCAGAAACCTTGGCAGGAAATGTCAGGCCAGCTTTTACAAAAGTAGATGAAAATAAATACAAACAACCAAAATGAATTAATGTTAATAAGTGACATTACGAATGTCCTTATATATAAAAACCGGGCAACCGGTACAAGAGACTGTGCCACAGACGCAGGCTTTTCGGCTGACCACCGCCGGAGCGGGTTCCATACTTCCCCCAAGATGACAGGGAGTCGCTGAAGAATCAGGCAGGAAACTGGCTGATGTGTGGTCAAAGTTATGAAAAAAGAACGGGAGGGAGAGGGCAGCAGGACTGTCCAAATGAATCAGAAATGACAACTGCTTTAATTATTGTTGGAATCATCATACTACTATTTGCCATATTGCTGTTATGGTCTTTGGCAAGGATCAATTCCTACCATAAAGATATCAGCGTCAGTACAATGGAAAATCAGTCAGCAGACAAAAATAAACGAAACGATCAGACAAAAAACACCAAAGCTGAACAACACAAAAGAAAACTGGAACATTGGCAGGTAATTGCCCTTTTTCTGGTCTTATATGATGTAATCGCAGTAAATGCCGCATATTTCCTTGGATTGTGGTTCCGCTTTGACTGTACATATTCCGCGATCCCAGGAGAATATCTTTCCGCCTTTTTGAAATTTGCACCGTGGTATACGATATTCTCTGTTTTTGTGTTCTGGGCACTTCGCCTTTATAACAGCGTGTGGCGCTTTGCAAGCTACGGAGAATTACTTCGGGTAGCACTTTCCAGTGTTATTACTTTTATTTTTCAAACAGTTGGAATTACTCTGACGATTCAGAGAATGCCAATGTCCTATTACCTGTTTGGAGCCATTATACAGGCTGTCCTTGTAGTAGGTGTCCGCTTTTCCTACCGCTTCATCCTTCTGGAAAGAAGCCGTCAGAGAAAAGAAGAGGAAGGGATTCTTCATCATGTAATGCTTATTGGTGCCGGACAGGCTGGCCAGATCATCCTGCGGGATATCGACCGTGCCAAAGAGCCGAAAGCCAAAGTATGCTGTATCATCGATGACAATCCAAATAAATGGGGACGTTATATGGAAGGAGTTCCCATTGTTGGAGGCCGTGAGGATATCCTTCTTAATGTACAGAAATATAAAGTTGACCAGATTCTTCTGGCAATCCCAAGTGCAACCGCAGCAGAGAAAAGAGATATTTTAAATATCTGCAAAGAAACAAAATGCGAAATGAAAATCCTTCCAGGTGTTTACCAGTTCGTAACCGGTGAGGTTTCTGTAAGCAAAATGAAAGATGTTGCAGTAGAAGACCTTCTTGGAAGAGAACCCATCAAAGTAAACATGGATGAGATTTTCCATTACATCAGTGGAAAAACCATTCTGGTAACAGGTGGTGGTGGATCCATTGGAAGTGAGCTTTGCCGTCAGATCGCAGCCCATGAGCCGAAACAGCTTGTGATCTTCGATGTGTATGAGAACAACGCTTACGACATCGAACAGGAACTCCGTTCCCGTTATCCACACCTGAATCTGGTAGCCCTCATCGGATCTGTCCGCGATACCAGAAAAATCAACAACGTATTTGAAACCTACAAACCAGACATTGTTTACCACGCCGCAGCACACAAGCATGTTCCCCTCATGGAAACAAGCCCCTGCGAAGCAATCAAAAACAATGTAATGGGAACCTATAAAACCGCACATGCAGCTTTGAAAAATGGCTGCCAGCGTTTCGTCCTGATCAGTACAGACAAAGCTGTAAACCCAACCAACATCATGGGTGCCAGCAAACGTCTCTGCGAAATGGTCATCCAGACTATGGATAAGATCAGCAAAACCGGAAGAGAAGATCTGCTTCCATTACTTGGAAGCCACTACGAGGACAGCGAAGAAGCCCTCTCCCAGGTGGCAGCAGCCAGCGAAAAGATGCAGGCAGAGGGCACCAGAAAACACAGAACCGAATTCGTGGCAGTACGTTTCGGAAACGTACTTGGAAGCAACGGCTCCGTTATCCCGCTGTTTAAGAAACAGATTGCTAAAGGTGGCCCTGTAACTGTCACCCACCCGGATATCATCCGCTACTTCATGACTATTCCGGAAGCGGTCAGCCTGGTGCTTCAGGCCGGAACCTATGCCAAAGGCGGCGAGATTTTCGTACTGGATATGGGTGCACCGGTGAAGATTGATACACTGGCAAGAAATCTGATTAAAATGTCCGGATTAACACCAGATGTGGATATTAAGGTGGAATATACAGGCCTTCGTCCTGGTGAAAAGCTTTATGAAGAGAAGCTGATGGCAGAAGAGGGACTTACCAAGACTGACAATGATTTAATCCACATTGGAAAACCAATTCCATTTGATACGGATGAATTTTTACATCAGCTTGAGAATCTGGCTGTGGTAGCTTATGGAAATGATCCGGATATCAGAAGTTATGTGGAAGAAATTGTACCGACTTATCATGCGGCGAAGGATGATTTGAAGCTGCATGGGGAGACGTATAAGAAACTTTTTGATAAGGCAACTGGAAATCATTAGTGGAAAAACAAAGTAAGAATTAAAAATATTAGAGATAATCTGAAAAAAACGGAGGATATAGATGGCATCAATTGGCGTCTTAGGTGCAGGTACTTGGGGAATAGCATTAGCTAGAATGCTTTATAATTCGGGAAATGATGTAACTGTTTGGTCTGCAATTTCAGCGGAAGTTGATGAATTGGAGAGAACACGTACCCATAAAAATTTGCCAGGAATGGTAATTCCAGAGAAGATTAATTTTACAAAAAGGCTGGGAACTGTTTGTGAGAATAAAGATATTCTTCTTTTTGCTGTACCGTCTGTTTTTGTCAGAAGTACAACAAAAGCTGCTGATCAATATATAAGAGATGGACAAATTATTGTTGACGTGGCAAAAGGAATTGAAGAGGATACACTTTATACAATGACCCAAGTTATTGAATCAGAAGTTAGTCAGCAAATAAAAGTAGTAGCTCTCTCTGGTCCAACCCATGCAGAAGAGGTGGCAAAAGATATGCCTACTGCAATTGTGTCTGCTTGTTCTGATCTTATTGTAGCTGAATTTATTCAAGATGTTTTTATGAACACTTGTATGCGTGTTTATACAAACCCAGATGTTATCGGTGTAGAATTATGCGGAGCATTGAAAAATATTATTGCATTAGCTTCAGGAATATCAGCAGGACTTGGTTATGGGGATAATGCTCGTGCTGCTCTTATTACTCGCGGTATGACGGAGATTAGGCGCCTTGGTAAGAAAATGGGGTGTCTTGAAAAAACATTTTCTGGACTTGCTGGTATAGGTGATTTGATAGTTACAGCAACATCTGTACATAGTAGAAATAATCGTTGTGGAATACTTATTGGGCAAGGAATGAAAACTGAAGATGCTATAAGAAAAATTGGAATGGTTGTGGAGGGGATTAATGCGATTCCGGCTGCAATTAAACTGGCTGAAAGATATAGAGTAGAGATGCCGCTTATTGAGGCTGTGGATAAAATTGTAAATAAGAATGCTAATCCAGCAGAAATAGTTAAAAGTCTTATGGCTAGAGAAAAAAGAAATGAAATTTCAAAGTCAGTTTTGGATATCAATTTTGAAAACGCTGTATTAGCAAATAAAAGGAGCAATAGTATGAAAAGAGTTATTACTT